>Ga0315906_10010698_pt1 | contig 10751 bp, 13 predicted proteins | sample LakEriMetagenome_4_FD_203526 | JGI IMG/M metagenome (GOLD analysis project Ga0315906, IMG submission 203526) | Freshwater fungal communities from buoy surface, Lake Erie, Ohio, United States - Buoy 2 MA122 | ecosystem: Environmental > Aquatic > Freshwater > Lake > Lake biofilm | place: USA...
GTTATGTCGAATTTTCGACAAATTTTCATCCTCAAATAGACATGATGGAAGTGCATTTGATGAGTGATAAGCTAGGCTTTGCGGGAACGCTTGATAGAGTTATTAGACTAGGCTCGCTTACCATGCTTCTTGACATCAAGACAAGTAATAGCATCTATCCATCTTACTGGTTACAACTCGCCGCTTACCATCAATTACTCAAAGAGCATCACAAAAAGCTAAACGTAGATGCCGTAGGAATATTATGGCTCAATGCAAAAACCCGCACTACTGGCAAAGGCGGAGCTATACAAGGTCAAGGATGGCAACTTGTACAACGCACTATGACCGAGCTTAAAAAAGATTGGGAGCTTTTTAAAAGCACACAAAAGCTATGGCTCGCAATGAATGACGGCGTAACACCAAGAAATATTTCTTACCAACTTAAATACAAGAAAAATGATCTGCAATAAATGTAAAAAAGATGTAATGGCTACTATACATGATCTATGTATCGAATGCCACGATGATATTCCTCGCGATCCAATAGTGGAAAGCGTTATTGCTAAGTATCAGAAAAGATCAGCAGAAGGCATGATTAAGTACGGAGTAACAATGATGCGAGATGACCTTAGTACGATTGATTGGCTCAATCATTTGCAAGAAGAATTGTTTGATGCAAGCCTTTATCTTGAACGCTTAAGAGTAAAATTAGAACAAAATGAATCTTAGAGACTACCAAATAGAGATTTCGGATAGGGCGGCAAAGTTGCTTAAATATCACAAGATAGCCTACCTAGCTATGGAAGTGAGGACTGGCAAGACTTTGACGGCACTGGCATCGGCTTATAAATTCGGCGCACAAAAGGTGTTGTTTTGCACAAAAAAGAAAGCTATTGATGACATCATCGAACAAGCTAAAAAGATGGGTTATGACATGGAGATTTACATAACCAATTTTGAGCAATTACATAAAGTAGAGTACGGATGGGATGTGGTGATTGTAGATGAGGCGCATGGACTAGGTGCTTTCCCAAGGCCAAGTAAAAGGGCTAAAGAACTGAAACGTATTTGTGCAGCTACGCCTATTATCTTTTTAAGTGGCACGCCTACGCCCGAATCATACTCACAGATTTATCATCAGTTATACATATCTAGTTACTCCGTATATAAAAAGTATAAGACCTTTTACCAATGGGCGAATGATTATGTAATAGTACAAAAAAAATACGTATTTAACCGAGCGATTAATGATTACTCACTTGCATACGAAGAAAAAATTATGGAAGATATAAAGCCAATTATGATCACATTTACTCAAGCTCAAGCAGGATTTGAGGGACTTATAGAAGAGAACATTCTTTACGTAAAAATGGAGGATAGCACGTATAAGCTAGCTGAAAAGATACGTAGAGATAAAATGGTAACCAATAAAGACGGCGAGACGGTGATGGGAGATACGGCAGTGAAACTTATGAATAAGCTGCACCAAATATATAGCGGCTCTGTTATTGTCGATGAGCCAAAGCGAGTAGCTAAAGCCTTTGACTATACCAAAGCTAAGTTTATTAAAGAAAAATTTGCGGGTAAAAAGATCGCCATATTTTATAAGTTTCAAGCGGAGTATGCGGCACTACTTTGGGTATTTGGTAATAGGATCGAGATAGATGCTGCGGCATTTAATAAGGCGGGTAATGATGCCGTCTTTGTATCGCAAATCGTTAGCGGGCGAGAGGGGCTTAACCTAAGTTCGGCCGATGCGTTAATTTTTTATAATATCGACTTTTCTGCTACAAGTTATTGGCAGAGTAGAGCTAGGATTCAAACTAAGGATAGAACGGAAACGGCTCAGATTTATTGGATATTTAGCTATAATGGCATTGAGGATAAGATATATAAGGCGGTAATGGATAAGAAGGATTATACTTTGAATCACTTTAAAAAGGACTATTTATGAAACAACAAACTGCACTTGAATGGTTTATGTACAAAGTAGATGAATGTGAAAACACAGATGATTTTTTGGATGCTTATAATGAAGCAAAAGAAATGGAGAAAGAGCAGATAATGATGGCTTTTAATGATGGAAAAGTAAATACAGTATTGAAAAAAAGAAATTCTGAACAATACTACAACGAAACCTATAACCATAAATGAAAATTATGCTTGCACTATTAAAGATTTCTATTTGGGCGGTTTATTGGATTGCCTTTTGTGTACCTTTTACACTATGCTTCATGTTTATTATAACCATAAATTATTTAATCAAAAAGCTATACAATGACACAAAAAATTATCTCGACTCTATTCACTATTGAGTGTGAGCATTTACATTATGCCTTGGGTTTGCCGCATACAACAGAGATTGACTGGTGGCACCAAAAGACTGACAATAAAATACACTGGAGCGTAGAAATATTTTTTTCTAGTGAGGGCATAAGCTATATTCGTGGTTTGGCTGACGAGGTTACGGCTATCATTACATTCAGAATCCACGAAGATGATCTAAGAGCGAAAGATATTGTAAGGCTTGGAGAAGATAACCAGCTTTACAAGACTGGTGATTTTTACGAAGGCCTTGTCCACGTGAACACACTCAGAGATCGTGGATGGCAGACCGTATTTGAGGTAGAGTGCGAGAACGGAATAATGATGCCGAGCAAAGTGATTATAAATTTTATGGATAAAAATATTTTGATTCTTTGATACTAGAACTAAAAAATAAAATCCCAGTCCACACTCCGCATGGCTATGGAGATGCAATGTTTATCATTGATTATGGGCTTGAGATAAATAGCGTGTGGGTTGTGCGGCTTAAAGGAGGAGAGGTTAAGCATTACTACTCCGATGATATAAGGATGTACGACAACCCTATGAACGGAAATAAATTTGATATTGAAATACCTAAAACTTGGAAAAAATGAGAGAAGCAGAATTGCAAAAGAAGATCGTTGATAGACTTAATAGACATGGGTGGAGTTGTATAAAGCTCATCCAAACCAATATGAATGGCATACCAGACTTAATGTGCATACGAAAAGGAGTGGTCATGTTCCTAGAAGTAAAAACGGAGAAAGGGGTAGTGGCACCTTTACAAGAGAAAAGAATAGCTGATCTGAATAAGCATGGTGTGTTTGCAAGAGTAGTAAGATCTCTGGATGATATTGATATTTACTGTTATAAGAACATTTAACTATGAATTATCTCGAACTAGGACTAAACGTAATTGCTATAAATGAAAACAAAGCAGCCATCTTTCCTTGGAAAGTTTACCAAACGCAGAAGATTACACAAGCGGAGCTTGATGTACAAATGGCCGACCCTAGAGCTAAGGGAGTGGCAATTATTTGTGGCTCTGTATCTGGAGGCCTGGAGGTTATCGACATTGACACAAAATACCAGACTTACGAGCTATGGGATGAAATTAGAAGAAGAATCAGACAAGAGCTTTATGATAAGTTGCATATTGTCAAAACTAGAAGCGGAGGGTATCACCTCTACTATAAATGTGAGGAGATTGAGGGGAATCAAAAGTTGGCAAGTAGGCTACCAACAAATGATGAGTTTAAAAGCAACCCTCACATCAAATCCTACTGTGTCATTGAGACACGCGGTGAGGCTGGTTATGTTGCGGCACCGCCTTCGAGTGGCTACCAAGTCTTGCAAGAAGGCATCAATATTATTACAATCGAGGAGCGGCAAGAGCTACTCACGCTTATGCGATCCTTCAATGAAGTTGTCGAAGAACATATCATTGAAGCTCATCACAAGCCTTCTGCTAAAGACTATGGACTTTCGCCATTTGATGACTATAATAGCAGATGCGACTTCACTGCGCTCATGGAAGAATGCGGCTGGCAAAAAGTTAAAAATGGAGGCTCTCGAATTTACTACCTCAGACCAGGGTCGACAAGTGAGCATAGTGGGTCATTTAATACCGAGATGGGACTCTTTTCCGTATTCTCAACGAACACGCCGTTTCAAGTTGGTAGGGGTTATAAGCCAGCAGCAGTGTATGCCATCCTCAAATGCAACGCGGACTTCAAGATGGCGGCCAGAGCTTTACTTGAAGCGGGATATGGAGAGCGTAAGCAAAACTTCGGCTCAAAGCTAGAGAAAGAGATATATGAGAAAAAGCGCAATGGGGTTAGTGGAGATGAGTTGGTAATTTTTCTTGTAAAAAGGCATGATAAGAGTGTATCGGAAGCAAACGAAATAATCGAAACACTTGATAAGGAGTACGGTCCAGAGATAAAAGAGTTTTGGGAGACCAAAGAAAAGAACGGCATTGTAACGCCCGTTATACAACTGGATAAGCTAGAAAGGTTCTTGCATGAGAAAGGTGGGTTCTCGCTGTACTTTTATGATCCTAACTCGGTTATTTATAGACTGATTCGCATACAAGATGGAATGGTTGAAGAGAGTTCGACTGAGCAAATAAAGAAATTTATTAAGGGGTTTATCAATAGGTTGCCTTCGAGCTTTGATATGGGACTTGATCCACAGACTTTAATGGAGACGATTTATAAGGGATCGAACACTTACTTCTCGGATAACTTTTTTGAGTTTTTTGATCGGGCGAAGATTGAGTTCTTAGAAGATACAAAAGAGGTGTGCTATTTCCCGTTCACCAATGGGGTTGTTAGAGTTACAAAGGATGGTATGAAGCTCATGAATTATGGAGAGGTTGGGAAAGTAATATGGAAGTCGCAAGTGCTAGATCATAAGATATATATAGAGGATGATTTTAAAATTGATAACTGCGAGTACTTTAAGTTTTTGGATAAGATTAGTGGAGGAGATAACGCGAAACTGGTTTATTGCCTTAGTTTAATTGGTTATTTACTGCATAAATATAAAGACCCAGCTAGGCCGTTTGCGGTGATTCTAGCCGAGGAGACCGAGAATGAGGCAAAAGGTGGGGGAACTGGTAAGGGGATTTTTGTAAAGGCATTGGGGTATATCAATAACCTAGTGGTAGTGGATGGCAAGAATTTTAAGATAGATAAGAACTTTGCCTTTCAAAGAGTGGATTTAGATACTAGGCTTATAGCTATTGAGGACACGCGTAAGAATGTAGATTTTGAGGGTTTTTATTCGATAATAACGGAAGGTATAACCGTTGAGAAAAAGAATAAGGATGAGCTGAGAATACCTTATAAGGACTCTCCTAAGGTGATCTTTACCACTAATTATACTATACCTAATAGCGGGAACCATGCTAAACGTAGGCAAAAGATATTTGAATTTGCTCCTTACTTTAGTCCTAAGCATACCCCAGAGGATGAATTTGGGCATAAGCTATTTGACGATTGGGACAAGGATGAGTGGAATAGGTTCTTTAATCTGATGTTTCACTGCGTATCAGATTATATGGAAAATGGGGTTACGGAGATGCCGATGTCGGATAGTTTAAGTAGGAAGCAAATTAGGGTACAATTTGGGGAGGAGTTCCTAGATTATTTTATGAGCTTGGAGGGCGAGAGTGGGCTTACCATTACCCTCGAAAGATTATATAATGACTACCTAACTTTTACGGGTTATGATAAGAAAGATTACTCGTTAAAAAGGTTTAATAAGGCGATAGAAGAGACGTGTGGGATATTGAAAATGGACTACAAAGTTGTGCGAGATCGGGGTCAAAACAACAAAAAATGTTACGTTATTAACTTTAAGAAAGAATTGTCTGATGATTTCTTTTAGTGTAGTGAAGTTTTTGTCTAGTTAATGTAGTCCATTTTGGCAAAATGTAGGGCAAATGTAGCGCATTTGTAGCGCAGAAGTCGTTGATAATCACTCTTGTAGTCCATGTAGTCCATTTTTTTAATATTTTAGTCAGGGGGTATTTATTTTTATATTTTTTAATAGGGTGGGGTATATAGAGAATTGCGGTGAATTGGGAAAATGCTTTTTGTAAACTTTAAATAATAACTATGGAATTGGTAAACGTTTTGGAAGGAGTTTGTTTTATCATGGGTCAAGAGATCGATAGGGTTAAGAAAAAAGATCGGTATAGGGAACTGGTAGTTTGCAGACACTTGTTTTACTACCTATCAAAAAACTTTTATGGAGCCAAGCTAAAAGATATTGGTGCGGTAACTGGAACTGATCACACCAGTGTTATACATGGTATATCTGTGATCAACGATCTTATAAGCATAAAGGATGAGGATGTGATGCGTGCGGTGGAGGAGTGCCAGAATTATATTAGGGAAAAGTACCAAGCCGATAAGAAAATAAGCGTCTATGTACCATATGATGTAAACATAACCACATTTAGCGAAATGCTGACCAAAATCTACAAATGTAGGGTTGTCATCTCACCAATGAGTTAGAGGGCAAATTTGGGGCTTAAAATGGCCTTAGAATCGATTTATAGGCAATGTGGGTCTTGGAGTAAGCCGATGATGATAGCTCCGATGATAAGGGCAATGATTAGGTTGATAAATTGTTTTGATTTCATGGTAGTTGGTTTAAAGGGGCTTGCGCCCCTTGGTTTATTTATTTGCAGTAAGTTGGCTCTATAAAAAAGTATTCTGTAATTTCATCAAGTTGATACATATTCATATCATTCTTGTATTGCTCTGCCTCATCCCAAGTTAAGTTAAAAATAACTCTTTCATATCTCTTACACATACCAATAGCATATTCATTATCAAATTTTCTTACCACATCATATCTTGCAGTATTGGCGGGCATTTTAAACCAATCTTGTTTGAGCAACCAATCTTGATAGCTTTTAGGTGTACTGCTAAATTTTTGTCCTTTGTACTTGCCAAATTTTAATGTAAAGTTTGTCATAACAATTAAGTTTGTTTAGACAAAAATAATACTATTTACAATACGAACAAAATAATTTTTCAACATCGTGTTGACCCGCGTCCTAAATGTAGCTAAAATATAGTCTAACTTTATTCGTATAATGAAGCGAAAAGGTTTCTATATAAAAAAAGGAAAGGAAAACTCCGTATATATTCATTTATACGTTACTGATTTTCAACAATATATAGCAGATTTAAAAGGCGATGACGGCTGGGTAACCTTCCGTCTATTTGAACGCAATGAGGTTGACGAGAAAGGTCATACCCATAATTTAGAAGCAATAAAACAAAACAAAAGTGCAAATGACTGAGGTCGAGAATAAACAAAAAGAAATCACAATTGCCGCCAAGCCAGTAAGGTTGAGGAAGAATGGAGAGCCATACAAACCAGTCGGAGGCGCAAGGCCTGGAGCTGGTAGGCCTAGACGAATGGACGAGCAACAGATCATCGAGAAGCTACAACCTATGGCAGACACGGCTTTCCGCATATTACATGAGAAAGTAGCGCAAGGGGATATGAAGGCGATACAGTTGTATATGCAATACTTCATTGGGCTGCCGACCCAAAAGGTTGAGTCAAAGATTGAGGGACAATTGAACCAGGTACAGATTGAAGTGATCAAGCCAAATGTTCAGATGTTGGAAGAGGCGACAAATTAGCAGTTTGTCTAACCTTTTCTATTTAACATAATACTAGTTATTAGTACATCGCAATTTTGTTTAAGCAAAATTGTATGACATAGTGGCAAAGAGGCGCAGAATTAATGGGGGGTACTTAAAGTTTTTACTTTTCGTGGGTGGCGGGGGCAAGAAACATTTTTGGTAGCAATAAAACCATTGTCTAGATAAAAATTAATGACCCCACTTTTATACCTACTTTTTCAACCCAAACACTAATACTAAATTTTTAGAAAATAACTAAAACTATGGACGCTAAACTTCAGACTAATAAGATCTTTGAAATATTGCAAGACTCAAAAAAGCGCATTACGGTCATGCAGGGCGGATCTCGCTCGGGGAAAACTTACAATATCCTAATTTGGTTTATTGTAAAGTTACTCCAAGAGAATGGCAAGACATTAACGATAGTGAGGCAATCACTTCCAAGTATTAAAGGTTCAGTCCTACGCGACTTTGTGGATATACTTTCCCGCCTTGGGATATATTCTGAAGATAATCATAACAAGACAGAGCAAATATACCAGCTTAACGGTAACGTGGTCGAGTTCGTTAGTGCTGATCAACCACAAAAGATACGTGGTAGGGCCAGGACCTATTTATTCTGCAATGAGGCAAATGAACTTAGTTATGAAGCATGGATGCAACTTATCATGCGTACGGAAGGTAAGATAGTGATTGACTATAACCCATCGGACATCTCCTCATGGATTTACGACGATGTGATTCCAAGAGACGATGCTGATTTTTATATTACAACTTTTAGAGACAATCCTTTCTTACCAAAAGAACTGGTTGACGAGTTAGAGCGTCTAAAAGATGCAGACCCCAACTATTGGCAAATCTATGGCCTTGGTGAGCGTGGACTCTCTCAAGACCTCATCTATACCCATTACCGTACAACCGAGCAAATGCCAGAAGGCGAAACGGTGTATGGCTTAGACTTTGGATTCAACGTGCCAAGTGCAATGGTCAAGGTTGTGTTCTATGAAAATGCGGCGTATGTACAAGAGTTGATCTACGAAACAAAACTTACTACAAATGACTTAGTGGAAAAAATTGTAGCTTTGGGCATAGATAAGTTCGATGAAATTTATTGCGATGCCGCAGAGCCAAAAACAATTGAAGAGTTGGTAAGACAAGGACTAAATGCGAAGCCAGCTAATAAGGATGTACTTGAGGGAATACGTTCCGTTAAGGCTACTCCACTATACATTCATCAAGATTCCGTAAATTTACTTAAAGAGGTAAAAAATTACCGTTGGAAAACGGATAGGAATGGTAATAAACTTGATCAACCAGTCAAGTTCAATGACCACATTAATGATGCTATGAGATATGCAATATTTTCTAAATTAACAATCCCAAGTGTTACTTGGGGAGCAATATAACAACATGGGATTATTTGATGTTTTTAAGAAAAAAGGTATCAATCCTTATCCTACCAATGTAGTGCAAATGGTAGGCACCAACACAAGTGCTATTCAAAATTATACGGGACTAAGTTATGTAAACGAAGGGTATCTTGGCAATGCCGATGTATATTCTATTGTTAGCTTTCTAGCTCGTAAAAGTGCATCTATTCCTTGGTATGTTTACCAATTAAATCCAGGAGAGAAAGCACGCACAAACTTGATGCGTTATAAGCAACTATCAAAAGGTGTTGCCAATCGTGGCGCATACGAGCAAGCGTTGATTGCGCGTAAGAACGCATATAGTGAGAACATCATAATGGGTACTCCACTTGCTAGACTTTTAGAGAAGCCAAATAATTACCAATCTCAAGACCAATTCTTTGAGAATTTATTCGGTTATCGCTATTTAAGCGGTGAGGGTAATGTATATGGCAATGATGGCAACTTTGGAGGCACTTTTTCGGAGCTTAATATTTTACCAACGCAATATTTAGAGATTTATCCCGACCCTAAGGATGTTTATAACATTTTAGGTTACAAATTACAAGTTGGAGGAGGAGTTGATTTACCTAAGGAGAAAGTAATGATGTGGAAGAGTTGGAATCCCGATTTTGATGTAACAACTCGCACACATTTAAGAGGTTTATCGCCACTTCGTGCCGCTTATAAGACATTACGCATGAGTAATAACGCGGCGGATGCAAGTGCAACGATGACGGGTAATGGAGGAGCAAAAGGAGCGATAACTCCTAGACCACTAGGTAATATCGTGCCATCTTTCACTATTGAGCAAGCAAATGACATAAAAAGAGCCGTTAATGAGAATTTAAACGGCGTTGATAACAAAGGAAAGGTTGCGGTACTTCAAACTCCATGGGATTACATGAATTTTGGACTTTCTAGTGTTGACATGGAGCTGGTAAATACTCTTAGAATGAGTATGCACCAGTGGTGTAGAGTGTTTGGACTTCCAGCGGTTTTGTTTGATGTTGACACATCAAGCTACAACAACTATCAAAATGCAATGCGTGATCTCATTACCAACACAATTATTCCAATGTGTTGCCAACTGCGTGATGAGTTAAATAAATTTTTGGTGCCAAGATACGGCGAAGATGTATTTATCGACTTTGATATTACGGCGTTACCAGAAATGCAACAAGACATGGAGAGAATGGTTCGTTCACTTCGTGATGCCAATTGGTTGACATTTGATGAGAAGCGTGTAGCAATGAATTACCAAGAGAAAGAAGGTGCGTTTGAGTATGCATACATTAACCAAGGTCTAATACCAATTGAGCAAGCGGTAATGGACTTGACAATACCACCAAGCGAAAATATTGAAGATGGCATGGACAATGGAATGGATAACATCGCAAACAACAGACGAGGAGATTACGCAGAACGTGATGACGAAGTATCCCAAGCTGAAGAGCGAGCGCAATTGCGAGCGAGAAATGAAGATGATGACATCATTGAGGATAGCATATAAACAAAAGTGCATCGATGAACGCGAAGCAAAGAGGAGAATACTTTCGGAAGGTTGAAAGGTTGCGTAGGCAGCTTGATACTAAATACTATAATAAGTTCAAAGAATCCATTACAAAGCAATTCAATAACTTTGCTAATAGGATACAAAGAAATGGAGTGGCGGCGGCGAGAGCGCAATTAGGATTGGATTTGTGGGAGAAAGATTTAATAAAGCTCTTTGAATCGTTATATAAGGAAGCGGCGGTACTTTTTGGCAATAGTGTATATCGTGCTTTAAAGATTGAGGCTAACCGCAAAGCAATGACTTTTGGCTTTAATAGAGAATGGACAGATCAAATGATGGACTTTCTCATGGCGCAAGGATTTG
>Ga0315906_10010702_pt1 | contig 10748 bp, 16 predicted proteins | sample LakEriMetagenome_4_FD_203526 | JGI IMG/M metagenome (GOLD analysis project Ga0315906, IMG submission 203526) | Freshwater fungal communities from buoy surface, Lake Erie, Ohio, United States - Buoy 2 MA122 | ecosystem: Environmental > Aquatic > Freshwater > Lake > Lake biofilm | place: USA...
TCCTGTTCCAATCGTAATCCTTGGTGCATCTTCGATTCCAACCAACCCTACGGATGGTCGTTTAATTAACCGTACAGTATCTTCCTGTTTTCCACTTCTTTTTGCCAACATTTTCAAATGTGATGCAATTGTTCTTATCGCATCAGGGTCATCAAATAATTGGTCATTCAAGAAATCCTCTAAACTTTCGAATTTACCTCCAGCATTAATTGCGTTGCTCAAATCGATGATGTCTGAGAATGTTTCTAATTTTTTGATATAATTAATAATTGTTGATTCGTCTACCCCATCCACAAATATTGTATTAATCATACTCGACCCCTTATTCAAACCTCTTTGTATATCTTGGATTCCTTTGACATCCAATCCCATTTCAGTTAAATTCATAATACTGATTACACCGAATCTATTAAAGTCTGAAGGTTCTAATTTAGTAGTATCAAAAAAGTTTTTATCTATATTTGATGGAAAGTATTCTGTTGCCTCCCTTTTAATAATTTTTTTAACTACCGACAAATCCACCCCCAAAGAACTAAACGCTTGTGTTACTACATTTTCCACATAATTAAGTCTAGCTTGCCCAACTTCAGCATTTACTCCTCCAGTTCCTGTAAATGAGGTGGAAGCATTCAGATAAATAAATTGTGGTAAACTTCCTCCAAAAGCTTCGTCTTTGTGATATTTTTGAATAACGTCCAATATTCCACTTGTTTCCAAGGCGTTAGCGATATTTTTTACAATCATAGGGTCCTTAGGGTTATAAGCGTCTCGTTTTCCCATAAATTCTCCCTCACAGTAATTGGGAATTGCCCCACCTTGTCTAACACTTCCCTCGGGAAAGTAGTAGACAACATTGACAAGTTGCTCGCCAGTTTTAATGGGCTCAGGACCTTCTTCCTTTAATACTCTTTTAACCAATCTTACCAAATCAGACTCAGTTAATCTAATTACTTTTTTCATATAAAAATTGTTTAATAATAAATATTACTGTATTATAAAAAAAAATAAACCCCACCGATAATGGTGGGGTTGTATAATTAATCTTTTGGAACTCGAACCTTCTCAACTCCACGTTCTTCTTTCATAAATCTGATGTAATCGTCAATTAAAGATTTTACCTCATCAAGAACGCCAGCATTTTCAGCTACGGTAAACAGATTAAAATAACGATTCTTATCGTTGTGAATTTCTAAGTAATTATTGTAAAGATTAAAAGCAAATTTACCAGTTCCGAATATCTCTTTAATTTCGGGATTTTTTATCATAATCATACTAACATCCGATTGTCTATTAATATATCCTTGAAAATCGGTTTTACCTCTCTCTCCAGTCACACACCACTTTGTGTCGGAACCATATTTACAAGATGCAGTATATGTCAATGGAACAACTTGTAAAAAATTTTCTGTATCAGATATAACAATTCTTTCATCTTTAGAAATTTTATACTTTGTCTCATCAATCACACGTCTAACCAATCCAGTCAATTCCGACTCCGTTAATCTTAAAATCTTTTTCATATTATTTATACAAGATAAAATCATTTTTTCGATCTTTCAAATCAACAACTTGAAACTCGGTGGAGGTTATGGGATAGACAAGATAATCGACGGCTTCCTTATATTTTTTTGATTCGAACCTTTTTGCATCTGATTCGGATGATTTAACTTGAATTGTTATTGCATCCTTCCCTCTCCCCATAATCAAGTCAACAAAAAAATTCATATCAATAAAGTTTCCGTTACCTCCACGATATAAAACTTTATATCCAATTTTTTCAAACGCACTGGCAACTGCGGATTCCATTTCGTCACCCAACTTGGAAAATTTTGTTGTATACTTGGTGAACTTCATTAAATCCTTTTTATCCTCCAAATATTTTTCGAACAAGTCCTTAAAGTTGTCTTTATATTTTAATAGGATATTTTTTATTACTTCAGAGTCCGACGCGTCAGATATTGTGTCGAGAATACTTTTAGCTGCCGGACTTCCAGAATTTTTGGCTTTCTCCAAATAAGTGGAAAGGAGTTCTGATAAATCAGAATAGTTGGTGTTTAACTTATTAACGTAATGCCATTTTCCATTCGGATCCAGATTACCCTCATCATCAACATACACCAATTTTTTTCTATTCAAGTTTCTTACAAAATAGTCATATTGTTTGTCGTTAATCTTACCATATGAATTTAATATCTTGGCACCATTAAGATTGTCTTCAATATCATCTTTTTGAATTTCATATTTAATATCCGATAAGATATCATCGACCACATTTCGAAGGTTCAACCCTTCATATGATTCAATCCAAGCTCCAAGAGAATTTAATTTGTTATACACATTACCTCCCAAGACCTTTGAGATATTTCCACTAAGTTTTTCTTCTTCTTGTCGAGAAAGAATTTTATCAACCGCTTCTCTATTCTTGTTTTGGTATCCAATACATCCAGTTGGAATTTGTAACCCACCAAATTTTGTGATGACCATACGTTTACAAGCATATGAGCTCATATCCAACTCAAGAGCATCATCACCAATTTTGATTTCCAAATATCCCTTATTGCCATACAACTGAGATAAGTCATTTGAAGTCAATTTACCTTCACCTCCATCAATAACAACAGGATTGTTCACGTAATAAAAATTACCCTTTGAACCCAACGAACTACCTTTGATGGCAGCAATATTTACTCCCGACTGAATGACCTCAACCAAATGATTTAATTGACCCTCCGTAACAATGAAATTTCTCATATATCAATAAATACCCATAAAATAAAAAAACCCCCACCATAAGTGAGGGTTTCATATTAAATTATCTCCCAATCGATTTCACCGTATTGGTCATAATCATCATTCTCATCGTGAGTGGAACCCTCATCTTCATGAAGTTTTCTATACGCCTCACATGCACTTCTTGCCATCACGGTATGAGTCCAAGTCTGAACACAACTCCTCGATGCCTGAATGGTATATTCTGTCTCCTCATTCTCTTCCCATCCTTCTTCATCCTCACAGTCATCATCAATACTATTCTTAGTTTCCTCAGGAACCCTACCAAACTTATCGATTGATTCCATAAGACTATTTCTAAAAGAAATCAAATCCTTCAAAGAATAAATCTTAAACGCATAACTCGATGCGGGGGATCCATTGACACCAATCTCAACATATTCCTTTGTTCCATCAGAACTATCCCAATGATAAATGGAAAGACCTGACGCGTTATCAAATTCCAAAGTGGAATTATCAACATACATATAATCCAAATTCCAAACATCAGGATTGGAATCCTTCATATCTTTATACTCCTTCTCTAAGTCTCTAATCTGAGACAATGCTTTGGAATACTTCTTCTCAAAAGATTTCTTCCACTTATCCGAATATTCTGTCATAACAAATTTTTTTATAATGATAAACAAAATATTTTAATAAAAAAACCCCACCTATAAGATGGGGTTAAATTATGAATTTCTTCTATTTTTCCAAATATCCACAACGTGCAGATATAAATCATCAAGGTTCTCATCCCCCGATTCAATTCTTCGGATAAGATCTTCCTTATCATAAAGGGTGTTTTGAACAATAAAGTCAATCATTTCTTCATCTGTGATTCCTTCAGGTTTTTCGGGTTCAGGAATACACTCGTATTCTTTATCCAACGTACCTATGTCTTCAATAGATAACCCCGACTCTCCAACAATTTGTTCAAACTTCGGAACCATTGTTTCATCATACCATTCAAGAATTACATGCAAAACATATGATTTTCTTAAGCTCAATCTTTTTGTCAGAGATTCAACAAGATTCTGAAATACAATCAGTTTACCTTGGTCAAATCTGCCGTCCTTAAAAAAATAAATTGCGGTAATTGCTTCTTTCCCACCAATACACCAATCCTCACGAATATTTCCATAATTACGTTCTTTCGTAGTGATCTTGCGTTTACCCCCATCAATATATCGATTCAAATATTTGACAATAGCGTCGCTAATAGACTGACTACTCCTGTTAAGTTTTCTATATTGTTCTTCTGTTATGATATATTTCATAATTAAAAATTATAAATCATTATATAATTCCATCGAGTACGAGATGGTTTATATATTTCACCGTGATAATCAAACATTGATTTTATTTGGCCAGCCAAGTCTTTAATCTCATCAAGGTGAATGGGACGTTTCAAATAAATGATCACCTTTCCGTCCTCTATTTGGGCATCATCAACAAAGTCTTTCATTTCCAAAAACTTTAAAACAAGTTTCCCCAAACGGTCTTCCGTAATAATATACTTCATATTAGATTATTTACGCAGGGTGGGCAACAAAGCTTTTTCCTTTTATTTTAGAAATCTTTCCTTGTTCATATAATTTCATCAAGGCAATAAGACGATTCCATCCTTCATCCCATCTATACATGCCATCAACCATTTCAACAACAAATGGTTCATCGTCAGTCAAGGTTTCAACACCATCTTTCAATGCCCGTTTCATTTGAACTTCAATACGTTCCTTTCCACCTTTAACAGATTCTTTCTTTGGAATGAATTTTATTGTGTCAGGATGGATTTGGTCAGGGGTAAGAGAAATTGTTTCCAAACTTATTTTGGAAAACTTCTTTTTGTATTTGTCAGATCTTTCTTTCATTGTGACAAATTCATCAGGACCCACTTGTATTTTTTTTGGGTCGAGGTCAATAAAGTGATGCTTGGGATTATCGTCATTTGGTGGAAGGAGTGGAAACATCATTTCTTTGACAGCCTCCACAGGAAAATTACTTTCTCCTGCAAAACAAGAAAACATTTTGGAAAGTTCATCCCTACCATATTTTTTCCCTGGCTTATAATCAGACGGATAGCAATCCTTTTCTTCTTCAGATTGTTTATCCTCTTCCTCTTTTAGAACCCCCATCAATTCTTTAAGTCGATAAATGTTTTCAGTCAAGTCATCCTTTTTGATGACCCGAACAATTGCTGGTCCATATAATGCATTATATCTATCAAACGATTTTGAAGTTCTATTGGGGTGACCCACAGGTAATCCCCTTGTTCCAAATGCGGATTTTTCATGACCGAAGATTTTATCCATCTCAAAAAAATTGTCGAAATAGTAATCAACATATTCTTTGTCCTCAAAGAATTTATCACCAACAATAAAATCATTGTCATCAGCCCAATGATTCGGAAGACCAACGAATCCATAAAAATGTCTCATATCAATAAATACCCAATATCATGAAAAAAAAGGTCGAGAATCCGAACACCCAACGGACATGTGTCAAAATCTTTTCAAGACGGTAAGTCCATTATTTTTGGGAGTTCTCTCCCACAAAATCCAATTTCTATTTTCAATTAAAAACTCATCTACTGCAGGACATAAACCTTTCGGCAAATTTGTTTCGGGTCTCGGCAATTCAGGATCTTCATAAAAAGATTCATCAACATAACCAAAGGTGTTGGTATCGTGAAGGATAATATATTTTTTAGTATTTTTATGGTGGCGATTAAGTTCTTTTTTTAACTGCAGATAATCATGCCACGTATCGATAAATAATAAATCACATTCGGGCATATTATAATCCAATGAACTTGACTGAACAAATTCAAAGACTATCCCATATTCATACGACATTTGATAAACTTCATTCAAATTTCCACTGAAGGTGGATGGGTGTTCCAAATCCAAACTAATAAGTTTTTTTGGTTTCGATGCCATAAACGCCCATGTGCTAACCAATGAACGGACACCCATTTCTACTACCATATCACATTCCTCACCATATGATTTAAGTGTTGGCAAATGCTCATTTATATCCGAAATTATCTCGCACTTTTCTTGGTATTTCTGAAATATCTTTTCCATAAATTTTTAATTAAAATGAATATAACCTTTTTTATAATAGTCCAAGATATTATCATCCATACCAAATTCTCTTATTCTTTCAACACCATTAGAGATTATGGTTACGGTGAGATTGCCTGCCGATCCAATATTTCTTAAATGCCAACAATTGACACAAAGTTCAGAAAAATCTTCCTCATTAACTTTAATTTGAATGGAGGTTGTATGATTATTTTTGATAAACAAATATAGGTTAGGGACATCATTTGAACCTACGACCCCAATAAAATACATCTGACCATCTTTATTTATTTCACTCTTGGAAAAATATTCTTCACTTGAAGATGGGACAACATAAAATGATTCTTCCAATATTTTATGAGAGTCATAAAAAAATCTTTCGAGTGATATCTTTTGGCCCAAAAAGTCATCATTAGTTTTGGGCAAACAAATGTTTTCAACAAAGTACTTCGGAATACCTCCAAACATGATGGTTTCATAAATTTGACAATCTTGAACCAAATGATTGAAAACAATCATATTTTTATATTTCAAGAACATAGAATTTTTCAAAACTTGAATCTTCTTCAAATCTTCCACATTAAAATTATTGTCACATTCCAAATAGAAAAAAAACTTATATTTTAAATAGTTGGCATAATTAACTCCGTTGTTGATATTCGAAACCACCGCCAACGCATGAGCTCCAGTCCCATCATTATTATATGACACCAAATTAAACTCATCACATTGAAACCAATACCCAGTTGTTGATGTCTCATCCTGAAGGATATTCTCCTTATCATACACCACGTAATCCACCTTTTGCTGAACCTCAAACGGTATGGGATAATGGGACACCAACATAATATCAAATCCCAATGGCCTTATCTTATCAATACAATCATTTAACAAATCCAACTTATACGGTTGATTCGCATATGAACCGATAATTACAATCTCTTTCTTATTCATAATAAAAAATATAAAGAATAAAATTTATAAGACAATAACTTTATATAACATCTATTTTAGTTCTGCCATCTTGCCAATATTCAATATCCCCATACCAAACAAGCACCTCCTCATCAATCTCAATTTGACGAATGGCAACAAATTCAAAAGTCCCACGTTCCATGTTTGAACGCCAAAATGCATTGGGATGTTCAGAATGATTATACAAACTTCCATACCCCCATGCAATAACCTGACTCTCCCAATCACCACCTTGAGGCCAATTAAATCTATAATCAAGCATCAATGAACTTGATTGACCTTTCTCAATACCCAAATCAAATATGGGGGTCTCCTCAATTACTTCACCTGAATATATTATTTCACCAGCAAATACCCCATAACCATGAATGGAACTATTCGAAATATAAATCTTATGCGGAGGTCGAATTCTCATTAAAATAAAATAATATTTATTCCGAAATTATCAAGAAAAAAGGGGTTGGGGTTCAAGCCGACCGAAGGGAGAACGGACGAAGTGGTATACGAATATCCATCATTTATCACAGACAATATTGTCCCCCTTCTTTCCACATACCTCACATACATTTCCCTGTGAAGCGCAAGTTCCCTTAAACTCCCCACCTTTCAAAAATATCAATCTCACGGACATCAATATAAAAAATAAAGAAATAAATCCAATCGTAATTAGCAGTGTTATCATATCCCCAACCATTTATGATTTTACATAAACTCCATAATCATTTCGATATTCCAAAGCTCTGAACCCCTCATATTTCAAAAGAAAATCTTCATGATTCAATTTGGGCTGAAGGTGGGTTTCATAGATATTTCCACCCCACTCACCTTGTGGAGCATTAAATGGAATCGCAACAACCAACTCATCACATTTTGTGTATAACTTTTTAATTAACTCAATACCCTGTTCTTCCTCAATGTGTTCCAAAACATCTCCCATCAAAATGATATTATAAAAATCAAATTCAAAGGTTAATATATTATCATTCCAAATATTATTGTATCTTGATTTCAACTGATACATCCCAATATAAGGTTCAAAGATTTCAATTGCATCCATATTAGGAAAAATACCCTTAAGCAGTTTGGAATAATATCCTGCGCCAGCTCCCACATCCAATATGGTAGAAGATGGATCAAATTTATTTACAAGGAAATCGACGGTTTCTTTTTTAAAGACGGGAGTGGAGTAAGGCATATTTAATTATTCTTGACAAGTTAACACATAATATTTAATCAAATTCTCACCATACCAATCTCGACACAGTAAAAAAATTCTATCAATAAATTCTTCATAACTACTCTCGGAAAAATAATCTTCGTTAACCGAAAAAAAATGTTCAATCGCCATGGCAATAATACTATCAGAATATTCATATTCATCTTCGTAGTCATCACAAAGATCTGGAAAATCCGCCACCATGTCAAGAATATATTTCTCGAAGGATTCCTTAGTAATTCTTCGTTTCAATCTATCCATCGAGGATGACTCAGATAATAATTTATATTGTGATTCTGTTATAATATATTTCATATCCATAAATACCCATAAAATAAAAAACCCTCCACAACGGAGGGTTTAACAATAATTACATTTTATGTTTTATGAATAAAATGGTATCCCCAACTTTACCCCAATCTTCATTTTCAATTGCATCTTTCAACATGTGAACAATATAATCCTTTTTCTTAACCACATCACCTCTCAGTTGATCACCATAATCTGATAACTGCACATATTCATCTTGACCCATTTGTAATTTTCTAATTGCATCTCCACCATATGCAAATCTTTCTTGGTCGTCTTCTTTAATAATTCTTCCAACCAAACGGTTCAAATCAGATTCATTTAATTTGCTAAATTTTTTCATATTCATAAATATTCTCAATTCCCCAAAATTTTTCCAAAAATTTTTTTTCAAAATGGGGTCATAAAAAAATAGGGGGGTCATGATTACAATAAACTCTCAGGGGGAGAATTACCAATCCCCCTAATTCCTACTTCAGGAAACTTATTCCTCAAATAAGTTAACAATAACTTATTGACACCATCCCCAAACATTGATTTCAAGAACTCCTCATCTGACTGATATGCATAAAAAAACCTCTGTTCCCAAAAGTCCCCAAATATATACCCCCACCTTACTTTAGCCCTAAACTCTCGAGCTTCTGAATAATAACGCAAATCATAGGTTGATTCCATGTACCTATCAAAAATATCCTGCAACCTACTCTCCGTAATAATATATTTCATATTCATAAATACCCATAAAATAAAAAACCCCTCTTGTTGAAGGAGGGGTCTTAATTATTATTTAGGTTGAAATTACATAAATAAATTATGTCTACTCATTAACCTTCTTACTTGTTTGCAGTCAGGGAAGTTTTCTTTCTCACTACAAAATCTTGAAGCAAGTGATCCCAACATTGCCAAATCATCGAAAGGAATACTTACTTCTCTTTGTCTTTCTTGATAATAATCAGAATCTGAAGATACATCCATATCTTCTTTTACTGCTTGGGTATCAAACTTGGTTGGTTTCATGGCCCCCTTTTTAATCATCTCCTGTCTATATTTTTCAAATCCAGGATTTTTGAATGTCCCTCCAGTTTGTGTATTGGAAGGTTGATTTCCCATACCTGATTTCATCTGATTTATATATGGTTGCAATTCTGCACCGATGTTTTTGAGGGTTTTGGCAACATCCCCTTGGGTTAACGCATTTTTCAATTTAGTATAATCTTGTCCCAATCTTGCTTTCTCTTGATCAAGAACTTGATTGAAAGTTTTTGCATCCCCACTAATTGCAGATTTGGCCATATTACCTAATATAACGGGAGGTAAAGTATTAGACAAATTTTTAAGCAATCCACCAAGAATCTCCACATTATTTCCTAATCTTCCCAAAACAGTTTGTTCAGATACCAATGGCTTTGAATCACCAAGTTTTGAATTTATTAACTTTGAGAAACTCTCAGTCATAACCTTCATTCCCCCTGTATGTTGTTCACGGATTGAGTTCTTCTCTTGTTCCGATAAATCGTTTAATATGTGTTTCATAATTTTAAGTTTAATATAAATATCTTGAAAAATTTTTAATGTTGGAGTGGGGTTAATAATATATCGAACAATACGATGCCACAATATATTCATTGGGATATCTCTTCTCAAACCATCTTACAAACATATTCTCGGTTTCACTATAATTCATATTGAACATCGACATTATTTTATAAAATAATTCTTGACTAACCCCCAAGTTACCGTCGATCATTTCAAAGATAAGATTTCTATCTATGTCAACAAGTTCAAAATCTTTTTCCGTTGCATGTATATTGGATGAGTTTCTCATATAAAGATCCCCAACCCTTCGAGTTATATAATTGTCCATCAATTTTACAAGTCGACTCTCAGCAATTGTATATTTCATAATTCATAAATACCAAACAATCCAAAAAAAGGGGCTGGGGATTAGAACGACCGAAGGGAGAACGGACGAAGCGGTATACGAATATCCATCAATAAGGCCGACCCAATCTACGATATTCAGCAACATAATTATAATGACGTTCACGATACTCAGCCACCTCAGAATGATATTCCTCATTCTGAAAAAACTGAATCTCCATTTCAGATCTTTTTTTATCGAAATAAGAAATCAAATCCCCCAACTTGGTTCCATCCAATTTATTGTAATACTTTAGAACATAATGATTATCCGAACCCTTTTTAATGGTTACACCCATGTTTAGGAATGCCCCATCCTTATGCTCAGAAGATACCCCGTTCATATGAGACATTTTGAAATATATTGCAATCACACTAAAGTCAACCAAATAAAACTCGGGGGTGAAATCATTTTCACAATCAATGAAACAAATAATATACCCACCATCAATATTCTGATATGGTCTAAT
>Ga0315906_10010705_pt1 | contig 10745 bp, 6 predicted proteins | sample LakEriMetagenome_4_FD_203526 | JGI IMG/M metagenome (GOLD analysis project Ga0315906, IMG submission 203526) | Freshwater fungal communities from buoy surface, Lake Erie, Ohio, United States - Buoy 2 MA122 | ecosystem: Environmental > Aquatic > Freshwater > Lake > Lake biofilm | place: USA: Lake...
TCGGACGGTATTTATGAGCTCACAGTGCAAGCAACTGATGCCTCCGGCAATTTGTCGGGAGCCAATAGCTACAAGATCAATTTCGAAGTGATCAACAAAAGCACCATTTCCGAAGTCATCAATTATCCGAACCCGTTCTCCACCTCAACCCGTTTCGTCTTCACATTGACTGGATCTCAGATACCTGAAGATTTCCGAATTCAGATCATGACGGTCAGGGGAACGGTTGTTCGCGAAATCGGTCGAGATGAAATCGGTCCGATTCGAATTGGTCGCAACATCACCGAGTTTGCCTGGAACGGAAAGGATGAGTTTGGCGACCAGTTGGCCAATGGTGTGTACTTGTACAGGGTGGTTACTCGCTTGAATGGAGTAGGGGTTGAAAAGCGAGAAACGGAAGCCGACAAGTACTTTGTCAATGGATGGGGAAAAATGTATTTGATGAGGTAATTCACTCAGGTCATCCCAGGCGCAACGAGTTGCTCCACACAAACCAAATTGCAATCAACAGGAAAGGCATGGCTGAAAGGAGTCCAATGTAATCTTTGGACATTTTGTTGTATTGCCATCGTGACAACGCATTAATGATAATAATAGTAGTTGGGATAAGCAGGTAAAAAACTGCCTCCCCCTCATGTTCTTTTATCAGGCAGATGGTTGCTGAAAGAAAAAACAGGACGAAGACAAATGTTCTCTGCTTCCATCCGTAATCGTTTAATTTTCCCATTGCTATTGCAGCCAGTCCGCAAAGTGGAATCAACAATGCAATCCACATTCTGTCCAGTAGCAACACAGGCGCATACGATTCAAGTGATGTGGATGTAAACCAGAAAACTACTAATAAGTAAGCAGTCAGTTTCCTAAGCTTTCGCTCTTCGGGATATTGTGTTTTAGACAAGAGGCCTGCAGCCGATAAAATCAATAACGGCCAATAGCCGGCCAATCCGGATAAAAATACAAGTGGCTCGTATGTGAGTCTTTTCCACAAAGCGACTCCGTCCAATGAGGCGAAAACGGCATTGTGATTCTCCTCAACTGTTTTCAAAAGGAAAAGCCAGTCTCCCGTGTAACTGAAAACGCTAACCAACATAGTGGTCCAAAGTGCAACGGATGTTCCAATGAACACTTTTGCAAATTGCAGATGCTCTCCTCTGACTATATCCCTTATTATGAGGAATGCCAAGTAGGGAATCAACAGTAGGATTAATTGTTTGATGAAAAAACCGATAATTAAAAGCAGGGCTGCGGCAATCGCATTTAAGACGCCTCCTTTTTCTCTGTTCCAAATCAAATACGTTGTTGCGAACATTACTAGTGCGAGAATTACATCCGGAAACAAAACAGTAGCGAATGTCAGTTGTGTGATGTTGCATGCCAGCAATAGCCCTCCCAGTAGCGCAATTGTTGGTTGTGACCGTAGGAAATAGATCAGCAAAACGATGGAAAGGATACTGGCTAGCAGGGGGTAGATTGCGATGGTAGCCGGTGATTTTCCAAACAAGCTGATTGCTACATAGGTTGGGATTATCATTCCCAATCGTTGGTTTTTCGGACTTTCATCAAATTGGTATGTGCCATCGGCAATCCGCTCTGCTTGATTCAAATAACACAAGTCGTCGGTACCTGGCCAAGGAGAACCCAATGCAAGCCATAGTAGAACATGCAAACCTATCAAGGCAAAAATCCCTTTCCGAATACTTGGAATCATTTTATTGATTATTGGCCACCAAGGTAATGTTTTTCAGTTGTAGAGACATATGCTGGGATTATGATAAATTTGTAAGACAAAAGTTAGTGATGGCGCAATTACACGGAAATTATTCCAACCAAACTCTTTTTTTATTGCCTGTTTTGTCGGCTGTTTTGTGGACCATTGCCTGGCCTGCCAACGGCTTTGCGCCTTTTTTGCTGGTTTCCTGGTTGCCGATTCTTTTTTTTGAAGAGGTCTGTGCTACAGATGGAACTCGGAGAAGCAGGAAGTTTTTGTTTTTCGGTGCGTATTTCGGATTCATTGTCTTCAATTTGCTGACCACCTGGTGGGTGAAGCATGCCAGTTTTTTTGGAGCTGTTGCAGCTGTTTTTTGCAATTCATTATTCATGGCATTGGTGTTTCTGCTATTTCATGAGGTGAAAAGGCGAAAGGGTTCAACCATTGGTTATCTGTCTTTGGTCACATTTTGGATTGCTTTCGAACACCTTCACATGGATTGGGATTTATCCTGGCCATGGCTCACCATGGGAAATGGTTTGGCTGGCATGCCGATATTGGCCCAATGGTATGAGTTTACCGGAGTGCTTGGGGGATCATTTTGGATCTTGACAACAAACATTCTCCTGCTACACGTAATGTATTCGCTGATCGCATTTTCTCAACGTTACTTGCTTCGGAGGCGGCTCATTTTGGCTGTCATATCCATGGTCATTCCAGTGGCCATCTCCGTTTTTATTTATTACAGCTACTCGGAAAAATCCGATCCCATAGATGTAGTCGTTGTTCAACCGAACGTTGATCCCTACAATGAGAAGTTTTCCGGATTATCGGAGCGACAGCAGTTGCAGCGTATTCTAAATCTTTCGGATTCTGTCATTGCGTTGGATACCTCTGCTCGGGTGGATTTCTTGGTCGCCCCGGAAACAGCATTGCCATCAGGGATGTGGGAGGAGGACTTGCAAATGCATCCACAAACGGGAATTATCAGGGATTACATTACAAACAGAAAGTTGGGTGCTGTGGTAATCGGGGCTGCCACCAACAGGCTTTACCCCGACAGTAATCAACGGTCGTTTACGGCAAGGAAGTTTTCTGACGCTGAATTATATTATGATTCCTACAATACCGCACTGATGTATGGCTGCGATACCAACATACAGATCCATCATAAGTCGAAGTTGGTTCCTGGCGTGGAGAAAATGCCGTTTCCAGCCATATTCAAGTACATCGAAGATTTTGCTATTGATCTAGGTGGTATCACCGGCAGTTTGGGTGTTCAGGAATACCCTTCGGTGTTCCACGATACATGTATCGACCGGAAAGTGGCGCCTGTTATCTGCTATGAATCCATATATGGCGATTATCTGTCGCAGTATGTGCGCTCAGGCGCTGGGCTCATATTCATCATTACTAATGACGGTTGGTGGGATGATACTCCTGGTCACAGGCAGCACCAGGCATATGCGCGTTTGCGCGCCATAGAGTTCAGGAGAAGTATTGCCCGGTCTGCCAACACGGGTATTTCATGTTTTATCGATCAGCGAGGGGATGTACAGCAGCCGACTGGTTGGTGGGTACCCAAGGCGATTCGTGCAAAAATCAATTACAATCGTGATTTTACATTTTATGCCAAGCATGGTGATTACTTAGGAATCATCTGTCTTGGTGTTTCAGCTCTGGTCATGCTGATGGCATTCGTGCCTTTTTCCAAAAAAAGGAAAACTGAACTACACGAGACTACTTGAATAATCCGTATCGAAGGATGCAGTAGATGGCACGGAAGCCGTCTTTCCATCCGATTTTTTTGCCTTCTTCGTAAGTTCGGCCATAGTAGGATATCCCAACTTCGTAAATTCTGATGCCCTTGATGCGGGATATTTTGGCCGTTACCTCTGGCTCAAATCCGAATCGACGTTCCTTTAGGTTTAGGCCTTGAATCATGTCGCGTCTGAAAACCTTGTAGCAGGTTTCCATATCGGTCAGATTAAGGTTCGTCATCATGTTCGACAAAAAGGTCAGGAACTTGTTGCCAATGGTATGCCAGAAAAACAGGATACGGTGAGGGCGTCCTCCTGCAAAACGTGATCCATAAACCACATCCGCATAACCATCGATGATGGGCTTAAGTAAAATATTGTACTCGTTTGGGTCGTATTCAAGATCGGCATCTTGTATGATTACAAGATCGCCGGTAGCATGCCTTATGCCTGTGTGGAGAGCTGCCCCCTTGCCCATGTTTACCTCATGATTCAGAAGCTGAAAGGAATCACTTGGATGTGATGCTACATAACTTTCCAGGGCCTCTTTAGTCCTGTCTTTGGAGCAGTCGTTCACCAAAATGATTTCCTTTTCAATGCCATCTGTAAGCTTCACATTCAACACCTTATCCAATATGAGATGTATGGTGGATTCCTCATTATAGCAAGGAACAACAATGGATAATTTGTTAATTTTACTCATCGATTGCAACGGGCGGGTGTCTTGAACACGTTCACAAATTTAGCAAATAGTTTTATGGGTCTGACCACAAACTCCATCCGAATCAAATGGCTGCTTGTCACATGGATTTTGGTCTTAGGAGTGTGCGCGGTGATTTGCTTCAAGTTTTTTTGGGATAGGCCCGAATCGGCAATTCCTCCCCCTTATATTTCCAGTTCGTACAAGTATATCCCGGTTTCCGAAAAATGTCTCGGTGTATTTTATGATTTCGAATCGGAATCAGGACCGAATACAAAAAAGGTCAAATGGGAAGGACAAGACTCTGTAACCAGTGTCTTTGCATTTTCTGATGCTGTAGAATTTGGTCCAACCTACTCATCTAAAATCAAATCCATCTGCGAGTTTTCAAAGCTTAGCAAGTTGGTTGTAACATGCGATGCGCTGGCATCACGCAGTGACCTACCCGCCCCAGTAGTGGTTTCTATTGAATTGAATGGAAAGTCGCTCTATTGGAAATCCATGAATCTTCCGTTCGCTGATGCAAAATGGGGCCCATTGAAACTGGAATTCAATTTACCAGCCGAATCGGTTGATCCCGAAGCCGAACTCAAGGTGTATATTTGGAATAATTCAAAACATACATTTCTCATCGATAATTTCGGTGTCGGTTTTTTTTCTGGCGGTGGAGAAACGCAGACCTATGGCTACTATCCTGAAAGGTTCGTGCAATTGGATTTTGAATCATCTCCCAATATGGAGATAGACCAAAGAACAAAAAATGATTCGCTCCTTCATAAGGATGGTTCGTTTAAGTTGGGATTCTTCCAGTCATTCAGCCCTGTAATCTCACGGCGTGTTGGAGCTGTATCGGATGGGCCGCTTCATTACATCATGGCAAGGGCTGAGATAAATCCTGCTTTGGACAACCCTTCGGTATGCTTTGCCGTATCGCTCTCTGATTCCATAGGTAATGAATATTTTTTCGATACCCGAGCAAACGATCGTGAATATGCTCCAGGGGAGTGGAGTGCTTTGAAAGCAAAGATTGATTTACCTCATGAAACGATCAAGTCCAATGACATTATATCCGTCTATGTTTGGAACCGTGGATTTCAAAGTGTCCTCTTGGATGACTTCGTGGTGCAGTTCGGCGAATCAAACAAACGGGTTGGTCGTAAGCCGGCATTGGATATGCAGGGTTATAGCGACAAGGGATATGACTTTAAAACCAATGAACCACCTTTCAGGAAGAGGACTTTGGAGGGTTTTTCTGTTTCCAAAATATCCAATTTGCCTATGGCATGGACCAATGAGTTTGACAAACATTCAATAAGTGCCTTCGACAAAATATGTGTAGGAAAATTCGGTGCTGGACAATCTAAATCAAGTCAGATTTTTCTATTTCGTAATCAACACATGTTTTTGTTTGGTTTTTGCATTGGCGACTCATCCCTCAGGTGTTTTGCATCTACTCCAATATCGATCATAAAGGGTTTTGATGCCGAACGCGCAACATTTTTCTCTGCTGACATAAATGCTGATGGCTTCGATGAAGTGATTGCACATCAAATGGGAGGAGATAAGATTTACGTTTTTCGACCCGACCGAAATGCCGCGTTTCCTGGTTGTGGCATAAGTGCAAAATCAACCACTTCTGAATCAATCATTGTATCAGTGATGCCGTTGGAGAATGTCATCAAAAGTCAATACTTTAAACTGATTACATTTGGTGATTTTGTGGGTGATGGGACCCCCGAGCTTCTATTTACTGACAACCAAACCGGTAATTTCAATTTGTATAGTACCATCGGTCAGCTGCTTTCCAAAGGACAAAGTGGATCATTAAAGTCAGATCAACCTGATGAATTAATAATTCAGGCTATAAATTTTAAATCCCCCAATCAAAAGGACTATCTAGCGGTTCGTAAAAATGAAATTTCCGAATTCGAATATTGTTGTTTTGACAAAAGCGGTTCTGAGATTAAGAACCAGAAAATAAAAGGATCAGACCTCGTTTTCTTCACGGGATGCGATGATGTAATGGTGAGCAATACCGGTAACGCCACTATCGCCACTAACCTGTATTTTCATAGGACTGTTCCACGCTTTGGTTTTTTCGAGGTTTCATATGCTTCGGAAACCGGATTTGAAGTCCTTTATGAATTTGATTTCAATCGTTTCAAAGCATCTCTGAATCCTAAGTATTACGAGAAAAGAAAATTGCTTTATGGTGATTTCACGGGTGGAGGTAAACTGGAGTTGTTGCTGATTTCTTCCAATTGTAGTGATGGGAACTTTGACGGATATAATTGTCAGATTCCGGTTGTAACAGGTGATTTTCGACCATTATTTCAAATATTCAAAATCAACTAAGCTGCCTTAGATGAAGAAGCCGATATCGTCATCAGTCATATGGTTTTCCATTTTGGTGGTCATGTTTGGATGTGATTCGGTTCAACTATCCAACAATGATCCAAATCGACTTTTTGAGATCAGGGATTTCAATGCATTGGATAACATTTCTTCTGAAAAGACTGGAGATACCATCCAACTTTCATTGGATTATATTGGCGCTTTCGATAATGGTTTCATAATTCCTTCCGTTCGTCAAGTCGATGGAGGGAAGTTCCGTTTCGTTTTCCATATAAAGAACAATACGGGAAAGGAAGCACGTTTCAGATACAAGGTGCATTATCAGAATGAGTCTTATAAGTTCAATGAATTTGAAAGTGATGGCGGATTCAACAAGTTGGCGCATGAGAACTTTTATGGTAGTTGGGATGATACAACAAGTGGCTTCAAACTTTCCGCTCCCATTCCTGCTGATGGTGAGTTTCATGCTATTAGTGATTCTTTCAGGATCGTAGGTAATCCCCGATTCGAACGTAAATGTTTTGAAAATGGAGTCAATCAGCGTTGGAAACGTAATCCCAGGGTTGGTGTTTACGCGTTCAACATTATTGTAGCCACAGGAGATGTTTTCAAGGGATTACCCGAGCCTGCCATACATTTCAACAAATTCGATAGCGCGGGATTTGTCAATCCCACTTTCTTCTATACCTCTTTAATGAAAAAGCAGGACGGTTTGGCTGTCATTCCGTCGAACCGATTACTAAAGGTGGATGCAAGACCTGATCCCGGTAACGGAATCTATTCGAACCCTTTTCATTTCCCCGGTTTGGACATCACTGGTAAGGGAAATGCCTACTGTGGTGTATCGGATTCCATTTATCTGAATGCGGCCTTTGAACAATTCATCAACAATGTCGATAAGTCCATGCGCTTTGAAAACATACCTGTGGTACGGGATGTGATGGGGGAGGACTACACGCAAATGGATTACAACTACGACAAGGCATTTTATAGGAGAGATGAAACGGTTTCCGTTCTTCCCGGCGTTGCAAAATATCCATGTGAAACGGTAAGTTCCGATCCTATTACCAGAAGCATAACGATGCGGAATCCCGGCACCAAGGAGGGCATATGGAGGAAAGAGAGTGTAGGTATCAGGACCAGGCATGGCTTTACATATGGGAAATATCGATTGAAATGCAAACTGACGGAGTTGCTCAATAAGAACAATGTGTGGAACGGACTAACCAATGCCATATGGCTTCTGGCTCAACCTCCGGGGGGTGAATGGAACCATCGGCGATCTTGTGATAAAACAGGCTATATGGAAACTTATTGGGGCGGCGACAATGACAACAGGGTTCCATTGATTTCTTACAGTGAGATTGATTTTGAAATCCTTAAGGCAACCCCCTATTGTCCTACCTACAATTATCCGCCTCTGGTTAAAAACCCGATCGGTGACGTTCGTAATTCCGACAAATGGAACGTTGGCACTTCGGCTGATTTGGAAAAGTTTGCTGATCAAATAACTGTTGCATGCACCAATTGGGATATGGCATGCCCTCAACCATCTAAATTCGATGTTGGATGCCAGGAAGTGACCTATGATGGTAAAACGTTTTTTTCACACCGCTGGACCGAAAAATACCGGGCGCTGAGTCAAAAAACATATCAATCGGATGATGAGTTGTTTGGATCTGATTATTACTATTTTGAAATCGATTGGCGGCCAACCGAGATTATTTGGCGGATTGGCCCCTCTCCGGATAAAATGAGGGTAGTGGGTTATATGAATGACCAATCAACTTCGATACCGAATAATCAGATGACGTTGATTGTAACACAGGAATACCACAACACCAAATGGTGGCCTGGATCCCCGTTCGACCAGGAAAACCTTCCCTTTCCATCAAAGGATCTGATTGGCAAAATATATGAATTGGTGATTGAATAGAAAACGATGGGTTTCCATCACCACAGGTTATTATCCAACGACAATTAAATACTGCTCATTCATAAATCAATGATTGAAACGAATGTTTTCGGCTTAGAGACCAAGGGTAAATCCCGCATGTTTTTCCTGCTTGTTTTGATTTTTGTTTTTTACCTGGTTCAAGCATTGGCCTTCGAAGGTTCGTATGGAGGCGGCGACGGCGTTAGGCATTATTTGATCAGCAAGTGGAGTTGGGGTCATCCAGGACAGTTGCTGTACAGTTGGGGCAAGCCCTTTTTCACTTTAGTGACTTCGCCGTTTTCACAATTCGGCTTAATAGGCATAAAAATATATAATGCATTGGCTGCGACCTTCACGGCTTGGTTTGCATATTTGATCGCGTTGCGCTTAAGGATGACAAATCCCTGGCCCGTTCTTTTATTGTCGGTGCTTGCACCTGTTTTTTCTTGTTCAGTAAACAGCGGTTTGACAGAACCCTCATTTGGATTTTTCCTGATGGGAGCTGCATTGCTTTTCATGCACAACCGTTATCTGGCAGCTACATTGTTGATCTCCTTCCTTCCATTCGTACGATCCGAAGGAAACATGATGCTGCCATTGTTTGGGATGGTTTTGCTTCTTCGTGGAAAATGGTTCCTCGTTCCTTTGCTGGCTTTTGGAACATTGGCTTATAGTTTGGCCGGATGGTTTTATTATGATGACTTTTTCTGGGTTGCGAACCAAAATCCATATACAGGTCACAATGCTGATTTATATGGAAGCGGAGAATTTTTGCACTACATCAAGAAAATGGATATCATCATCGGATATCCCATACTAGTCCTTTTCGTCTTAGGCCTGGTTTGGAAGCTTAGGGATGCAAAGGGGATTTTCAATAGAGCGCTAACAGCAAAAGACTATTCACTGGAGGAAAGCTGGCTGGTTTATGGTTCTTTCCTGACCTATTTGATTGCTCATTCAATTTTTTGGTGGAAGGGATTGTTTGGTTCATTGGGACTTGAGCGATCAATTGCAGGTGTTGCTCCCATGGCTGGACTTATTGCATGGCGTGGTGTTATGTTCTTGGATGAAAAATATTTTATCAGAAAAGCCCTCTCTTATCGCAATGCTTTCATTGCTGTAGCGTTGATTGCTGCTATTGTTTATCCCTTTGCAAAAGGATATTTGCCCTTGCGACTTGACAAGGAGGAGGCATTGGTGCAACAGGCAGGGGAGTGGTACATGAAGTCAGGTTACTCGGATGAGAAACTCTATTACCTTTTTCCTTATTTGATGATTGCCTCTAACAAGGATCCATTTGATGGAGCTAAAACAGGGGAATTGTGGGGGTTCTATCCTGCAATAGAAGAGTGGGGGTTGGATGGCCCAGTACCATTGAATACCATCGTGTTTTGGGATTCGCATTTCGGTGCCAATGAAGCAAGGATCCCGCTGGATAAATTGAAGTCAGATCCCAACTTCGAATTGCTGAAGTCTTTCTATCCTGACGAGCCATTTAAGACTTTGGGCGACTACGATTTTGAGATTCATCTTTTCAAAAGGGTCAAACCGAAATCAAACCTTGCAAACGGATCGTTGTATTTCGACTTTGAAACAACAGATGGTGTTATGAATGCAAACACCGTTTCAGCAGGAAACAGTTATTCGGGTGGCATGCGCTCAAGTCTGGGACCTGAAGTCGAATATGGTGCTGGAACAAGTTTTAAACTGGCCGATATGTCCACCATTGGAAAGGACTCCGTTATCAAGGTGCGCTTTCAGATGTATTCCCAAGAAAAGCTCAACGATGTGTTAGCAGTGTGCTCCATTGAATCCGATGGCTCAACACTACAATGGGATGGATTCAATGTTCCCTATGAAAAAGGCAAGACTTGGCAGCAAGCGGCATTTGATTTCCGCATCAAGCCGGAATCCATCAAGCCGAATTCAGTTGTCAAGATTTATGTGTGGAACCGTGCTAAATCCAGCTTTCAAATGGATGATCTTCATGTTCAAATTTATTGATCATCACTTGTAAGTCCTTTCAGTCATATTTCAGTTAATTGAAAACAAAAAAGTCCGATCGTTGAATTTCGATCGGACTTCTTTTTTGGGAATAAGTTATTGTCAAGCCGTTGCTTCCGCGTAGCTCTCCACATCTGGACAGGTGCAAACGAGGTTACGATCGCCATAAGCATTGTCAACACGCTTTACCGATGGCCAGAATTTATTATCATGCACGTAAGGCAATGGATATGCGGCTTGCCTTCTAGAGTATGGATGGCTCCAGTTGTCAGCCGTTACTTC
>Ga0315906_10010706_pt1 | contig 10744 bp, 2 predicted proteins | sample LakEriMetagenome_4_FD_203526 | JGI IMG/M metagenome (GOLD analysis project Ga0315906, IMG submission 203526) | Freshwater fungal communities from buoy surface, Lake Erie, Ohio, United States - Buoy 2 MA122 | ecosystem: Environmental > Aquatic > Freshwater > Lake > Lake biofilm | place: USA: Lake...
TACTTGCTGCCTATCGTCGTTGGGGGACAGATTGTGTGAAGCGTTTTGTCGGTATGTGGGCATTTGCATTATGGGATATCGCAACGCAATCCTTGTTCTGTTCTAGGGATCGTTTCGGGATAAAACCATTTCATTATATCGAGGAGGGTGGCCGGTTTTATTTCGGCTCGGAGTATAAAGCACTACGTTGTTCACCGCTGTTTTCGGCTCGGTTGAATGTGAACCAGGCATTACGAGGTCTTCAACTGGGATGGAACGCTTATCATGATGAATCTTATTATACCTGCGTTCGTACACTTCCTCCTGCGTCTAATCTTTATTGGAAAGATGGTAATTTCAAGTTGGAGCGATACTGGGACGTTTCAACCGTTCAGGATACAGGTGGTTCTTTTGCAGATGATGCAGAGCGCTTCAGGGAGCTCTTCATGGACAGTATTCACCTTCACATGCGGAGTGATGTGGAGATAGGAAGTTGCCTCAGCGGTGGCATCGATAGTTCTGCCATTACTGCCGCAGTAGGTAAGTTATTTCCGGAAACAGCTTTCAAAACCTTTACGGTTTATTATGAAGGAAAGGATGCTGTTGATGAGCGTCCGTGGGTGGCTGAAGTGTTAAAACAAAACAGCCGCTTGCAGCCATATTACTTGCAGCCATCGGACGAAGAAATTGCTGCTGAATTTGAAAAAGCGATCTATCACGCCGATGTTCCGCTAGCCGGCTCGTCCCCGATTTCCCAATATTTTGTAATGAAACTGGCCGCTGCTCATGGTGTCAAAGTTTTATTGGACGGCCAGGGGAGTGATGAGTATTTAGGGGGATATCTGCATTCGTTTTATCGGCTTATAGGTGGCTACTTCAGGTCGTTGCAGCCTGGCAGAGCATTGTCAGAGTGGAATGCGCACGCCACGTTGCAGCAAATGTCCGGCTCCAAGAAGCGCGATGTGCTCTTGAAGAGTTTACTTTCCGGCTATATGACGGAACAACGGTTGTATGATTTGGAATTTCGCAATTACTATCCGTTCATGGGGAAGGATAAGTCAAGTCCGTTTTCACTGCCGGCGAAAGACGGCTCCCGACTCAATCAATTTCTCTATCAACTCACTTTTACCACTTCGTTGCCAACACTGCTTCAATTTGAAGATCGCAACAGTATGGCGTTCTCTATTGAATCGCGAGTTCCCTTTCTGGATCACCGTCTGTTGGAATTCGCTTTTTCTCGGCCCGATGACCGGAAAATTTCCAAAGGTGTGACCAAACGTTTGCTGCGGCAGGCGTTAAACGGAATACTGCCGGATGCCATTGCTGCCCGATCCGATAAAAAAGGATTCGTTACACCGGGTGAGGTAAAGTGGCTTCGAGGTCCGCTTTCACATCTGTTATCGGCTGATTTTAAGAACTTAGACTTTATTCAAGCACAGGCTGCCAGATCTGTTTTAGAGGACTTCAGAAAAGGGGATAATAGCAAGGCTAACCTGGTTTGGCGTCTGGTGGTGCTGGATTACTGGTCTAACAGGTATTGTTAAGGAAAAATAACAGGTTTTTTATCGCTTATTCACCAGCGTTTATCCTAAATCTAGTGGAATAGCAAGACGTGTTGATATTTAACAAGGGCAAACTGAAACCCATTTTTTCAGAAATCGTACTCTATTATATTAATATATTTCATTTGGCATACCCGCCAAGTAATCATTAAAATACTAATCTGTCAATCAGTCTATTTATGAGCCGTATGAGTATGCGAAACGGGATGAAACTATTACTGCTGACTTTTATTGCATTGTTCAGCACATCAGTATCGGCAACACACCTTGTCGGTGCTGACATCTCTTATACTTCCTTGGGTGGAAATGTCTATCGGGTTGAATTGACCTTTTATCGTGATTGTCAGGGATCGCCAGCTCCATTAGGTGTTGGCATCGAATTCCGGTCTGCTTCTTGTAGTCAGTATTTTACTGATACCTTACTTCAGGTTGTTGGAACCGGAAACGAAATTACTTACCCATGTCCGACACAAGCTACTTCTTGTACAGACCCGAATTCAACTCTTCCCGGAATCCAGCAGTATCGTTATTCAGGAATTGTGACGTTGCCGGCTCGTTGTGTCGACTGGGTATTTAGCTGGAGCTATTGCTGCCGAAATTGTGATATCACCACCATGTATACCGCACAACCTTGTGTTGAGGGAGCTAATCCCGGCATGTATGTTGCGGCTAACCTGAATAATTTTTTCTATGACGATAATAATTCACCCACATTCACCAATAATCCTATCGCTTTCGTTTGTTTAGGCCAGGACTTCACCTTCAATCATGGTGTAATCGATGTCGATGGCGACTCGCTAGTGTACACGCTGGTAAATCCTCTGCGAAGTTTGACGGACTCCATTCCATTCATTCCAGGATATTCGGCAACGAATCCTATAACAAGTAATCCTCCGCTTACCATCGATGTGAATAACGGTGATTTGAATATGTTTCCTACGCAACAGGAAGTAGGAGTATTGTCGGTCCTCGTGACGGAATATCGTGATGGAGCCGTAATCGGCAGTGTGGTGCGTGATATGGCAATATATGTTCGGCCGTGTAGCAACGAGCTACCTACAATTAGCGGAATTAACGGTTCATTGCTCCGCGATACAACGGTTTGTCCGGGAACTAACCTTTGCTTTGATATCTATGCCGGTGATAATGACACGGCGCAAGTTTTATCCATGCAATGGAATCAGGGAATTCCTGCTGCGTCGTTTAATGTAGCAGGTTCTCCACGACCTGTAGGCACCTTTTGTTGGACGCCAACAGCTGCCGATATTCGAACAACACCGCACACTTTTACGGTTACTGTATTCGATGATGCATGTCCAAACAGTGGATATCAAACCTATTCATTCAATGTCTTTGTCAATTCTCCGGCGTATTCTGCCCAGTCCTCCAATATTTCATGTAATGGCCTTACGGATGGATCAATTGTGATCAATCCCAACAGTTCCAGTCTGATTTATTCCTGGTTACCGGGCGGTCAAACCGGCGCTTCGTTAAGCGGTCTTTCATCAGGGAGTTACAGTGTGACGGTGACCGATACGGTCACCGGTTGCTCAGTGCAACAGAATTTTACCATTGTTGATCCACCGGTATTGACTGTTTCGCTCACCTCCCAAAATCCGGTTTGTGCAGGAGTTAATGATGGACTGGCCGTTGCAGTGCCTTCGGGCGGTACGCCGAATTACGCTTACGTTTGGAATACATTACCAGTGATTCAAAACGATACGGCTACCGGATTGGCGCCTGGAAATTACGCAGTAGTAGTAACCGACGACCGTGGATGTACCACAACCGGTTCCATTACCATAGCTAGTACCGCATCACCAGTGGTCATTGCGGTTGACACATCTTCTATACTTCGTTGCGCCGGTGATCAGAACGGTTATGCCTCCGTATCTGTTTCCGGAGGTAATCCTACTTATTCCTACAGCTGGTATGCGTTGCCGGATACCATCACAGTCATTGGAACGGGTAATTCGATTTCCCAACTCAGCGCCGGTGTTTATTTCTTGTCAGTGAACGATAGTGTGGGATGTCTTAGTACTGAAACCATACAAATTATTCAGCCTGCTGCCATCGTAGTGACAGGCACTTCAATTCCTTCAACTTGCGGACAACCCGATGGTGCAGCGTCCGTTTCTGCCACTGGTGGTACTCCGGGTTATCAGTATTTGTGGTCACCTGGCGGACAGACTTCCTCCGGTATTTCTAATGTGCCAGCTGGTGCTTATTCCGTAACCGTAACCGATCTGAACGGATGTTCGCAAACGGCTCAGGTGCCTGTCTCTGACAATAACTTACCCTCACCTAACATCACGACGATTCAGTCACCCACCTGCGATGGAGCTTCCAACGGTTCAGTGGTTGCAGTTCCACAATCGGGCACCGGTCCGTTCACGTTTTCATGGAACACTACACCGGTACAAGCCAACGATACAGCCGTCAATCTCGCTGCCGGTACTTATACGGTTGGTATTACAGATGTGAATGGTTGTCAATCGTTCAATACAGTTACACTTTCAGGTCCGGCGGGCATACAGGCAGCAGTGCTTTCGGCTGACGCATTATGTAATAGCGAAAGTTCAGGAATCGGAGCGGTAGTTTCTATCAACGGCGGTACGGCTCCCTATGCGTACCAATGGTCACCCATCGGCGGAACTGATTCAATCGCGAACTTCTTGCCGGCTGGTACTTATTCGCTGTTGATCTCCGATGTAAATGGATGTACACAATTGTATTCAGGCATTCAAATCGGGGAACCGGCTGCCCTGAGTATTGTAGTCGATAATTCACTCCAGCCATCGTGTTACGGTGCTTCTGACGGAGCCATTGATCTTAGTGCTACCGGCGGAACTGGTACGTTGACTTATTTCTGGAATCCCGGCGGCGCAGTTTCTCAAGATCTTACCAATATTGATGCAGGTATTTATAACGTCACCGTTACTGATATCAACGGCTGTACGGGTTCAATTACTGTTCCGCTGGGCCAGCCGTCCCCAATCAATATCAATGCCGGTCCTGACACCATCGTTTGCAGCGGGAATGCTGTTCAGTTGGACGCTCAGTTGGGTGCTGGCCAAACAGGGGTGTGGAGTTCAACCGGTTCCAGTCAAATTGTATTCTCCAATTTTAGCGATCCAACTGCCCTTGCATCTAATCTATCCGGCGGACAGAATGTTCTGACCTGGACGGTAACGAATACGAACGGTTGTTCCGGCGCAGCTACTTTATCGGTGTTCAGTTATGGTAATATCGTGGCAACCGTTGGTACGGATACCTTTTTCTGTGGACTGCCAACTGTTCAACTGAATGGTAATTCCGTTGTGGGCTTCCCCGGACAATGGTCTAGCAGCAATGGAGCATCCTTCAGTAATTTAATCGATCCACTGGCCCAGGCAGTAGTCAGAAATTATGGTCGTGATACGATTACCTGGACGATTTCCAACGGGGCATGTACCGTGTCTGATTATCGTGTATTGGACGCTCGTGAGTGCGGACTTCAGTTGCCATCGGCTTTTTCACCCAATGGTGATGGCAAAAACGATGGCTATGAAATCAAGGGTGTTTGGGAATATCCCGAAAATCGTTTCCGCGTATTTAATCGCTGGGGCAACGAAGTATACCAGAAAGACGACTATGTTAATACTGATTGGGTTGGGCAAGGTAAAGACGGAGACCCTTTGCCGGATGGAACCTACTTTGTGATCTTTGAAGTAGTTGGGGACGATATCCGACTGTCTACGTATGTGGATTTGCGCCGATAACTTGTGGTAACACTACGTCCTCGTTTTCCCATTTTGGAATTAAAATGAGGAAGTGTGAAAAAGTGTGTTGAAAATAAAAAGTGAATTGAGGGTGGTTCTGGGTGGTTCAGGCCGACCTTGCTTAACAATAAGTAGGGGTGTTCGGGCTTAACGCGCACACTGTTTTTCTTTTGATTTGTCCATCGTTTATTCACTGAAATCAATCACTTGACATGATAAAATCCCGATTGTCCAATTTCTTAAAAACCCGTGATGCTGTTTTTTTCGCGGTGAAAATTATGGCTGTTGTGGCCATTCTATGTTCCCTCGAGCTTTCAGAGATGCAAGCCCAGGTGAGTTGCGTAGGAAATGTTCCAGAGTACAACGTAGATCTCACCGGCCAACCCGGTGGTGTTTTCGTATCCCCAAGCCTCATCCGACAAGGAAATTGTTGTGGTACTACTTCTCCGGATCGTTGTTTGCGATTCAATATTACCCTCGATTCTGGCGCAGCGGCTGTGAGTTTTAATATCGTCTCCGGAGCTGTTCCTCCAGGTGCGCTTTTTTACCAGATCGATTGTGGACCGCAGCAGGTGGTTGGTGAAGCAACGTGTCTGACCGGCTCCGGCGTATTGACGTTTTGTAAGCCTGGTAATAATGTCAATACCTACGAAGTGCGATCTATTCCAAAACCGCGCTTTCCGTTTGATGACTCTGTTCGGGTAGGTTGTAACAGTCAACTTGAAATTCTTGGTTTTCGCGATGATTCGATGTTTATTACCTCGGTGTTCCCGGGAGCTCCGGGAGCTTATGACGCTTACCTGAGCTGCACGGTCGGCTGTTCCAATCCAACGTTTACTCCCGTTTCCGGCGGACCAACCTATGTGGATTACTTGATTAGTGGTTATCCGATTGCCGATCAGTGTGGGTTTAATACGCGTCAGTCGGATACAGTTCGATTGTATATCTATCCGGAGCTGGAGGTAACGGTATCGCCTAATCCAGGCTCGTATTGTCCAACATCATCCGGCGTAACCTTAGTAGCCTCCGTTAACGGTGGTTTTGGCGCATATTCCTATGAGTGGTCCAACGGCACCTCTATAGTCGGTACATCATCTAACTACACAGCAACGGCTGCCGGCACCTATACGGTGGAAGTCATCGATGCATTAACCGATTGTCCGGTTGATACTGCTGTCGTTCCGGTTTATCCGGCAAATATTTCGTTATCGCTGTCCGCTCAAAATGCAACGTGTAATAGTACGGCAAACGGTACTGCCACGGTCGCGGTGTCCGGTGGTACTTTGCCATACACCTATTTATGGTCTAATGGACAGACGACTTCCGCCATTTCGGGTTTGCCAGCCGGCAGTTATTCCGTAACCGTAACTGACGCCGGTGGTTGCGCCAATACGAATTCAGTGATTATTACAGATCCACCAACCCTGACCATAACGCTGGTGTCAGCCACCAATGTTGGTTGTAATGGGGAGTTTACCGGAGCAATTGACGTGGATGTGAATGGTGGAACCTTACCGTATACCTACAACTGGTCAAGCGGTGAAACCACTCCTGACTTGGAAAATATTCCGGCAGGCACCTATACGCTGGATGTTACCGACACTCTCGGTTGCACAGCTTCGTTCACACAAGTAATTACAGAGCCTTCTACCCTGGATCCGTTGATCTCCGGTACCACCGCCGTGGTCAATGATGTTTCATGCTACGGCGGTTCGGACGGATCGGTCACGTTGACGGTAATAGGAGGGACGGCACCTTATACTTACCTGTGGTCCAACAGCGATACTTCAGCTACAATAATTAATCAGCCTCCCGGACAGCTGGAGGTGTTAATTCGTGACAGCAATGGCTGCTCCGCTTTTTTAGCTGTAGTAATTAATCAACCTGATTCTCTAGTAGCGGAGGTGTTATCCATTTCCTCTTTTGCCGGTGCTTACAATGTGTCTTGCTTTGGTGCTGCTAACGGGGAAGTTGATCTGGCTGTGTCCGGCGGTACGCCAGGCTATTCCTATCTTTGGTCTAACGCTACCGTCAACGAAGATCTCACCAATGTCGGGGCGGGTAATTATAGTGTAACTGTTACAGACGCTAACGGATGTACAACTTCGCAATCGGTAACATTGACGGAGCCGGCACAACTTGCAATTGACCTTTCCAGCCCTATAGCAGCCAATGGCTATAATATTTCTTGTAAAGGACAAAATTCCGGTCAGATCTTCAGTACCGTTAGTGGAGGAGCAGGTCCCTATACCTATACATGGTCCACCGGTTCTCAGGATACGTCCTTGTTCGGGTTATTCGCGGGTTTCTATCAGTTGGACATCACAGATGCTAATGGTTGTACGACACTTGATACTATAACCCTTACCGAGCCGGATACTCTTGTTCCTCTAATAACAGCAACCACAGTTTTTGGAAATTTGAATCTGGCGTGTAATGGTGATTCTAGCGGTGTGGCTACTGTTATCGTAACAGGTGGTGTACAGCCGTACTCTTATGTGTGGTCGGATGGTACCACCAACGATTCTATATTCTCGCAACCTGCCGGCGAAATCTGGGTGGTGGTCACGGATTCTAATCTCTGTATCGGTTCCGATACCGCCAATATTATCCAGCCGGATTTGCTGGAAGCTACTGTATCCGTCATAAATCTCGCCCAATGTAATGGAGCGGCTAACGGACAGATTGAAGCCAGTCCTTTTGGCGGTACTCCGGGATATGCTTTCCTCTGGTCTACCGGAGATACTACTGCAACGCTTAGTTCCGTCCCTGCAGGTTCATACACGATAATTGTTACAGATACGAACGGATGTACGTTTACAGCGACAGCCGACATTACCGAACCTGATCCGTTGGTGGGAACATTGACGCCGTTTGTGTACCCTTCCGGTGATAATGTCAGTTGCTTTGGAGTATCAGACGGTAGTATAGATGTTGCCGTTACTGGAGGCACCTCGCCATTTTCATATTTGTGGAATACAGCTGACACAACAGCAACATTGAGCGGCCTTTCAGTTGGTACATACAGCGTGACAATTACAGATGCCAACGGCTGTACAGATCAGCAATCCATAACATTAGGTCAACCTAGTCAACTGGTGATTGATTCCATTGTAAGTCCGCAGTATCCCGGAGGAGTAAATGTCACCTGTAATGGCGGCACCAATGGATCTGTCAATTCATGGGTGTCCGGAGGCTCAGTTCCTTATGGTTATTATTGGTCAAACGGCGATACCACGCAGAATATCAGTGGGGTGTCTGTGTTTTATTATATTCTTACTGTAACCGATTTGAACGGGTGTGTGGTGGCGGATACGTCCGAGTTCCTTACGGAACCCGATATCTTAACAACTTCCGTCAGTTCGCAGACGGATGTGGATTGCTTCGGTAATGCATCGGGTAGTCTTACAGTAGCCGTTACAGCTGGTGGAACTCCGGGATTCCAGTATTCGCTGGACGGAGTTACGTTTCAGTACAGCCCAACATTTGCTAACCTGGCAGCCGGTACTTACGCAATAACGGTGGTGGATACCAATGGTTGTACAGCTATACAAGGCGCATCCGTTGCTCAGCCGGTGGCTGTCCTATCTGCCACGGCTGGCAGTGTTTCTCCGGTAAGTTGCTATGGTGGTTCGACAGGAAGTGCAGTAGTTACGCCTGCAGGTGGAACTACTGACTACACCTATAGTCTGAACGGAAGCAGTTCGGTGAATGATTCTACTTTCCTGAACCTTTCTGCAGGTAATTATTCTGTTACGGTCACGGACGCCAACGGCTGTGTTGCAACGGTTGGTTTTCTGGTCACCGAGTCGCCCCAGCTGGCCGGCAATATCACGACTGCCCCGGCTATTTGTACCGCGGATAATGGTTCCACTACTGTTTCTATGATTGGTGGCGGTGGAACATACACTTACAGCTGGTCGCCTTCGGGAGGTTCCGGTTCAACAGCCAACGGCCTGGCCGCTGGAAACTATAGCGTGTTGGTTACCGATAATTTGGGCTGCACGATCTCTCTGTCTACTACCGTATCATTATCCAACCCGACATTAGCATCAGGAATTACTGTTTCCAATGCTACTTGTTTTGGTTATGATGATGGATCTGCAACTCTTGATCCAGTTACCGGCGGAACAGCTCCATTTACCTACGACTGGTCCAATGGCAATACAGCTTCCACTGCTACCGGTTTGTCGGCCGGTACAATTGCCGTAGATATCACCGACGCTAATGGTTGTGAATTAACCTTGAGTGCAACCGTTTCAGCACCTTCGTTACTGGCGGTGAGTGCAGGTAACGATACCTTAACGTGTCAGAGCCAGGCGCAGCTCAGTGCCAGCGCCGGTAGCGGACTTGCCGGAAGCTGGAGCGCCGATATCGGTCCTGCTTTTTCAGATCCATCCAGTCAATCATCGACCGTCACCGGCTTGAATGTAGGAGATAATTTCCTGATCTGGACAGTAACGGATGGCGTTTGCTTTAATTCCGATACCGTAAATATAGCACGCGGATCATCTGACGAGTGTGAGTTGGAATTGCCTACCGCTATTTCCCCGAACGGTGACTCCAAAAATGACGGATTTGAAATCAAAGGTTTGTGGATATATCCGGATAACGTATTCCGTGTATTCAATCGGTGGGGCAATGAGGTCTACAGTCGTGAGGACTACCGAAATACGGATTGGTTTGGCCAAAATAACGACGGTGAACCGCTTCCCGATGGCACCTATTTCGTGATATTCGAGGTGGTTGGAAAGGATATTCGTCGTAATACTTACGTCGATCTTCGACGTTAACCCGAATTAAGTAAGAGAATTTCGGATTGTTGAAACGCTAAAATATTATCTGCGTAAAACGATAGGTCTAAGGACAAACAAACAATAACGATCGAAACCAATGAGATCAATGTACAAGAAACTACTGATGATAGTGTTGCTGCTGAGTGGAGCGGTGAATACGAACGCCCAGCAGGATATCCTGCTCAGTCAATACATGTTCAATCACCTCTTGCTGAATCCAGGCTACGCCGGCAGTAAAGACTATATGATGAGCACCTTGCTTTACCGTAAGCAGTGGGTGAACTTCGAGGGAGCTCCTGAAACCCAGGTGGCAAGTATTCATGGTCCGCTCGGACTTACTAATTTTGGTTGGGGTTTGCTGCTCAGCCACGATCGTATTGGTGTGACTGATCGTACAGATGCATACCTTAATGGAGCATATCATCTCAAGGTCGGTGAAAAAATGAAACTCGGACTCGGACTTCGCTTTGGAGGCGGCCATTACTCCTACAATAATGCTGATCTAAAATATTGGGACAGCGGCGACCCTGTTTTCGAAGGTAATCGCACAACTAAATTCCTTCCCAACGTAGGAGCGGGTTTGTATCTCTATTCTCAGAAATTCTATGCCGGACTTTCGGTACCAACGGTCATCAGTTATGATCCT
>Ga0315906_10010707_pt1 | contig 10744 bp, 3 predicted proteins | sample LakEriMetagenome_4_FD_203526 | JGI IMG/M metagenome (GOLD analysis project Ga0315906, IMG submission 203526) | Freshwater fungal communities from buoy surface, Lake Erie, Ohio, United States - Buoy 2 MA122 | ecosystem: Environmental > Aquatic > Freshwater > Lake > Lake biofilm | place: USA: Lake...
CTGAGCTCGATCACTGGATCTGGGAAGGTCATCGACTCGAGCACGATTGGGTGCTCTGGGTCACAGAGAGTGTCGCCGGTGAAGGTGTCCTTGAGGCCCACGGCTGCAGCGATATCACCGGTTCGGACCTCGTCGATCTCTTCACGGTGGTTGGCATGCATGCGGATCAAGCGGCCGATGCGCTCCTTCTTTCCCTTTGATGGGTTGAGCACGTACGAGCCGGCCTTGAGGACGCCGGAGTAGACGCGGAAGAATCCGAGCTTCCCAACGAACGGGTCGGCGGCGATCTTGAAGGCGAGGGCGGCGAACGGTGCCTCGTCGTCGACTGGGCGCGACATCTTGTTTTCGATGTTTCGTGGGTCGGTCCCCTGGATGCCAGGCACGTCGAGCGGGCTTGGGAGGTACTCAACCACGGCGTCGAGCATTGGCTGGACACCCTTGTTCTTAAGAGCGGAGCCGGTGAGGACTGGAACGATCTTGTAGCCAAGGGTGCCGACACGAATCCCCTCGCGGACCTGCTCAGGGCTCAGGGTGCCCGTTTCCAGGTAGACCTCGGTGAGCGCGTCGGTCTGGCCGGCCGCCTGGTCGAGCATGAAGGCGTGCCACTTGTCGGCGTCAGCCTTGAGTTCGGCGCGGATCGGTCGGCGCTCGCTCTTCTCGCCCTTGTCGTCGAGGTAGACGATCTCTTCCATGGCGATGAGGTCGATGACGCCCTCAAACTTGTCTTCGAGGCCGATTGGGAGCTGGAGTGGGACGGCGTTTGCGCCGAGGCGGTCCTTGATCATGTCGAAGCAGCGCCAGAAATCGGCACCGGTTCGATCGAGCTTGTTGATGAAGCAGAAGCGCGGAACTGCGTGGCGGTCAGCCTGGCGCCAAACGGTTTCGGACTGTGGCTCTACGCCGGCAACGCCGTCGAAGATCACGACCGCGCCGTCGAGGACGCGGAGCGAGCGCTCCACCTCAACGGTGAAGTCCACGTGCCCGGGCGTATCGATGATGTTGATGACGTGATCCTTCCACGCGCAGGTCGTGGCGGCGGCGGTAATGGTGATGCCGCGCTCCTGCTCCTGCTCCATCCAGTCCATCGTTGCGGCGCCCTCGTGGACCTCGCCGATCTTGTGGATCTTTTTGGTGTAGAAGAGGATGCGCTCGGTGACCGTGGTCTTACCGGCGTCAATGTGCGCAATGATGCCGATGTTTCGCGTTCGAAGGAGCGACGTTGCTCGTGCCATCGTCGCCTCCTAGAATCGGAAGTGGCTGAAGGCCTTGTTCGCCTCCGCCATCTTGTGGGTCTCTTCGCGTCGCTTGACTGCGGCGCCGAGGTTGTTCGATGCATCGAGGAATTCAGCGGCGAGCTTGTCAGACATGCTCTTGCCGTTGCGCTTGCGTGCAGCCTGTACCAACCAGCGTACGCCGAGGCTCAAGCGGCGCTCGCCGCGAATCTCAACTGGCACCTGGTAGGTGGCGCCACCGACGCGGCGCGGCTTTACTTCAATGAGTGGCGTTGCATTGCGGAGGGCAAGATCAAGCACTTCGAGTCCTGGGCGATTCGCCTGTGACTCAACGCGCGCAAGCGCCTCGCGAAGGATGCGCTCTGCAAGACCGCGCTTCCCGCTCAACATCACCTTGACCACAAAGCGGTCAACGGTTTTGTTCAGCGGAACAACTTCGTACTTGAGCTTGCGTGGGACCGTTGTACGACGTGGCATCGGTTACTTCTTCTTCGCGGTGGCTTGTTCAGCCTTCGCGCCATACTTTGATCGGCTCTGCTTGCGATCCTTCACACCGGCGGCATCGAGTGCGCCGCGAACGATGTGGTACTTCACCGACGGAAGGTCCTTCACGCGGCCGCCACGAACGAGCACAACGCTGTGCTCCTGGAGGTTGTGGCCAATGCCTGGGATGTAGGCGGTGACTTCCATCTGGTTGGTGAGCTTCACGCGTGCGATCTTTCGAAGAGCGGAGTTCGGCTTCTTCGGGGTCATGGTGCGTACGATCAAGCAGACACCACGCTTCATCGGGGCGCCCTCTGCGGACTCCTGACGCTGCTTAATGCCGTTCCAGTTCTTGCGGAACGCAGAGGCCTTGATCTTCGAGACCTTCGCCTTGCGACCCTTTCGAACGAGCTGACTAATCGTAGGCACGGTGTACGCGCGCTCCTTCTCTATTCGATTCCACTACAGGCGTGATGTCAGGGCGCTTACGCCCTTTGTGCACGGTCGCGGAGCGTAGCAGTCAAGCACGAAAGGTGTCAAAGCACCCCCCTTGCGGGACGGCTGAGCTTCGCCCTTAGGCTCCCCCCTCGTCGCCCTTTGGGGCCTCGGCGGCGTCCGCCAAGAAGGGGTTCGCCTCGGTTTCGCCCTCGGCTGCCGGCTTCTCCTCGGTGAGGAGGGCCACCAGCTGGGAGACGTCGTCCTGGCTCGCCCCGCCCTCTTCGGACTCGAGGAAGACGTTGAAGTCGTCCTTGCCGAAGTCGGTTGGCAGGTCGCCACCGGCCAGGGCGGCCGCGGCACGAAGCTTCTCAGCCTCCTTACGGGCGGCAACCTTGTCTGGAGCACCCGTACCAGCTGGGATGAGCTTGCCGATGATGACGTTCTCCTTGAGTCCCACGAGATAGTCGCGGGCACCGGTGATCGCCGCCTCGGTGAGCACGCGGGTGGTCTCCTGGAAGGAGGCTGCCGCAAGGAAGCTCTCCGTGTTCAGGGAGGCCTTTGTTACACCCAGGAGCTGCGGAGCAGCGGTTGCCGGCTCCCCGCCCTCGGCGAGGACTCGGGCGTTCTCACGCTCAAAGGCGAGACGGTCGGCAAGCTCCGTTGGGAGCATGTGGGTATCGCCTGGGTTGTCGACCCGCACTTTACGTAGGAGCTGGCGGACGATGATCTCGATGTGCTTATCGGAAATTGTTACACCCTGGCTTCGGTAGACCTTCTGGACCTCCTTGACGAGGTAGTTCTGAACCGCGGCTCGGCCGCGAACCTCGAGGAGCTCCTGAGGATCGAGTGGGCCAGCAGTGAGCGGGTCGCCCGCGCGAACACGGTCGCCGCTCTTCACCAGAACCTTAGCGCCGTACGAAATTGGGTACTTCGATGCTGGGACGACGTCTTCGGCGCGAATCACGAGGCCGTCCTTCGACTTCACGAGGAGGCCCTTCACCGGAGCGGTGAGGTCACCCGTCGTTGCCGAGGTGCCGATGAGCTGGCCAGCCTCGACGAGGTCACCCTCGCGTACGGTCAGCGCTGCGTCAATTGGCAAATCGAGCTCAATCTCGTACTTCTCGCTGTGGGTGACTTCGACAATCGTGCCCGCATCGCTGCGGATCACTTCGACGACGCCATCGATGCGGCTGATCTCGGCCTTACCCTTCGGCTTGCGGGCCTCGAAGAGCTCTTCGACGCGTGGCAAACCAGCGGTGATGTCAAGACCGGCGACGCCTCCGGTGTGGAACGTTCGCATGGTGAGCTGCGTGCCCGGCTCGCCGATCGACTGTGCCGCCATGATGCCGACCGACTCGCCCATCTCAACGAGCTTGCCCGTGGCAAGGTTGCGTCCGTAGCAAGCCTGGCAGACGCCAGCAGGGGCGACGCAGGAGAGTGGTGAGCGCACGGCAACAACTTCAACTTTGGTGGCAGCAGCGATGCTCGCCGAATATGCCTCGTTGATCTCTTCGCCACGCGCAATGGTGTGGATGGCGTCCAACTTGATCACTTCTGCGGCGATTCGTCCGAGGAGTCGGCGCGCGAATGCGCCGCGGAGCTCCTTCATGTCGGGATGGTCAGCGGCGATTGGCCACTTGGTGCCCGTGACGTCGGCCGTATCGGCGAGCGTGATGTGAGTCGCCTCTGCGGTACCGCAATCCTCGATGCGCACGATGACGTCCTGCGCAACGTCAACGAGACGGCGCGTGAGGTAACCAGAGTCTGCAGTTCGGAGCGCCGTGTCGGCGAGACCCTTACGCGCACCGTGTGTGGAGATGAAGTACTCGAGCACCGTCATTCCCTCGCGGAAGTTTGACTTCACAGGAACGTCGATGATGCGGCCCGATGGATCGGCCATGACTCCGCGCATCGCCCCAAGTTGACCAATGTTTCCCTTGTTTCCGCGAGCGCCTGAATTTGTCATCATCAAGAGAGGGTGGAACTGAGAAACTTCTGGCCCATGAGTCAACGCCTCTCCGGCACGCACTCGCTGCCCCACTCGGACTCTTACCAAGGAATTTTTGAATACCAGCTCCGCCTTCGCAGTCTCACTTTCATCCGCGGCAATCGTGATTTGTGAATCACCCGCTTCCTTCACGGTTCCTGTGGTTGGCGACTTAACTTCGTTCCGCTTACGGCCTGATCGGTGACGCAGAACCACTTGGCCTTTGGAAACCTTATCGCCGATTTTTACTAGACGGTCGGTATCCGAATAAGCAATGAGTTCATACTCGTGTGCGATTTCAACGGTGGTTCCCGACTCTTCTCGCTTCACCTTAACGATCCGACCATCAAACGGGCTGACATCCGCAACTCTTTTGTGGAGCGCATCCATCATTGAGTTGCTGACTCGTCCCGTTGCCTTCTGCCACGAGCGCACGACGCTGTTGTACCGCTCAAGATCAGTCACTAGCCCTTGCGCAAACTGTCCTTCGATCGCCGCGACTTCCGCGGTAGCGCCAGCCATGATTTCTGGTTTGTCGGTGGAAAGCTCAATATCCCAAACTGAGAGCGAGAGGCCGGCGCGGGTTGCCGCCTCGAATCCGACGCGCTTGATGCTGTCAGCGAGGAGTGCGGTTTCTACTTTGCCGAGCAGCTGGAACGAGCGGCTGATCAACGCACGAAGATCGGCGCGCGCCAGTGAGCGGTTCTCGAAACGAAGCCGGTCTGGCAGGATCTCGTTGAACTTCACGCGACCAATAGTGGTCTCGATGCGCTGGTCAACAAGCCGTTCGCTCTTCTCGTCCCACACCTTTGCGACCACGTCGATCGGTGCGTGGATGGCGATCTGATCGAGGTCATAGGCGAGGAGCGCTTCGGTCTCGTCGGAGAAGCGGCGTCGCTTGGCGCCGTCGGCCAAGGCGGTCTCCTGTGTGAGGTAGAAACAGCCGAGGACGATGTCCTGGGTTGGCGAAACGATTGGTGTGCCGTCGGCTGGCGACAAGAGGTTGTTCGACGAGAGCATCAGCTCACGCGCCTCCTGCTGCGCCGCCTCGGAGAGCGGCACGTGCACCGCCATCTGGTCGCCGTCGAAGTCGGCGTTGAACGCCGTGCAGACGAGCGGATGGATGCGGATTGCGGAACCCTCGACGAGCACCGGCATGAACGCCTGGATGCCGAGTCGGTGCAGGGTTGGAGCACGGTTGAGCAGCACTGGATGGTCCCTGATCACGTCGGCGAGAACCGCCCAGACCTCGTCGGTGGCGCGCTCAGTGAGGCGCTTGGCGCTCTTGATGTTGTGTGCATGGCCCAACTCAACAAGCTGGCGCATGACGAATGGCTTGAAGAGTTCGAGCGCCATCTTCTTTGGGATGCCGCACTCGTGCAGCTTCAGCTCTGGGCCAACCACGATGACGGAGCGACCCGAATAGTCGACGCGCTTGCCGAGGAGGTTCTGGCGGAATCGCCCCTGCTTCCCCTTGAGCATGTCGCTGAGCGACTTGAGTCGGTGATTGCCGGTGCCGGAGATGGCGCGACCACGTCGGCCGTTGTCGATGAGGGCGTCGACCGCCTCCTGCAGCATGCGCTTCTCGTTGCGCACGATGATCTCGGGGGCGCCGAGCTCAATGAGGCGCTTGAGGCGGTTGTTGCGGTTGATGACGCGGCGATAGAGATCGTTCAGGTCGGAGGTGGCGAAACGGCCGCCGTCGAGCTGCACCATTGGGCGCAGGTCTGGTGGGATCACCGGAAGGACTGACATGATCATCCACTCTGGTCGTGCGCCGGAGCGGCGGAAGGCCTCGAGGAGGCGGAGTCGCTTGATCGCCTTCTTACGGCGCATGCCGGCGGTGTTGCGCACCTCAGCGGCGAGCTCCTTCGCTTCGGCGTCGAGGTCCATGCGCTCGATGAGTTCGCGGACCGCCTCGGCACCCATGCCGGCGCGGAAGATGCGCGCGCCGCGTGGGCGCTCGCTACCGAACTTGGCGTCGAGGGTACGGAAGCTGTCGAGCTCGTCCTCACGGCCGATTTCTGGAAGCAGCTGGAATGCCTTCAAGCTGAGCAGCGCCTTCTTCTCCTTGGCGATCTCTTCCTTGCGGCTCTGTGCTGATGTCTTAGCGTTGGCGCGCAGTGCGCCGACTTCGCCCTCGGCGAGCGCCTTCAGGTCGGCCTTCTTCTGCTCCCCCTCCTTGGCGATCGACTCCTTGAGTGCGGTGAAGTTCTGCTCGTCGTCGATGGAAGCCTGGGTCAGCACGGCGCGCAGTCGCGCCTTCCCCTCTTTGCCGCCGAGTGCGCCGTCGGCGACGATGATCTCTGCGGTGGTCTCGAAGACGATGGCGCCGTTGGCCTTCTCTTCGCCAAGGTCGTTGATGGCGCGCTCGGTAACCTGTGCCGCCTCGCCCATCGCCTGGGCGCGCTCGGCGCGGTCAGATTCAACCTGCTCAAGTCGGGCGCGAACTTCACGCTCCAGCTCGGTGAGCTGGCGCTTAAGTCGTGCATTGATCTCACTCTCCTCTTCGGCCGTTGCACCGCCGCCACGTCCGGCGAGTTCGTCGTCGAGACCCTTCAGGGCCTCCTTGCGTGCCTCTTCGTCAACGCTGGTGACGATGTACTGCGCGAAATAGAGAACCTTCTCGAGGTTGCGTGGCGAGATCTCCAGGAGGGTAGCCAAGCGGCTCGGGGTCCCCTTGAAGTACCAGATGTGCGAGACCGGGCTCGCCAACTGAATGTGGCCCATGCGCTCGCGGCGCACCTTGCTGCGTGTGACTTCAACGCCGCACTTGTCGCAGATGATGCCCTTATAGCGAATGCGCTTGTACTTTCCGCAGTAGCACTCCCAGTCGCGCGATGGCCCGAAGATGCGCTCGTCGAATAGGCCGTCCTTCTCTGGCTTCAGCGTGCGGTAGTTGATCGTCTCGGGCTTGGTGACCTCGCCCTTTGACCAGCCGCGAATCTGCTCAGGGCTCGCCAGCGCTACGCGGATCGAATCGAAATTGTTTACTTCAAGCATGATCTCTCCTCGTCCCTACGCCGCGCTCAATTGTCTTCGAAGCCAGAGAGGTTGATCCCGAGGTTCGGCGTGGCGTAGCCAGCCGGATCCTCGAGCAACTCAATGGTCTCGTCGTCTTGATTCAAGATGTCAACGCTGATGCCGAGGCTCTGGAGCTCCTTCACGAGCACCTTGAACGACTCAGGCACACCTGGCGCCTGAATGCGCTCGCCCTTGACGATCGCCTCGTATGCCTGCACGCGGCCAACGACGTCGTCGGACTTCACCGTGAGGATCTCCTGCAGAATGTTTGCAGCGCCGTAGGCCTGGAGTGCCCAGACTTCCATTTCGCCGAATCGCTGGCCGCCGAACTGGGCCTTACCGCCGAGTGGCTGCTGCGTGATCAAGCTGTATGGGCCGGTTGAGCGCGCGTGGATCTTGTCTTCAACAAGGTGGTGCAGCTTGAGCATGTAGGTGACGCCGACCGTAATCGGTCGATCGAACTCCTTGCCGCTCTTGCCATCGCGGAGTGTGATCTTGCCGTCGGCTGGCAGGCCTGCCGCCTCGAGCTCGGCGATGATGTTCTCCTCCGTCGCGCCGTCGAAGACTGGCGTCGCGGCCATCGCAAACTTCTTTACCTGGGTCCAATCGACTCGACCTCCATCAGCCTGCTGTTGTTTCATTCGGGATTGCTCAACAAGCGCCATACCAAGGTGCGTTTCAAGGAGCTGACCAATGTTCATGCGGCTCGGCACGCCGAGTGGGTTGAGAATGATGTCAACTGGCGTGCCGTTTGGTAGGTATGGCATGTCTTCAACAGGAAGGATGCGTGAGACGACACCTTTGTTGCCGTGCCGACCGGCCATCTTGTCGCCGACCGAAATCTTGCGCTTCTGCGCAATCGAGACGCGCACTAACTGGTTCACCCCTGGAGCGAGCACAGTTTCGTGGTGCACTGCGCTGACCATCAAATCAAATTCTGCGTCTGAAATCCTTTGCTTAAGGGAAGTTCGACTGGTATTGCACACGCCCTCCTTTTTGCAATCCTTCTCTTTCTCTCGATGGAACTCATCAATTTGCACGACAGTTCCGCGCTCGCCGTGTGGCAGTCGCAGCGAGGAGTCCTTCACTTCGCGCGCCTTCTCACCGAAGATGGCGCGGAGCAGGCGCTCTTCAGCGGTCACCTCGGTCTCACCCTTCGGCGTGATCTTTCCGACGAGGAGGTCGCCAGGGCGTACATCAGCACCCACGCTGATAATGCCGCGCTCGTCTAGGTTCGCGAGAAGTTCCTCAGGAACGTTGGCAATGTCGCGCGTGATCTCTTCGGGCCCGAGCTTAGTATCGCGGGATTCAATCTCGTGCTTCTCAATGTGGATCGAGGTGAAGACGTCTTCGCGCACCAGTCTCTCGCTGATGATGATCGCGTCCTCGTAATTCGCGCCCTCCCACGACATGTAGGCGACGACGATGTTCTGGCCGAGGGCGAGCTCGCCCCCTTCGGTGGACATGGAGTCGGCGATCACCTGGCCCGGCTTCACGCGGTCGCGAACCTCAACGGCTGGGCGGTGGTTCAAGCAGGTCCCCTGGTTTGATCGCACGAATTTCAGCAGAGGGTAGTGATCGATGTCCTCCTTATTTGCAGCGTCGTCTGGCTCAACCACGATCAGGTCGGCGGCAACCGATGTGACAACACCTGGGCGGCGCGCGATGACCACCTGGCCGGAGTCGCGCGCGGCGCGACCCTCAACACCGGTGCCAACGACTGGCGCGTGTGGCTGCAGGAGCGGAACCGCCTGACGCATCATGTTCGAACCCATCAGGGCACGGTTTGCGTCGTCATGCTCAAGGAACGGAATGAGCGCGGTGGCTACTGAAACCACCTGCTTTGGCGATACGTCCATGTAGTCGACGCGGGCGGGTTCAACTAAATCAAAGCCATCGCCCTTACGGCAGTAAATGCGCTCGCCCACGAGGCGAGAGTTGTTATCAAGCTCCGCGTTAGCTTGCGCAATTGCAAACTCTTCTTCCTGATCAGCACTCAGGTACGTGACCTCAGTTGTGACGTGCCCATCCTTCACGCGGCGATATGGCGACTCAATAAAGCCAAGCTCATTCACGCGGCCGAAGGTCGCGAGTGAACCGATAAGACCAATGTTTGGTCCCTCTGGCGTTTCAATTGGGCAGATGCGACCGTAGTGGCTGTGGTGCACGTCGCGAACGTCGAAGCCGGCGCGCTCTCGAGAGAGCCCGCCTGGCCCGAGCGCTGAGAGGCGCCGCTTGCTGGTGAGCTCGGCAAGAGGGTTCGTCTGATCCATGAACTGGCTCAACTGCGAACCGCCGAAAAATTCCTTCATTGCCGCAACTACCGGTCGGACATTTACAAGGGTAATGGGCAAAGCCTTGTCGGATTCTTGGATCGTCATTCGCTCTCGGATTACGCGCTCCATTCGAAGTAATCCCACACGGAATGCGTTCATGATTAGCTCGCCATTGCCACGCACTCGGCGGTTACCCAGGTGGTCTGTCACATCTCGATGTGCTTCACCCTCGTTTGCCAAAATGAGGTGACCGACAATTACAGCAAGATCCTTTTTGGTCAAAGCGCGGACCTCTGGCCCAGGGAGCTCGATCCCCATCTTCGCCGCCGTCTTGCTTAGTCGCTGATTAAACTTGTGACGACCCACTCGCCCGAGATCGTAGCGACGATTGTTAAAAAATAGATTGTCAACAAGCGATTTTGCGTTGTCGCCAGTGGGTGGATCGCCAGGTCGAAGTCGCTTGTACACTTCTACGAGTGCCTCGCTGCGCGTTGCGGTGCTATCCTTCTCGAGCGTGTTCGCGAGATATGGATGCTCTGGATTGCTTGGGAGTCGCGAAAAGAGTCCGGCGATCTCATCGTTGGTCTCGTAGCCAACGGCTCGAAGAAGCGATGTGGCTGCGATTTTTCGCTTGCGATCAACCTTTACGAAGAGCTGATCTTTACTGCTCGTTTCAAACTCGAGCCATGCACCGCGATTCGGAATGACCTTCGCTGACCACAATTCCCTGCCGGTAGCCGAGTCTGGATCTTCAGTGGTGTAGAACACTCCAGGAGATCTGACGAGTTGCGAAACCACAACCCGTTCGGCGCCGTTGATAATAAATGTGCCTTGTGTCGTCATCCAAGGGAAGTTTCCAAGGAAGATTTCTTGCGTGATTACTTCGCCGCGGTTCAGCGCGTTCTCATCGAGGATTGTGAGAGCTACCTTCGCCTTCAATGGCCGCGCATAGGTAAGTTCACTTGAGCGGGCTTCCTCTTCGCTGATCACCGCGTCTTCAAACCTGTATTCCTTGAAGCTGAGTGCAAGCCGCTTACCAGTGAAGTCATGGATTGGGCTGATCTCTTCGAGAAGTTCGGCGAGGAAGGTCTTGGTCCCCTTTGGCAGCGGTGTCGCGCCAGGGATCCACTCAGGGCCGACAAATGCGGCGAAGGAGTTGGTCTGTAGGTCAATAAGATTTGGGATTTCGAGGATCTCAGGGATGCGCGAATAGAACTTGCGGCCTCCGGTGGCGCTGGCGCTAGCGGCGGTGCGAGTCGGCATGCGGCGGCTCCTTCGTCGATCCTGGACGCTCGGCGATATGG
>Ga0315906_10010708_pt1 | contig 10744 bp, 9 predicted proteins | sample LakEriMetagenome_4_FD_203526 | JGI IMG/M metagenome (GOLD analysis project Ga0315906, IMG submission 203526) | Freshwater fungal communities from buoy surface, Lake Erie, Ohio, United States - Buoy 2 MA122 | ecosystem: Environmental > Aquatic > Freshwater > Lake > Lake biofilm | place: USA: Lake...
GTGCATGTCTGAAACATTGCATTACATCCGTTGTACCCATTGCGGTTATCTGAATCCGTTCAAAACGGAATACCTGACACTGTGTGAATCGTGCGGCCGCAAACTGCTTCATAATTTTCCTGACTGGCAAAAAAATCATCCCGGAAAAACGGTGGTTGATTTTAATAAGGAGGTTTGTGTTCTGGCGTCGGAACATTCAAATCATCAACATTTGCAAAAGCCTGACAAAAGAATTTTTAACCGTTCATTCCTTTCGTGGCTCATTGCAGCATTATTCGGTTTGCTGCTGGGAATCTGGATCTGGTATCCCGACAAGGAAACGCTTTTTAAGAGGAAAACGATACCGGAGCAAATCATGACAACCGAATGGATCTGGCAAAGCACAGGTCAGCCACCCATGCTGATCAGCCTGCCCGAAAAACCGGAAAAGCAAAAGGTCGCAATTCCTGAATTACTTTCTGAATTTGTGGAACACGCCGAGACTTACGGATTTCAACCTGCGACGTCACTTAAGGTAACCATCGATCACTATCGTTTCAAAACCGGAATTACTCCTTCTACCGAGCTTGTTGCCCATGCCGTGATGAAACAAATGGCAGCAGGCGGTGAAATCAGATTTACCGATTACCGGGAGTCACCCACCATGTACCTTTCAGCAAGGGGCATTAGTCTGGAAGGGGCGTATCAGGAAAAAGGAAAATACAAAAAGTTCAGATTTGTGATTTACACTTACCGGAACGCCGCTTATGTGGTCAGGACTGTTTTTCTTGAAGCCGACCCCAATGCCGTAAAGGCAGCAGAGCGGATCATGGATTCGGTGGAGATTGATACGGAGATGAAATGGATGTGAATTTTGGTGTATTGGTAATTTCAACCCATTAGCATAAGGGTCCCTGAACAAAGATGATCTAAAGTTCATTCTGGAGCTATTTCAACTTTTTAACAAAAACTGCCTAATTCCTTAGACAGGAAATATGCCAGACTGATGCAGACATATGTGTTAAGTTCAGATATCTGCTGACATAAATTGATATATCTAAAGAGTTAACTGCTAAAAATTACCCGATCTGGAATATGTGTATCTCTTTATTTGCAATCTATACTTCGTTCACGAGGGGTTTCAAATATTTGCATGGCTTCTCTAATACTTGGCGATGACCGTACCGTTAAATCTCCCGCAGGTAGTTTCAAATCGCGCTAGTACTGTTTTGCTTCTTTCGTTCAAAACCTCACTGAGCGAAACAATAAATTTTACCGGCTTTGATGCGGGAAGAATTTCAAAACTGCTCAGAATTAGTTTTCTTCCCCAAACTGAGGTCTCCTTTTGCGCATGACCATCTCGCCGAAGTATAGCTATTATAACTGCATCACCGAATATCCTAATGGCAAAGGGCATCGATATAAAATCCACTTTTGAGTTTGCTGAAAATTCAAATTCAAAAGTATTGTATGATAATCGCCTGATATCAGTAAATGTGAAGATATCCTGGTTCGCCCCTTTACGCAGGTACTCACTCGATAGTTTATCACATTCCGTAAGGTCAATTTTTTCAGGCGTCTCGTAATCCGGGTAATCATTCCATCTGTAATCAGTAATCTGCGGATTATCATAACGATCCTCTTGATCCATGGTTTTAATGCATACCCCATTTGATTTAAATAAAACCCATGCAGGAGCAAGGCGTCCATTGAATCTGTTTGAAAGAGAATAAGTGTAGGCTCCGGCCTCTGTAATCAGTAACGGATCTCCCTTTGTTATTTCACTGCTGTCGGCATCGTGAAGCAATGTGTCGCCTGCGAAACAGAGAGGTCCGGCAATCGCATCTTTTCCTTTTTGAATCACAGATCCGTTTGCTTTAAGTATTCGATGTGGCCATCTTAATAAAGTCACTTTGGCCAACTGATCCGTTCCCACATCGACTATGACCCACTTTTTCCCTCGGGAATTTTTAATTGTCATTACCTCCGTAAGCAGCGATACGGCGTTGCCTGAAAGCGCATGGCCGGGCTCAACAAAGTAATTTAAGTTGTGAACTTTTAATGGAGAAAGAACTTCACTCCAGGTTTCAATTGACGGAAACAAATCCTCAGGCTCAAATGGTATCCCTAATCCCCCTCCCAGATTAATGCCTGATATGTGATGTCCGAAAGAATTAACTTCTGGCACAAGAGCGTTAAGCTCAAGAATAGCAAGTCTGAAACTTTCGAGATTATCCATTTGAGTGCCAACATGAATATGCAGGCCTGAAACAGGAATTTTTATTTTTGATGCTATTGCGGTAAGTTCTTCGGCAGGGATTCCGAATTTTGATGATGTATGCGCATGCGACATCAGTTCCTGGTTATCATTCTTTATCGTGTAATCAATCTGTTTGCCAGGATTGATTCTTAAAAAAAGTTTTCCCGAAAACGAATGATCGTAAAGACGATCCTGCAATTCAAAAATTGCATCCGGGTCATCCATAACCACTGTTGCTCCCGCTATAATAAGATGATAGCATAAATTGACGTCTTGATGCGGGCTATTGTATGATATGTTTTTGATATCAGCTCCCGCATATAAAGCAAGATCCACTTCACTTTGATTGGCACAATCTGCCCCGGCTCCGTTTCTAAAAAGTACCTGAAGTACCGAGAAAGACGGATTGGTTTTAACTGGAAACAAAACACGTGCTGCAGACCCTGTGAATAAGGTGAATAGCCTGAGATTTTTGATCAGTTGTTCTTCGGATACAATCCAGCATGGTGATCCAAATTCACGATGGATCTCCGTTATGTTTAATTTCTCAGGCCAGTCGGGCAGTTCGGCATTTTTAAAGTTGATTATATCTTCCATGATGGCAAAATAGCGATACTGATGAAAAAGATAACACCCGTTAGGTTAATATCAAGTAAGTTTGAGGAGATACACCCAATACGCGAATGTATGCCAAAGCAAACCAATGAATACTATTATAATATGCGGGTATTCAGCTGCGCTTTGATAAGCCGCGCTTCGATATATTCAAGCGGAAAGTAAGATTACAATTTGCTCGACAAAATAGTTGTAAGCATTGATGTAGGGATGGGCTTTTCGATGAAGCCTGTCACATCATCATTACATTCAGATCTTGAAATATCAGCAGGATCAATGGAGGAGCTGCAAACAAAAAGTTGGATTTTGTTTTTAACGTTATCAGAAAATTCTGAATAACCATTAACAAAGTACCATCCATCGTAAATGGGCATATTGATGTCAAGCAGAATGAATGACGGCAATTCCGTTAAGTGTCCTTCATTCACAACAGAGGTTATTGCATCCAGAGCATCTTTTCCATTACTAAAAATGTGATAATTTACCGGAATACCTGTCCTGGAGATATTGGTTTTAGTTATCAGTTGAAAGGCCGGATCGTCATCAACTATCCAAACAATAACGGGCTTATTCATGACTTGGGTATGTAAATAGTAAAACAAGTTCCTTGATTTTCCTCACTTTTAACATCTATTTGTCCATTCATGGCCTCAACCTGGTTCTTAACAATGAACAATCCCAGTCCTCGCGAGTTTTCCGTCTGGTGAAATGTTTTAAACATGCCGAATAGTTTTGATCCGTACAATGAAAGATTCATTCCCAATCCGTTGTCACAAACAGAAAACCATTGTTCAGAACTGGTCTCGCCACAATCTATAGTTATTATTGTTTTTCGATTAGAGGAACGGTATTTGATTGAGTTGGAAATCAGGTTCAGTATAATGCTGTCAAGATAAACGTGAAACGCGTTGATCTCAAAATTATCAGGAATCTTATTGATGATTTGGATTTCGTGATCCCGTATTTCAAACGCCAGAGCGTTCAGAGAACGGTTTACAGATTCGCTAAGCTTGAGCTTGCTGATCGTTACCCCTTTTCTTGATTGGATATTAATTAAATCATTGAGATATTTGAGAGTTGTGTCGAGCAGCTCAGATGACCTCATGATTCCGGCTACAAAATCGCTGAGAGCCGGATCTTTATTTTCAATTGCCAATATATTGGCGAATCCGCCTATATTGCTTGAGTGTGATCTGATGTTGTGAGAAACAATATAGCTGAAGTTGAGAAGTTTTCGATTCTGTTCGTTAAGCGATTCAAGGGCTTTCTGATTTAGTTTTTCCTGGTGATCCCTTTCCATTCTGAGGTTCATCTGTCGGGTAATATCCCTAACAAGCATAATGACTCGATTCCCTTTGAAAGGAGCTGAACGGGCTTCCATATACTTTAATTCGCCATCTTTTTCGTAGGAGAACTCAATACTTTTGGATGCTTTGCTATCAAGTACATCGAAAATATGATTTGCAACAATATTTTTTGATATAACATCCGTACAACAATCATCAAGAGTTTTCGGTCTGGGTAAGCGAGAGATGGTATTTTCATCCTCGTGTGCATACTCCAATTCAATATTTAGATTTCGATCTATGATGAATAATTTATCGGGAAGCGTCTTAATAATTGCCTCAAGCGTATCTTGCTGTTCCTGAATTCTGCGATTGGTATTGTACTCTTCTGTGATATCCTGTTGAAGCGAAATGAAATTTTTAAGTTCGCCATTTAATCCAAATATAGGGTATATTTGAATTTGAACACGGTACGGTTTTTTATCTTTACGATAATTAATAATTTCCGCTTTAATTTTATTACGCGCCAAGACGGCATCACGAAGCATTTTTCTTACTTTGAGATCAGATTCTTTACCCTGCAATATACTTCCTGGAGTATGACCGATAGATTCGTTTATTGAATAGCCGGTCATTTTTTCGAAGGATTTGTTTACCCATTCGATTTTGCCTCTTGGATCGGTAATAATAACAGCTGAATCCGTTTCTGTTGCGATGAGTGAGAGTTTGTTGACCAATTCTCTGCTCTCCTGATCACGCTTCTCGACTTCAAGTCTGTAGAAATTACTTCCTGCCATCTGACAAATAAAACGAAAAGCACTGATCGAATCTGGTCCAAAGTAATGTGGTGTGCTGCTCACCACACCAAACGCTCCTATTACATGATCGTTCGCAATGATCGGCAGATAAAGTCTGCATCTGATATCGAATGATCGGGGGCTGCTTGAAGAGAGATGGTCGGGATCAATTAAGGTATCAGGAATATACATCATTTTCCCGGTCTTAAAAACAGTGCCGGGATGACGATCCATTGCTGTTTTTTCCGCATTTATTTTCTCCTCAAAAGAAAATCCCTTGGCAATAATCAGCTTTAAACACTTAAGGTCACTATCCCAAAGATAGAGTCCTGTATATTCAAGCGGCATCAAATCCTCAATCGCATTTTCAACCTGCAAAGTCAATTCTTCGCGCGAGGTAGCCTTTATAAAGCTACGATGCATCTGCATGAATTTTTCAGTGAGATCAGCGGTTGAAATATCAATCATAACACGTTAGTTTTATGATTGCTGCTATTGGCTTAAGGCGTCACTGATGATAGCTTCATCCATCTTGTAGTGGCCGCCACTTACTCCAATTGCTCCTACAATTGTCTCATTTTCTTTCAGCGGACATCCCCCGCCAAGCAGAATAAAATCAGGCAACTGTGAAACACCATTCATCAAAATCGGATCATCTTTGATGAACTGATACCAGGTATCACCTGTTGGCATAGAGAACCCCATTGCGAATTTAGCCTTTCTTCGTGCAGCTTCATCTGCGACATTGGCAGCATGATCCATTCGAAGAAATGCCACTTCCCGGCCTGATGTATCTACGACTGAAACCGCTATGGAAATTCCCTTATTTTGCGCAGCAGCTACAACCCGTCGACAAATTTCCATTGCACATTCCAGCGTGATGTTTGATTTTTTAAACGATGAAAGCTCCATTGTTCGTGAATTTAATTTCAAGTAATTAGTCTTGTATGTTTGTACTTTTAAACATCATTGAAGTTACATTCCACTCCTTGCAGTCTTGCTCATTTAGCAGGATCAGATATTGTCATATATAATTGATAATCAGTTATTAAAAGTCAATGCTGGCAAATTTTTATCTTCTGAAAACGTATCATTAAAACATTAAAATAAGTGTATATACTCAGTGCCGTGAGCTCTTCCGCTAACTGCGTACATACTATAGCTTAATGGTGTGTTTTTTCTGCCATTATGAATTTATATTATACGTTTGGCTAGTAAACCAAAAGTTTTCGTTTTTCAAACTGATAGCCTCATTGTTTTTATGAATTGTCGGTTCAAACGAAATTCCTGCCCGTAATTGAATCATGAATCCCATGTTTACAGAAACAGTCAACGGGTAAAATATTTGTATTTAAAAAAATTTCAAACCCCTGTAGATTCATGAATTCATTAGGGACTTATAAAATGCTAAATCGGATTAATGAACTAGTAAATAAGTTCAAACCATATTGATTCAAATAATACCTCCACCGATTTATTTTGATGATGGCCCTGATAAAGCTGCTTGACCTTTAATCAATGTGAAATTCTTTTATTAGGATGGATTAATAAAGAAAACCGGTCGTTATATGATTTCATGAAAAAGGGCAATGAAAAATATAGCATTAATTACTTAATTTCGTGTTTCTAAATTCTTAAACCATGAACGGTGCGTACATCCATTTGCTCTTCAATCATGTTCCCATTCTGGGTTCGATCTTCGCTTTATGTCTGATGCTGTACGGGATTTTTTTTAAGAACCAGAGTATCCTGAAAGCAGGTATCGTGACGATTGTTGTAAGTGCATTGTTTGCGATTCCTGTGTGGGCTTCGGGGGAGGATGCCGAACATCTGGTGGAAGAAATCATCGGAGTGAGTCACGATGCGATTGAGGAACATGAAGATCATGGCGCAGCCGCTTTCTGGACCATTGTATTTGCCGGCGCCATCGCTTTGGGTACGCTTTTATCATCTCTGAAAACCAAAGTGGTTTCGGCTCCGTTGCAGTGGATCACCCTGGTGGCCGTTATAGTTACTGTGGCCATGATGGCCCGTGCCGGAGGATCTGGAGGTGAGATCAGGCACACGGAAATTCATGCCACTGCACCGGCGGGCGAAGAGGAGCATGAGTGAAAATTACAACGAGATTTTACCGGATTTAACAAGAAAAGGAACAAGAGATACTCTCGTTCCTTTTCTTGTTAAATCTCGCCTTCTCTCGTTGTAGTTTTAATGGAGCACTCCAAACTTTCCGGCCTGATATTCCCGGAAGGCTTCCTGCAGTTCGGCCTGTGAGTTCATCACGAAAGGACCGTATTGGGCAATAGGTTCGTTGATGGGCTCGCCGCTCATCACCAGCACCACACTGTTTTCGCTTGCGCGGATCACAATTTCTTCCCCTTCGTTGTCGAACAGGATCATGTTATGGGTGGGAACTTCTTTGTCGTTGATTTCGACCTTACCCTCAATGACGAGGATGGAAGTATTGTGAGAGGCTGGAATACGGAACTCTGCCGCACCGCCTGCCTGCAACTGAATGTCGAAAAGATTGATATCGGTAAATGTTTTAGCCGATCCCTTCACGCCGTTGTAGTTTCCGGCAATCACTTTCACATGTCCACTGCCGTTAGTCAGCTCAGCACGGGCCATATTGGCCGATTCCAGCGCCTGGTAACCGGGTTTGGCAAGTTTATCCTTAGCGGGAAGATTGACCCACAGCTGCACCATTTCAAACGGTCCGCCTTTCCGGGAAAATTCCTTTTCGTGATATTCTTTATGCAGTATTCCCGCGCCGGCAGTCATCCACTGTACATCGCCGGGATGGATGACGCCGCTGTTGCCGAAACTGTCGTGATGCGCCACACTGCCTTTGTAAGCAATGGTTACGGTTTCAAATCCCTTGTGAGGATGCACGTCCACGCCGCGCTGATGAGAAGAAGCACCGAAGTCGTGCGCGGGATTGAAGTCCAGCATCAGAAAAGGACTCACCCGGTCGCGGATGGCGTAGCCGGAAGGGAAGTAATTGTAAACACGAAAGCCGTCGCCCACCATGTTATATTGATCAGGCCTAGGCAGAGAGGCGATAATGGTCTTTTTCATAGAATTAAAGATAAACTAAATGCCGAACAAAACAAAGCCGTTTTGGTTTACTTTGAAAGGCCTGAGGCGATTTTGAACAAGTTTTTCATGACGATTACGTTAAATTTGCAGTCACTATCATTTAAAGATCTACCAGCCATGAAATTAACTTACGCTTTCATCCTCTTGATTGTTTTGTCGCTTCCGTCTTTCGCCCAGAAGGGTAAAAAGGAAATCGTGATGCCTGCGATGCCTAAAAATGAAACGACCGGACTCATTTCCTATTCAGGCAGAGAGGAAGCCGCCGCTACAACCAAAAGTGTTCTCTACGATCGCGCTCTGGCATGGGCGAACGGTTTCTATAAAAATCCCGCCGAGGTTATTCGTGAAAAAGATCCTGAGAAAGGAAAGATCGTCATCAAAGGCAGATACCGCATCGCCAATGAACCCGACAAGAAAGGTGTGGTGACCCAGGCCGGCAATGTGATGTACACCCTCACCGTTGAATTCAAAGACAACGCGTGGCGATACGAAATTACCAACATGAACTGGCAGCAAACTTCGGCCTTCCCCATTGAAAGATGGATGGACACCGCCTCACCATCATTCACTCCCAACTACCCTTATTATCTCACCCAAACAGATGAGGAATTGAGAAAGGTTGAGAGCAGTCTGAAGAAGGCGATGAAAGCGGAAGCCAACGCAAAGGGAGATGACTGGTGATGGATAGTCGTTAGTTAATAAAAGGTTTGAACCGTATGCTTACACTCCTGACCTCCTGACTCCCTGACTCCTGACTGGCGACTACAAACCACTATGACCTCCACTCCTATCCTATTCTACGACGGCGATTGCGCTCTGTGTTCACGATCGGTGAAATTTGTTCTCAGAAATGAAAAATCTGAAATCATTCGCTTTTGCGCGATGCAGTCGGAGAAAGGAAAGATTTTCCTTTTGCAGATGGGGATTGAGTCTCTTCAGCCGGGAACAGTAATCTTTTCAGATAGCGGAAAAACATTTAAATCATACCAGGCAGTCGCGAGAATTGCAACCTATCTTCGTTTCCCGTTTAATATACTATCATTCGTTCGCTTTGTTCCGCCATTTATAGGTAACGGATTTTATTACCTGATTGCCAGAAACAGGAGGAGGTTTTTTGGGGTAAATGAAAGTTGTATGATGGTGGTTAAGGGGAAGGAGGGGAGGTTTGAAGGGGATAGTCGACAGTCATTAGTCATTAGTCATTAGCGTCGCCCTGAATAAGGTATTGATGATTGGTGGAGCGAATCAAGACCGCATCGAAGGGTCATTAGTCATTGATTAGCGATGGTGTTGGGCTTTATGCAATGAGTTATTCGAACAGAGCACTGCAAAGACCATTTCAAAAGGCGAAACCATACAAGCTCTTTTCCGTTGCAAACATTGGCCTTACTGCTCCGGGTACATTTTACAGGCGCTTTTTCCAGGGTAAGTAAAAGAAATTTGCCTGCCCCCATTAACTTTCATCTCAGCCTGATGTTTCTCATTGAAATTTGCATCTCATCATGAAATGTCCCACCTGCAACATCAATCTGGTCATGGCCGACCGCCAGGGCGTTGAAATCGATTATTGTCCACAATGCCGGGGTGTGTGGCTCGACCGGGGTGAACTGGATAAGATCATCGAACGGGCTGCCACCGCCACCGCCGCTCCGCCACCGCCGCCTCAGCAGCAGCCACCTCAGCAACAGCCTTACTACGACAGCGACCGCTACAAATACCATAAGAAGAAGCGTCCGGGTTCGTTCCTGGGGGATATTTTCGACTTTTAAAGACCCCTTTTACAGGAATCACCCTTTTATGGTACATTTGGTTTCGGCTGCAATGTTAAATTTGCAGCCTGACTGATTCATATACCTTCTATGAAGCTACTTGTACCTATTGATTTTACGGCAGTTACCGAGAACGCCCTAAGCTACGCCATTCAGCTGGAGCCGGCCAAAGAGGTTCTGCTCTTTCACGTGATTTCGTCGAACGGCGATATCGCCAAATCCAATGCCCAGCTGGAATTCCTTGCGGAAAAATACCGCCCGAAATTCTCGGGCAATATTTCCGTCTCCGTGAAGGAAGGCAACATCTTCGACCATATCGGCGAAGAAGCGCTCGACAAGCACTGCGACCTGATTGTCATGGGCACTCACGGCATTTCGGGCATGCAGCATTTTCTGGGCAGCAGGGCCATGAAGGTGATCACCAACTCAAAGACACCTTACATCGTGGTTCAGAAAAAACCATTCCGTCCGGTGAAAAAAATTCTGGTGCCGGTTGATTTCACCAAGGAGAACAAGCAGGTCATTCCGTTCCTTTCCACCATCGCGAAACTTTTCGGTGCGAAGGTTTTACTCACTGCTCAGGAGCCTGGCAAGGATGAGTTCATCAAAAATAAAATCGACAACAATATTCTCTATTACAAAAACGCGCTGGCCTCGTTTGATGTGACTCCCGATTTGCTTCCGCAGACCTTCAACTACGACAAGCGTCACAAGTCGATTGTGGAAGTAGCGGTGAAAAACGACGCCGACATGGTAGTCACTGCCATTGATCCCAAAGTGGATGTGGCCGATTATATCATGGGAGTGGAGGAACAGAAAATTGTGGCCAACGAAGAACAAATACCGGTGCTATGCATCAACATCCGCAACTTCACCAAATTTACCGGAAGTATTTTTGAAGGCAGCGCGTAAGCGTTACCGCTTCACCAACTTAAAAGC
>Ga0315906_10010710_pt1 | contig 10743 bp, 8 predicted proteins | sample LakEriMetagenome_4_FD_203526 | JGI IMG/M metagenome (GOLD analysis project Ga0315906, IMG submission 203526) | Freshwater fungal communities from buoy surface, Lake Erie, Ohio, United States - Buoy 2 MA122 | ecosystem: Environmental > Aquatic > Freshwater > Lake > Lake biofilm | place: USA: Lake...
AATCCCGGCGATGCCCGACTCTTTAAAGGTGGGAATATCGGGATAGGCCGCCGAGCGAGTCGCGCTTGGTACGCCGAGGGCGACTAGTGTTCCGGCTTTCAAGTGTTGATTGATGGACGCTGCCGAGGCAAATGTCAAAGGAATGTGTCCCGCTAAAGCGTCGGCGACAGCAGGTGCGCCCCCTTTATAGGGGACGTGTACAAAATTCGAGTTGGATTGCTGTTTGAGTAATTCGCCTGCTAAGTGCACGATACTGGCATTGCCCGAAGTGCCATATGAAAGACCACCGGTCGTGGCATTTGCTAAGGCGACCAACTCTTTCAAGTTCTTTGCCTTCACGTTCGGATTGGCTGCCAAAATAATGACCGAGTTACCGATCTTGGCGATAGGTTCAAAATCCTTCAGTGTATCGAAGCCAATCCTTGAGTACGCGTGGGGGTTAATCACCAAGGTGCCGTCCAACGCTAAAAAGAGCGTATAGCCATCGGGTGCCGCGGTCGCAACCTGTTGAGCACCAATATTGCCGGAGGCGCCGGGTTTGTTTTCAACGATCACTTGTTGGCCCAGTCGTTTCGATAATCCCTCCGCAACGATGCGACCGCTTGTATCCGTCACGCCGCCTGGTGCGAAGGGCACCACAAGCTTAATCGCTTTGGTCGGAAATGCGTCAGCTGCTTGCGCTTGCGCATGACCACTTGTTAGAACGATAGCTGTCATCGCCATGAGCACTGCGCAGATTCGTTTAATAGGTAAAGTTTTCTTTTTCATTTCTTGTTTCCTAAACAAATGGTTATCTGTATTCAAGTGTGTTCGCCGTAAGGCGTTTATCAAAAAGCATTGTAGACAAAAACTGTCTTATGGCTTGGTCCGTGTCGTTTTAGCAAGCTTCGTCCAGGGCAGATCAGCAGGGTCTGCAGCCATGGGCCCAGCCGCCTTTGCCACCAGAATATGTGACGCAATCGGTGTGAAATCTGCTCGAAAATGATTTGAACTTTTCACGACTAACACTTTCATCGTCTCAGGGTGCACGCCGAGCATTCTGAAGAGCTCACGATCTAGCAGTTGCTTTTTGCCGCTCGCTACCGCCACCAGCACGCCTTCGATTTCTAATAAGGCGCAGGGCCCTAGCGCGATGGTCGAGCCTGTCATCATCGGGCCCTTGAGAGTTACTTTTCCGTCCGAGAGTGCCTTGATTTTGAAGCTTCCCTGCACCGGTGGGTCGCTGGGTTGTCCGGTGAACGTTGGGACCGCTGTGCCGATCGCGGTGGTGATGGTCGCACCCAAGCCCGCTTCGTGGGCCATGGTTGCTGCAGCCTTATCAAAGAGCAAGCCGAGCGCAACTTTACCAGGTAATCTTTTACCGGCGCCTTTCTCAAGCAAGGCCCGCAACAAGCCGGTCGTATTACTGTCACCACCTGCACCCGGATTGTCTTGAGTATCTGCGATCACTACGGGCTTCTCATTTGTCTCACCGAGTAAACAAGCCCGCTCGACCGCATCGCGAGCCGAGAGTATTTCCAAGGCCCATTGGGTAGGTTCACTTACGTTTTTGTAGAGCTGCTGCACTGCTGACTCGGCTCTATCCCCATATCCCCACACCATCGGAGCGCACTCTTCAATGTCTGAAGCGGGAAACGCCATGCAGAAACTCAGGACGGTGTCGAAGTCGCGGTCAAAATCAGCGAGCTCTTCGTAGCGGGATTTTGCAGGTTCAAGCCAAGTGCTTTGTGCATTGAGTGGGATCAAGTAGGGTAGGCGGCGGTAAGTGAGCGGCTCTTTTGAGCCGCGTTGTAGACGTCGCTTTAAAAGCTTTGCGGCGAGTTCACCTGTCTTCGCCATATCGACATGCGGATAGGTGCGATACGAGACTAACGCATCTGCCTCAGCCAACATACGATGCGTCACATTTGCGTGTAGATCTAGGCTCGCAACGATGGGAAGGTTCGGTCCGACAATCGCTCGTATACGCGCAATGAGTTCACCCTCGGTATCATCAAGGTGCTCAGCGACTGCCGCGCCGTGCAGATCAAGATAGATCGCATCAAACCCACCTTGGCGGACATCCGTCAAAATCGAATCACTGATGCGTTCAAAGGCATCTCGTGTGACATGTGCGGAGGGAATCGCGCCGCACCAGGAGCCGGGTAGTAGTTGCCATCTTTCGAGACGCGCCACTTCCATGAAGCCAGCAATCGGAATATTTACATCGCGCAAACTATCTAGCATTGGTTGGCCTTTTATGAAGGCCGGAAAAGATTCTCCACGATTAAAAGCGGCCCAATCCGCCTTGGTAGGCGCAAAGGTGTTCGTTTCATGCTGATAGCCGGCGACGTAGATCTTCAATATTGCGCTCCCAGTGGGCTGCTTAAGTGATGGTGATATTAAATTCTAACGCCGCCCGCCCGCCATTTTGGTGGCCTCGGGCTGTCGCCGCAGCGTCAACATGCTGAGCGCGCCAAACAAGGGGCCGACCGCGAGTACGATGAAGGCGTAGCGCCAGCCAATCAGTTCGGCAGTTTGTCCGATGAGCCAGATTGACCCGGCAGTAAGGAGAAAGCCCAGACTTGTTTGCATGGTCAAGACAGTTCCAATCAAGCGTGGGTCGGCAAGCTCGGCAGTTGCCGCTGAAAATTGTGCCGAATCGGCGACAACGGTCATTCCCCATATCGCCGCAATGACAATGACTACTGTTGGACCAAGGTCTACAGAAAAGCCAATGAGCAGTGCGCAGCCGCCGCTCAGCAAAAGCGCACCAATGGTTGTGAGGGTGCGACCGAAGCGATCGGCAAGCAGACCTGCGAGTAGGCAGCCAAAGGCTCCCGCAGCCATGACGAGAAACGTGATGAGTGATATTGAAGATTGACCGAGCTCCACTTGCAGACCAGAAGCGGGCAGTGCCCAGATAAGAAAGCTGCCTAGCCACGCCCACATGGCATAGAGCTCCCACATGTGACCGAGGTAGCCTCCTTGTGCGAGCAGAATAGGCTTGTTATGTAAGAGAGATTTGAGATCCGACCAGTGAAATGTTGTTGACTTGGCATGTTTGGGTCCAAGTCGGACAAAGTGAATGGCGATTGCCGCAATGAGTGCACACCCGCTGGCCAGAGAAACTGGAACTTGCCAGCTAACACTTATAAAAGCATAAAAAAGGTGAGGCATGGCAGAGCCAAGCGTTACCGCTCCAACCAAAGCGCCCATCAGCAGGCCCATGTTTCCTGCTGCCCAACCAGCAGCGAGTTTCATGCCAACTGGATAGATACCTGCCATGCAGACTCCTGTGGCAAACCTTAGAATGGGAGCGGTCGGGTGATCCAGTCCATAGACTAGCAGGGCTCCATTTAGCATGGCGCCAAGCACTGCGGCAAAAGAGAAAATTGTGCGGGAGTCAAAGCGGTCGGCTAGGCCAAATAGGGCGCTGGTTAGAGTTCCCGCGACAAAGCCAAGTTGAACTGCAGAGGTCAGGGCAGCAGCGGCGCTGACCGAAATCTGCTCTGCGTCCAACAGACTCGGTACCGCAGCGGAAGCAGAGAACCATAGGGCCATCGCCGCTATCTGACATACGACAATCAGGCAGACGGAAAGTCTGCGGACGTCCGTAGAAATATTAGGGTTGTACAAGATCAAATACTTTGCGACTGAAGTCTAAGGAGCATACCGCTATTTTTTGTTCAAAGCATAGTTGCAATGAATTATGATTGAGACTCAACGTATGAAAGATCCAATCGACCGAATTATCTGGATAAGCCATGAATAACGATGCGGGAAGGTGTTTTTCTGTACGGAAATTACAGAATATTCTGTGTGGTCTGCTTTTCATGTTGTTCGCTTTTCCTGTTGTAGCGCAGCAAGAGTCAAAAGTCTTGAGAAGCGGCTGGTATCAATGGGATCCTTATCAATACGAGGTTGTTAAGAGAGAACTTAAGCATTTGACTGGTCTGGACGTTCAGCTGCTCAAGGCTATCTTTGGCAAGATGGGTTACGAGCTACAGATTGACCCAGTCGGTTGGAGGCAACACCAGGAGGACGTGAAAGACGGTAAGCGCGATATCGCAGGGGGAGCTTTCAGAAATAAAGAGCGCGATATGTATGCCTACTACTCGATGCCTTATCGTTCAGAAAGAGACATGTTGTATGTGCGAAAGGACGAGCAGCAGAAATTTAAATTCAATACTGCAGCTGAGCTCGTTAAGACGCTTGAGTCTGGTTCGTACAAACTGGGCGTTATTGATGGGTATTTTTATGGCGCGCCGTTGATGCAATACATCAATGATCCCAAGAATGCTGGCAAGATCGTCAAGGTAAAAGACGATAGGGAAAACTTCACTAATTTGTTAGAACATAAGATTGACGCTTTCCCGATTGATCATCTCGTCGGCGCAACCTTGGGCTGGCGGCATGGCTGGCAAAAGCAGGTCGTAGAGCTGCCAAATCCTGTATTCGAGGATTCTATCCACGTTTTATTTAGCAAGAAAACAACGACCCCTGAATTGGTCGAGCGCTTTAATCAAGCACTACTGCAGATGCAGAACAGTGGCGAATACAACGAAGTGATGCGAGATTACCTGTTACCCGTTTTGCTAGGCCAAACGGCGGGGCAGACATGGTTCTTTATTATTGGACTTCTTGGAACAATCGCTTTTGCCATATCAGGCGTGCTACTGGCACGCGAGGGTAAATACAGCTTGTTCGGCGCACTCGTTATAGCAGCACTCCCCTCAGTTGGTGGCGGAGTGCTGCGCGACATTTTAATTAACCGTGAGACGTTATCGGTGATAGCGTCACCAGTGTATTTGGCTACGATCTTTACGACGGTGATGTTTTTTTATTTTGTTTTTCAATTAGATGATTGGTATCGTCGTAAGAAAAAAAATGCGCCTGGCCATGAGCATATGTTCATTGGCCGGATATCCAACCATGCAGCGATTACATTTTTTGATGCCTTAGGGCTATCGACATTCGCTGTTGTAGGTGTGATCGTTGCGGTTGAAGCGAAGATTCAGCCGTTATGGATGTGGGGCCCACTATTGGCGGCTCTAACAGGCGCTGGAGGTGGGATTTTGAGAGACGTGATTCGCGCCGACGCTGGTAACCCGGGACTCAAAGGATCCTTCTACGCTGAGGTTGCCTTGATTTGGGGATTGGTACTGTCACTGTTTCTAAACTGGTACTCGTTTTTACCTAAATATGAGCTGATTCATTTAACCGCAGCAGTCGTAGGCGTCATTTTAGGTGGCTTAGCAACGCGCATTGCCGTGGTGTATTTCAAAATACGTAGCCCCATGTATTGAACACTGCCAATTAATGTGTAGCTTCACTTTTGGTGAGCTTCGCGGATCATACTAAACCACAACAATCACAACCCGGACCAAATACCGCGGGGCTACCCAAAGCAGATAATTGCGAGCGCCATGTTGGTACTCGCTCTTTAATTTGTTCAAGCGTTGACTGATGATTTAGCCCAGTGATATGCCGCTCGTGCATGACGACTTTGCCATCAATCACAGCGTCGACCACATCGCTTGCTTTGGCATAATAAACAAATGCGGCATAGCTGCCGTAGTACGGCTGGAGATGTGCTTGATTAATATCGATCACGATTAAGTCGGCTTTTTTTCCTATCTCTAGCGAACCAATCTCCGTCTGAAGGCCTAATACCTCGGACGCACCCAAGGTGTGGAAGCGTAATGCCTGATCGCAGGTCATCGCAGTCGGGCTGCCTGAACGTAAACGCATCGCATTGATTGCATAACGCATTGCCTCAAAGGGATCGTTCAACATCCAATCTGTCGCAAAGCCTGTTTTGATGCCCTTTGCAATAATTTTTTCAAACTGCGGATACCGGCCGCGCCGTGGGTAAATGGTCGGGCAGTGGGCGTAGTTTGCATTAGAAGAGACGATTGCATCTAAGTCTGCCTCTTGAGCAAATACGAGGTGCGCGAGTACTACATCGTTTGAAAGTAATCCAACATCGCGCAAGTATTCAACCGGCCCACAACCATGAACAGCCTTGATCTGGTCGACTTCAGCAGCACTCTGTGCTGCATGGATGTGCATACCAACCCCTAGTCGGTTTGCTTCATCTCTAGCCTCTTTGAGCAAGGCAGAACTGCAGGTGTCAGTGGCATGGGTGCCTATGCGCCCTGTAATACGACCATCAGCCGCGCCGTGCCATTTCTCAACAAATTCGACTCCGTGCCGCAAGCGCGCCTCGCCAATTGCAGAGTAATGTGTGTAGTCTCCGTTGCGAAGCTCATGGAGCTTGACATCAAAAATTTTGTTTGCAATCTGCGCACGCAGTCCTGACTGTAAGACGCTCTCAACCAAGGTGTCGGGGCTGTACCAGATATCATTAATCGTTGTAATGCCGGATAACAACATATCCGCACAGCCGAGTGCACCCAAGAGCGACCAGTCCTCCTCGGTCACGTCTTTCTCCAGTCGGAATGCCACATCCAGTAGAGCCGCCTTAGCTGAATGATCGTCTGTCTGACTTCGGAAAATAAGAGATGCTGAGTGCGAATGGCAATTGACGAAACCTGGCAGCACAATTTTCCCTGGTCCGCCTAAAATTTTCCGCGCATCCCAGTAATCTGCTGGCTTAGCCGCCCCTGCATAAACGATCCGAGTGCCGACCACGGCAACTTCGCCATTGGCGATAATCGGCATTCCCTCAGAAACTGGGTAAAGAAACTCGGCTTTGACGAGTAAATCGACTTGCCTCATGGTGTCAATCCTAAAGTATGAAGCGCTGGCTGATTATTTTGTCCCAAAGATGCGATCGCCTGCATCGCCAAGTCCGGGCAAAATATAGGCCTTCTCGTTAAGCTGGCGATCTATGGCAGCGGTGTAAATCATAACTTCCGGAAACTGTTGGTGCACTGCTTGAATACCCTGCGGACAGCTCACTAAACACACAAACTTAATAGAACGAGGCCTCAGCTGTTTAATTCGCTCGATCGCGGCAATAGCAGAATGACCGGTAGCCAGCATCGGATCAATCAGAATAACGTCGCGTTCATTTAGATTGTCCGGGAGCTTGAAGTAATACTCAATTGCCATTAAGGTTTTTGGATCTCTATACAAACCGATATGCCCAACCCGCGCGTTCGGTACCACGCTGAGCATACCGTCTAAAATACCATTGCCTGCGCGCAAGATACTTACGAATACAAGTTTTTTCCCATCAATCACCTTGCTTGTCATTTTTTCTAACGGCGTTTCAATTTCAATGTCTTGCATGGCTAGATCGCTTGTCACCTCATAAGCCATTAGTGTTGATATCTCAGTCAATAGTGTTCGGAAAGAACTCGATGAGGTATTCTTGTCGCGCATCAACGTTAATTTATGTTGCACGAGTGGGTGAGTAACGACACAAACGTTTTTTTCAAAGGTTGATTTCATTGATTTAACTTTTAAAAATTAACGCTTCTGACGCCTGATTTGCATTTCCGCTGTTAGAGTTGCTAAGCACAACGAGTTCAATCTTGTTTGTATTGATGATTTGCTTTAGCTTATCGCATTCGCCCCCGACAACCGTTCCCGACATGTAAACCGTTGTGCCCGTTACTGTTATATCCATGGACGCAGCATGTTGGCAAAACATAACCACCATTACGCCGAGCATCTTTTGTGTCATTCGAGTCATAGGCGTCCTGAGGTGTGTGAGATTGTCTACCTTTTAGAGCGAAATTTTTAGTCCAGCGCTGCCTTTGCAGATTGAATCACTTCGCGCCATTTTTTTAATTCGATTTGTGTAAACGCCGAGAATTGCTCGGGTGTGCTTCGAGACACTTCAAAGCCAAGCTTGCGAAAGCGCGCAATCGCGGCGTCTGTCTTTAAGATTTGGTTGATCGCTTGATTGATTTTTTCAACGACGTCTTGAGGCGTAGCGGCTGGTGCATAGACGCCGTACCAACTTTCAACATCAAAACCCGGTAGTCCTGATTCCGCGATCGTGGGTATGTCTCCAAATAATTCAATGCGTTGCGCGCTTGTGATCGCGAGCGCTCGAAGCTTGCCCGCTTTGGCGTGCGCTAATCCCTCGATGCCCGCGAACATCAATTGTGTATCACCTGCAAGTAGAGCCGTGAGCGCTGGCCCGCCTCCTTGGTAGGGGATATGTTGCATTGAGGTTCCCGCCATCATATTGAAGAGTGCACCCGCGAGGTGCACACTGGTTCCCACACCGGATGAGCCGTAATTGAGCTTTCCAGGCTGTGCCTTAGCTAGAGCGATAAGTTGTTCGACATTTTCAGCGCGCACTGTGGGGTGCAAGAGCAACACCAACGGCGCTACCGAAATTTTGGCCACAGACGCAAAGGCTGTTGAGGTGTCGAACGTGAGATTCTTGTATAACGTTGCATTAATGGCATGGGCAGGCGAGGCAATCAAAAGCGTATAACCGTCGGGCGTAGCACGGGCGACGCTGCCGGTGGCGATGGTTGACCCTGCGCCACCACGGTTCTCAATGACAACGGGGTGCTTCCAGTGTTCATTAAGCAATTGACCAAGAATGCGGGCATTCGCATCTACTGCGCCTCCCGGGGGATAACCGACGACGATTTTTACCGAGCGATTTGGAAAATCCTGCGCCAAAACATGCGCGGCGCAAAAGAGCGAGGCTATTATCCAAAGTATTGTCTTTCCGGTGTTGCGTATCGTCATGATTCATCCACTTTTTGAAATACAAGGGCTAAGCTCTAGATTCATAATAGTCGTGACGTCAGAATATTTCTAGTGTTGCGCGACCCGCACTTTTAAACCAGTTCCTAAGGAGCAAACGCTGTGGCGATAACTGAGACAAGTTTAGGGGCGACGAGCCTGGATACGAGCTTCACAGACGGTCTAGTTGATTTTTGCCGTAGTTTGCGTGGGCGACAGCTTTCAGCCGAGGCAGTGCGTCGGTCCACAGATGCCATCACAGACACATTGGCATGCATGGCTTTGGGGACGACTCAGGAACTTGAGCCTAAATTGCGTCGAGCCCTTTATTCACAGCGGACGATTTCGCAACTATTAGAGCAGTTAAGCGCGGCAGAGTTACGCTTGGGATCGGCCGATATGCTTGGGTCGGCAGCACTGTACTTAGGTACGCTTGCGCACGCAGCAGATTTTGATGATATCAGTCACCCGGCCTACTGCCACGCTAGTGCATTATTGTTGCCTGCGTTGCTTGTTCGGGGGGCGGTGCTTGGCGTCAGTGGTGACCAACTCATACGCGCACATATTGTAGGTATTGAAACACTCGGACAATTAGGCCGGCGGTTAAATACGGCGCATTACGAGCGTGGCTGGCATACCACTGGAACCTTTGGGGCAATTGGTGCGACTGCGGCACTGAGTTTTCTAGAAAACTTTTCTGATGATCAAATGCGCGGGGCCTTGGGTGTGAGTGCATCCTTGGCGAGTGGAGTCCGTCAAAACTTTGGAACAATGACCAAACCTCTTCATGCTGGCTTAGCGGGTCGCTCAGCCATCTTGGCAACACGTCTGGCTGAGCAGGATTTCACCTGTGCTGCCGACGCGATCGAAGGGAAGTTTGGTTTTCTGAAAGTGTTTGGTGGCACGGCACCAGTCAGTTACGCAAAGCCGTGGGGCCAACCACTGGAGATTGAAACGGAAGCAGGAATTGGATTAAAGGCCTACCCCTGCTGTGCTGCAACGCATCCGGCCATTGATGCCGCGCGTGCTCTGCGCGATGGTTTGAATCGACCCTCCGCCGATCAAATCAAGTCGGTACGGGTAGGCGCTTCGCGCTTTGCAATGCAACCACTGATCTACGATATTCCTCAGAGCGGTTTGGAGGGTAAGTTTAGTATGCGTTATTGCGTTGCCGCCGCATTGCTTGATGGCAATGTAAAAATCGGTACCTTTGCGGAGTCGCAGATTAAGCGCGAGGGGACAACACGATTAATGCCAAAGATCGCGGTGGAAATTGATCCTCTCGTTGCAGACGATCACGAGTTTGCAGCAATCGTTGAGGTTGAACTGATGTCTGGCCGCCGAGAAGCGGTGAGGGTGGATGTCGCGAGTGGCAAGCCCGGAAATTGGTTAAGCGAAGAGCTCTTGAAAGAAAAATTCTTTGACTGCTTAGGTGCTGACCGAGCGACAAGCCACGCAGCAAGTCATTTGTTTAGCAGTGCGCGAAGCCTATCCAGTCAACCCAGCGTCGCAGTTCTATATGAATCGTTGGTCCAGGTGTTAGGTCACCCGACAGGCTCAAGCACTTAAGAAGTTAGAGTGTTCGCCACGTGATAGCCACTTAACCAAGCGCCTTCTACGCGGCCTCCATTTAACCAGTCACCGCACAACCCAAGTTGGAGCTGACGATTCGCATAAAAACCTGCTGCGGGCGCGGCACAGCCACTCGCGTAGCGCCACCGATGAATTGAAATATCAGCAGTGGCACAATCTAGTCCCAGCTTTTTTGCGCAGGCTAGCATTTGTGCTGTGACTTCGCTTTTGTCTAACTCAATAAACTCTTGGCTCCAATTTGCATTCGCGTGGATCGTCCAGCACTCAACCCCTTTGCGATTAGGTTTGGATAGATTCCTCGCAACCCAGCTAATGAGCTCTTGGTTAACGAAGGCGGCGTCGAAGGCGACATTTTGTTTTTCTTTGAAGCGCGCCATGATTGTCCAGCAGCCTTTCATGTTGGAGGCTTCAGTAAGCGTTTTGATGTCTGGGTGAATATGCTTAGCCAGGGCAAAGGCTTGCGGCCCAGGAATTGCTAGGATCAGTTCA
>Ga0315906_10010712_pt1 | contig 10743 bp, 13 predicted proteins | sample LakEriMetagenome_4_FD_203526 | JGI IMG/M metagenome (GOLD analysis project Ga0315906, IMG submission 203526) | Freshwater fungal communities from buoy surface, Lake Erie, Ohio, United States - Buoy 2 MA122 | ecosystem: Environmental > Aquatic > Freshwater > Lake > Lake biofilm | place: USA...
ATCAGCTCGACCTGATGGCCGTCGGCCTTCAGGTGCGGGATCAGCGCGTGCATGGCGGCCGCGCCGCGGTGGTCGCATCCGAGGACGATCTTCATGGCTTCTGCATCTCCGTGAGCCGTTCCGGGATCAGCCCGACGAGGTGCTCGCCGAGCTCGTCGTAGGCGCGCTGGCCGAGTCCGATCGGGTCGGGAATGTCGCCCTCGGGGTCGAGCGCGTGGATCTTGGCGCCGAGCGCCGGTTCGTGCGCGACGAGCGCGCGCGCGCGCTCGACATGCGACGAGGTCATGCCGAGCACGAGGTCGGCCTTGCGCACCATGTCGGCGGTGAGGCGCTTCGAGTGGCCGGGCGCAGGCGCGCCGAGGCGCTCGAGCACCGCGACCGTCTCCTCGCTCGTCGACATCCCGTCGAAGGCGTTGACTCCGGCAGAGGCGAAGAACGCGCCGGCGAATCCCGCCGGGAGCTTCCCCTCGCGCTGGAGCTTCCATGCGATGCCCTCGGCCATCGGCGAACGGCAGGTGTTGCCGGTGCAGATGAAGAGGACGGTGCGCATCGCCGGAGTCTACAGACCCCGGCGCGAGGCCGTTCGGTCGCGGCCGTTCAGCCGCGCAGGCCGTCGGCGCCGGGGCCGGGGCTTCCCTCGGGGCCATCCGGCAGGTTCGCCGCGTCGCCTTCCTCGGTCCAGTCGTCGGGCAGCGCGCGCTCGGCGATCAGGCGCTCGGCCCGCACGAGGTCGCCGCGGCGCACGAGCACCGAGACGAGACCCGGCGCCTCGACGCGCAGCTGCGCCGTGAGCCCGCCGAGCATGCGCGCGGGGATCCCTTCCGCCTCGAGATCGGCGACGAGAAGCACCGCCGACAGTTCGTCGGGGAAGCGCGCGATGACGACGGCGTCGTGCGGATCCGACATGGCGCCCCTGCCTCAGGCCGGATTGGCTGCCTGCGCGGGCTCGGGGCTGTCCTCGGGGACGAACGGCGCGCCGCTCGCGGCGAACACGCGCCGGCAGCCCGGGCATTCCTGCACCGTCTCCTCGCCGACGCGCATCTCGTCGCAGCGCGTCGCGCACGCCGGGCAGGCGCCGCGGGCAAGCGCCGAGCGGGCGAGCCCACGCTCGGTCGCACGCATCAGCACGAAGGCGCAGCGCAGGATCACGACGAGGAAGATCGACGAGAACAGCAGGATGATCGGGACGATCGGGTAGATCAGCGTGAACGCGAACGCGATGAAGAACGCGGCGATGAACATGAACAGCACGGTCACACCGTAGATCTCGTTGAGTCCGCGCACGAAGCGATAGAGCATGGTCGGAGCGTATTCGCAGCCGCCACGCGCCGGACGCGGCAGGACGGGGATTCCGCCGCCGTTCGGCCTCGCGCGGACGCGCAAGGCCCTCCGACGACCGCCCTTCGGCCCCGCCGCCGCACGCCTCCGGGACGCCCAAGACCGGGAAATGCGGGAAACCCGCCCCTCCGCCGCGGGTTCCCACGATGGGCGGTACACTCGACGCCCACGACCCCAACGGGCGGTACCCGCCCCGCCGGGCGCCATTTCGAGGCCTCTGCATGAAGCTCGTCTGCGACCGTCTTTCGTTGTCCGACGCCCTCACGATGGCCAGCGGCGTCGTCGCGTCCCGCACGCCGTCGCCGGTGCTGCTCTGCCTCAAGCTCGTGGCGAAGAAGTCCGGCAAGGGCGGCTCGCTCGAACTCAGCGCCACCGACAGCGAGATCGGTCTCGTCATCCGGGTGCCGAGCGTCGACATCAAGGAGGAGGGCGAGGCCCTCATCCCCGCCGACAAGCTGAACCAGATCGTCCGCGCCTGCGACGACTCGACGATCACCATCTCGGTCGACCGCACGCTCGCCACCATCTCGACCGAGAACTCGACCTTCAAGGTCTTCGGCTACGAGCCGCGCGAGTTCCCCGGAGTGCGCCGCCACGGCGACAACGCCGACTTCGAGGTTCCCGCCGGCACGCTGCGCAAGCTCATCCACCGCACGAGCTTCGCCACCGCGCGCGACGACTCGCGCTACGCGATCAGCGGCGTTCTCGTCGAGCGCAAGAAGGGCCACCTCCGCCTCGTCGCGACCGACGGCCGCCGGCTCGCGGTCGCCCGCGGCGTCTGCAAGGGCCCCGAGGCCGACAGCGTGTTCATCGTGCCTACGAAGGCCCTGAACGCGCTCATGCGCCTGATGACCGACCCGGACGCGACGGTGCGCATCGCCCGCCACGACAAGCAGGTCGTCTTCCATGTCGGCGACGCCGAGTCGGGCGCGACGCTCGTCTCGAGCATCGACGAGCGCGCCTTCCCGCCGTTCGAGGACGTGATCCCCAAGGAGCACGACCGCAAGGCCACCTGCGACGCGAGCGAGCTCGGCGGCGCGATCCGCCGCGCGAGCCTCCTCACCAACGAGGAGTCGAAGGGCGTGCGCCTCTCCTTCGCCGGCAAGCAGCTCACGCTCACGAGCCGCGCGCCCGAGATGGGCGAGTCGGAGGTGCGCATCGACGGCATCGCCTACGAAGGGCAGCCGATCGACATCGCCTTCAACCCGAACTTCATCGTCGACGTCCTCAAGGTCATCGACAACGAGCAGGTCGTGATCGAGATGAAGGCGCCGAACAAGCCCGGCGTCATCAAGGCCGGCAACGAGTTCACCTACGTGGTGATGCCCGTCAGCCTGCAGTGAACTCCGCGAACTGCATGGCAAAAACGACGGAGGCCGCCCCTCGCCGGGGCGGCCTCCGCGTCGTTTCATCGGTGCTCGCGGCGCGCGGCCGCGCACCGGTTCAGTACTTCACGCTGCAGCCGTACGGCTTGGTCTCGCTCGGGGAGACCTTCTCGCCGGCCTTGAGCTGCTTGAGGGCGTTGACCACGTAGTTGGTCTTGCCGTCGCCCGACTGGTTGTCGTCGATCGCGCCCTGGTACGCGAGGACGCCGTTCGCGTCGATCACGAAGCAGTGCGGGGTCGTGCGCGCGCCGTACATCTTGCCGACGGCGCCGTCGGTGTCGAGGAGCGCGGGGATGTCGACCTTGTGCTCCTTGAGGTAGCCGCCGGTCGCGTCGAGGCTCGACTTGCGCGCAGCGCTCGAGTTGACCGCGACGTAGACGACGTCGCCGTACTGCGCCTTCGCGTCGGCGAGGGTCTTGGCGACGGTGCCGTCCTTCATGACGCGCACGCAGACCGGGCACTCGGGGTTGACCCACTCGAGCACCACGACCTTGCCCTTCGCGTCGGAGAGGCTCCAGTCCTTGCCGTCGACCGTCTTCAGGGTGAAGTTCGGAGCGGCCTCGCCGACCTTGGCGACGGCGCCCTTGCCCGACTTGGCGTCGCCCTTGCCGCGGCCGCCCTTGTTGTCCTTGCCTTCAGCCTGCTTCTCGGCCGACTTGTCGGCGCCCTTCGTCTTGCCGTCCTGCGCGGCGAGGGTCGAGAGGCTGAGGCCGGAGGCGAGGGTGGCTGCGATGGCGATCGTGATGAAGTTCTTCATGTGCTGGGTTCTCCTGAGTGTCTGTGCGATCGGTCGTTCTGAAATGGCCGGGCGCCGGGCCCCGGAAAGGCGTCACTCCCCGCCCGACGCGGGCTTGGGAATGGGGAGTCGGAACGAGTGGGCGGTGGCGTTCTTGCCGTCTCCGACGAGAAGCAGGCCACCGACCTCGAGCCGTCCGCCAAGCGCGTTCTCAGGGGACACCCTGAGCGCGACGCGAAGCGGGGAGTCGTTCGATGCGGCCATGTAGCCGGATTCGAGCAGCACTCCGGGCGTATCGAAGGGAATGAAGCGGACCGCGGCAGGTTTGTTCCCCGCCGGAACCGGCCACGAGACCACGAGTTCGGTCGCGCCGTCCGCCTGCTCGAGCGCGACCGTGGGCGCCCCGGCTGTCGCCGCCGCACCGGTGGGAAGCGCCGCGGGGCGACGCGCGAGCCACTCGCCGAGAAGCCGGCCGTCGGCCGAATCGCTCGAAGCCGGCTTCGCGAGGTCGGCGTCCGCTTCGTTGCGCCCGAAGAGGCAGAGCTCCTTGCAGACAAGCCAGTTCGAGCGCACGCGCACCGGCAGCCCGCCCGCGGGAATCTCGGCGGGCAGCGTCACCGGCACCGACAGCACGACGAGGCCCTCGTAGCCGAAGGTCGTCTCGCCCTTCTCGAAGACCTGCGGAACCGGAAACTCGATCGCGAGGCGCTCGCGCGCATCGCGCGGCGCGGTGCAGCCGGCGGGCAGGTCGAAGGCGATCTCGGTCGCGGTGCCGGACTCGCCGGAGTTCTCCCAGTAGATGTGCCAGCCGGGATGGATCTCGAACGCCACGGCGACGCGAACGGTCGCGCCGGGCTTCGCATCGCCGACGACAAAGGCGCGGGCCCTCACGAGCTCCTCGCCTGTCTTCGGCTCGCGCTCCTTCTGCGGACGCGCCGGGCCGAGGCCGGGGACGCCCTGCGCGGCGGCGGGTGCGGCCGCGACGAGCGACGAAGCGAGGCCGGCGAGGCCGGCGAGGCCGGCGAGCGCGAGGAGCGAGCGGAAGAGGTGCGGCATGAAGGCGAAAAGATAGCGGTCGCACGCGCGGCCGACCACACGCGCGCGCGGGAATGCGGCACACTGCGCGCGAGTCTTCACCCCAATCCCCGATGCGCACGATGCTCCGAACGATCTCCGCCACGGCCCTGACCGCCCTCACGCTGCTCGCGACGGCCTGCTCGAGCACCACCAGCGACCGCGACCTCGTCTACCGCCGCCCCGCGGAGGCGATGGAACTCGCGAACACCCGACGCGGCGCGCTCGGCACCGGCGGCATGCCGAAGGTGCTGTGGCTCGACCCGCGCACCGAGAAGGAGTTCGCCGCCGGGCACATGCCGAACGCGGTCAACATCCCCTTCCCCGACATCGAGCGCGTGCACGAGGTCAAGTGCAAGGGCTTCGACATGTACATCGTGTACGACACCGACTACGACGACGTGATGGCGAAGGCTGCGTCGAAGCGACTGATGGAGCTCGGCTACCGCCCGGTGTACACGGTGCTCGGCGGCCTGAAGGCGTGGAAGACCGACGGTTTCGCAGTCGAAGTGGTGAAGTCGGACGGCTGACGCGGAGCGGCGTTTCGGACTCGATGGCGCGCGCCGCGCGCGTTCGGATCCGCCATCACTGAAAGTGATGCCACACGATACGTCCTGCGAAGTCGCAGACAACCGGCTCGCCGCTTCGCTCCGCTCCGCGCTCGAACACGCCCCGACCACGCCAAAGCGAGCAAACGCGGGCACCTGCGGCGAAGCCGCAGCAGCCCGCGACTTGCGAGCGCTCATTCCAGCGCCGCGGCGCCCGACACGATCTCGGTGAGCTCGGTGGTGATGCGCGCCTGACGCGCACGGTTGAAGTTGCGGCGGATGGTGCGGCCGAGGCCCGCGGCGTTGTCCGTCGCGGCCTTCATCGACACCATGCGCATCACGTGCTCCGACACCGCGGCGTCGTTGAACGCCTGGAAGAGCGACACGACGACCGACTTCGGAAGAAGGTCGGAGAGGAGCTCCGCGCCCGACGGGCTGAACTCGTAGTTCGCGGGGGCGGCGCCGGCCTTCGCGGGGGCCGCGAGCGGAAGGAGCTGCATGACCTCGGGAACCTGCTTCGCGTTCGAGACGAAGCGCATGTACGCGATGTGCACCGCGTCGTACTTGCCGGCGCCGAAGTCGGCGATCAGGCGCTTCGCGAGCGCCTCGACCTGCTCGAACTGCGGCTTGTCGCCGAAGGTGTGCTTCTCGGCGACGTCGAGCTTCGCGAAGCGGAAGTACGCGACGGCCTTCTTGCCGACGGTCTCGATCGCGACGTCCTTGCCCGAGCCCTTGAGCCCGCGGATCGCGAGACCCGCCTTGCGCAGTACGTTGCCGTTGTAGGCGCCGCAGAGGCCGCGGTCGGACGAGATCACGAGCACCAGCTCGCGGCGCGCCGGAGTCGACGGCGCCTTCATCAGCGGATGGGAGAAATCGTCGCCCGCGGCGGCGGCGACCTCGCCGACGAGACCGCGGATGCGGTCGGTGTACGGCCGCGTCGCCTTGGCACGGGCAAGCGCCGCGGTGAACTTCGCGGTCGCGATCATCTGCATGGTCTTCGTGATGCGCTGGATCGTGCGCACGGCGACCATGCGCTTCTTGAGCTCGCGGATCTGTGCCATAGGGGCGACGATGATAGCAGAGCGCCCCGCCCGGCGGCGGGCCGGGAAGGCGGCGATCACGCCCCGTCGAGCACCAGCCCGTCGTACCCAAGTTCCATCCCCGCAGGGAGTTCCGATGCGAGCGCCGCGTGGCGGATGTCGTGGGTCATGTGGACGAACGCGGTCCGCTGCGCCTGCACCTCGCCGGCGATCCGCACCGCGTCGGCGACCGTGAGGTGGGTCGGATGGGCCCGGAACCGCAGCATGTCGAGGACGAGCGTGCGCAGTCCGCGCAGCCGCGGCCACGCCGCGGGCGGCATCGCCGAGAGGTCGGTGCAGTAGGCGAGCGGCAGCGGACCAGGCTGGACCTCGGCCACGCGGCCGGTCTCGTCGAGCGCCTCGATCCGATAGGCCAGCACGGGCAGCCGCCCGTGCAGCACCTCGAACGGCGTGAAGCGCAGGCCGAAGCGGTCGACCGGCTCGCCCGCCGCGATCGTGCGGACGAAGAGGTCGGCGACGAACGAGTCGTTCACGTTCTCGTGGCGGCGGAAGACATGCCGGTAGACGCGCTCGAGGAACTCGCGGGTCCGCGCGTCGGCGAAGACCTCGATCGGCGCCTTCATCAGCGCGTTGTAGCGGCGCACGTCGTCGAGCCCGAAGGTGTGGTCGACGTGGTCGTGGGTGAAGAAGATCCCGTCGCAGCGCCGGAACGCGTGACGGATCGAGTGCTCGCGGTGGTCCGGCCCGCAGTCGATGAGGATCGTGCGCGCGCAGCCATCGCCGTCGATGAACTCGATCGCGGCGCCCGAGCGCGTACGGCGGTCGCGCGGATCGTCCGAGCGGCAGACCTCGCACTCGCAGCCGATGACGGGGATGCCCGCCGATGTTCCGGTGCCGAGGAGCAGGAAGCGCACCTCGCGGACGAGCGATGCGCTCATGCGGCGCCTCCGGCGATGGAGCGCGCGCCGGCCGTCGCATCGACCTCGAGCTCCGCGACGATCGCGCGCGCGACGGCCTCGGGGTCGGCCGCGCCGCAGATCGCGCTCGACACCGCGACGCCGCGGCAGCCCGCGCCCACGAGCGATTTGACGCGGCCAGGCGCGATGCCGCCGATCGCGAGGTGCGGGAAACCCGGGAATTCCTCGACGAACGCGCGCAGGTAGGCCGCGCCCGACGGCGCAAGCCCGGGCTTCAGGCCGGATTCGTACATCGCGCCGACGCCGCAATGATCGGCGCCCGCGTCGATCGCGGCGCGCGCTTCCGCAAGCGAATGCGTGCTCGCCCCGATCCGCAGCGCGGCGCCCGCGATGCGGCGCGCCTCGCGCACCGGCAGATCGTCGGTGCCGAGATGCACGCCGTCGGCATCCGCCGCGAGCGCGACGTCGAGCCGGTCGTTGACGATGGTCGCGACGCCGCGGGGCGCACAGATCGCGCGGACCGCGCGCGCGTGCGCGACGAGTTCGCGGCCTGAAAGCACCTTCTCGCGCACCTGGATCGCGTCGGCGCCGCCGGCGATCGCGCGTGCGACGACTTCCTCCCAGCCGAGGCGGCAGTGCGCGCGCGTGACGAGCACGCAGAGCCGCCACTGGCCGCGCGCGGACGCTCGCACTCGCAGCGCGACGCGCGCATCGAGCGCGTAGGCCCGGTAGCGCAGCACTTCGACGGCGCGCGCGACCGCCGGGTCGACCGTCTTCGCCGCCTCCTCGACGGCGCGGAGCGCTTCGCCGAGACGCTTCCCCGCCGCGACCGCCACATCGCCGAGCCCCGCACGCCCGTATTCGTTCGCGCCCGAGAGCGCAGTGCCCACGTCACCCTCGACATCGCGCGCGGACGCGAGTCGATCCGCCGGAAGCGCCGCGACCGCCGACTGCAGCGCATGCCGAAGCGCCTTCGCCTCTTCCGAGATCCCGCGGTCGTTCCATGCGAAACGCGCGACATCCTCGAGCGCGCGGATCGCCTCGCGCGCGCGGTTGAGGTTGGCGTCGATCATGCGGAACGCGGCCGCGGACATCGAGGACAGGGTAGCGCGGTACGGCTATCCTCCCGGCCCCCGGGATCCCGCACCATGCACGACCGCAACGCACACCCCGACGGCGAACCGACCCGACGCCAGTTCCTCGGAGCCGTCGCGCTCGGAGCGGCCGGCGCGGCCGCGACCACCGCCTTCGCCACCATCAAGCCTGCCTTCACGGAGAACACCGCCATGGCCCACACGCTGCCCGACCTGCCCTACGCCGAGAACGCGCTCGAGCCGTCGATCGACGCGCTCACGATGAACATCCACCGCACCAAGCACCACAACGCCTACGTGACCAACCTCAACAAGGCGCTCGAGGGCCACGCCGACCTGCAGGCGATGTCGATCGAGGACCTCTGCCGCAACATCGCGACGGTGCCGGAATCGATCCGCACCGCGGTGCGCAACAACGGCGGCGGCCACTGGAACCACTCGATGTTCTGGAAGTGGATGGCGCCGAAGGGCCAGGGCGGCGCCCCGAGCGCCGAGCTCGCGGCCGCGATCAACGCCGCGTTCGGCTCGATGGACGGTTTCAAGGAGAAGTTCGCCGCGGCGGGCGCCGGGCGCTTCGGCTCGGGCTGGGCGTGGCTCTGCCGGAACGCGGACGGATCGCTCGCGATCTGCTCGACGCCGAACCAGGACAACCCGCTGATGAAGGGCATCGCCGACTGCGGCGGCACGCCGATCCTCGGATGCGACGTGTGGGAGCACGCGTACTACCTGCACTACCAGAACCGCCGCCCGGACTACCTGAAGGCGTGGTGGGACGTGGTGAACTGGAATGAAGTGAACCGCTGCTACGCGGCGAAGTGAACGAGCGCGCGGCCGACGGCGGCGCGAGAGAACGCGAGGCGGCGACCGGCCGCCTCGCGTTGTTTTTGGCGCGCCTCGCCCCCTCCAAGAACGGTGCACGGCAGGTGGCAGGCAGTGCCTGGCACTGCCTGCCACCTGCCGTGCACCGTCCCCTGCCCGAGGCCAAGCCCCGAAAGCCGCTTGGCGGGGCCGGATCGGGCGATCCCCCGCGTGCGAGGGCGTACTTGGCACGTGCCGTGCAGTGCCTGGCACTGCACGGCACGTGCCAGGCACCGTGTGGAGTGGGGCGTGGAGACCGCGATCCGCGGACGGAATCGTGTTGATTCCCGCGGTTACGCTTCCCGTATGTCAACCTGGCACTACGCCGTCGGCGAGCGCTCCACGGGTCCCGTCGAGGAGAAGACCCTCCGCGCCCTCATCGACGCCGGCTCCATCAACGGAGACACGCTCGTCTGGCGCGAGGGCATGACCTCCTGGGCACCCGCGCGCACCGTTCCCGAAGTCGCGGCGCTGTTCCCAACAGGTCTGACTCCGCCTCGCTCCCCGCACGCGGTACCTCCCCACGCTCCCGGCGCGGTCGGCGGCGACGCCACCGGCGGCCTGATCCCGTATCGGAACCCGAAGGCGCTCATCGCCTACTACCTCGGCATCTGCGCGCTCATCCCCTGCATCGGCTCGCTGTTCGGGATCGCCTCGACCATCCTCGGCGTGATCGGCCTCCGCGACCGCGCGCGCAACCCGCTCATCAAGGGAGCGGCGCACGCGTGGGTCGGCATCGTGCTCGGCGTTCTGTCGGTCCTCGGCCACCTCGCCGCCGTCGTGATCGTCATGGTGGTCGGCACCGGCGGCTGAGCGCATTCCGCGCCGTCAGTCGGCGGGCATCAGGCCTTCGACGAGCTTCATGAAGTCGGCGCGGTTCGCTTCGACGGTGGCCGCCGGCCCGATCAGGCGGAAGAACACGTTTCGGCCCTCGGCCTGCACGATCGCGCCGAGCTGGAGCTGGTCCTTCTTGATCGCGGGCGCGCCCATCGCCATATAGTCGCCGGCGAGCTCGACGTATTCGACCTTGAGCGGGCCGACCTCCGCGGAGGATCGCTTCGGCTCGGCGAAACCGTCACCCACGCGGAACTGCTTGCGCCAGCGCTCGATGTTCGCGTCGATCGGACCGCCGTCGCCGGCGACGAAGACGCTGACGATCAGCTCTCCCGAGAGCGTCGAGTCCGCGCCGCCGGGCACCGTGTACTGAAGCGTGCGGAACTGCATCGACGGCTTCGTCCAGATCCACGCGGCCGGCTTCGGCGCGCGGAAGCCCGCCACCTCGATCACGGCGGGGTCGTCGGCGCTCGTCGAGGTGCGCCACTTCGAGGGGTCGACTCCGGCGGCTGCTGCGGCGGACGGCGTGCTCGCGGCGGGCGCGGGCGCCGCGGCAGGCGTGGAAGCGGGCGTGGAAGCTGCATCCGTCGGAACGATCGGCGCGGGCGGACGCGGCGCGGGCCGCTCGCCGCACGAGGCGAGCAACATCGACGCGATCGCCGCGGCGCCTGCGATCGACCGGTTGCGGCGTGCGGGCGTGGACTCGAGACCGTGCGGCGAAAGTCGAGGCTTCATGGGCCCGTAGGATAGGCCCTTCCGATGACTCTGCCGCGCGACGCCGTCACCTTTGCGAACGCACGCGTCTGGACCGCCGATCCGGTGCGGCCGCACGCGCACTCGATCGTCGTGCGCGGTGGCTCGATCGCCGCCATCGACGGCGCGCCCGAAGGCGAGGTCCTCGACCTCGGCGGCCGCTGGG
>Ga0315906_10010713_pt1 | contig 10743 bp, 9 predicted proteins | sample LakEriMetagenome_4_FD_203526 | JGI IMG/M metagenome (GOLD analysis project Ga0315906, IMG submission 203526) | Freshwater fungal communities from buoy surface, Lake Erie, Ohio, United States - Buoy 2 MA122 | ecosystem: Environmental > Aquatic > Freshwater > Lake > Lake biofilm | place: USA: Lake...
TGGCCAAAACGACGAAATCTTCTTCGCCCCGGCCCTTCCCTTGGCAGACGTGGTGGATCCTACCGGCGCGGGCGACACCTTTGCCGGCGGCTTCATTGGCTACCTGGCGCAAACGGACGACACCTCCTTTGAGAACATGAAACGCGCCCTGCTCTACGCCGCCACCATGGCCAGCTTCTGCGTGGAGAAATTCGGCACGGAGCGTTTGAACACCCTCACCACGGAAGAGGTTGCGGTGCGTCGGGCCCAGTTCACGCAGCTGGTGCACGTTCATCCGGTTGCCTAATCCTGTTGTGAGCCCTTTTTGAACCTTTTTGAGGCCCCATGCGCGCGGATAAGTACTTGTGGTCGGTCCGACTGTTCAAAACCCGGGCAGTGGCGGCAGAAGCGCTCAAAACAGGCCGCGTCAGCCAAGGCGACGCCGTTCTGAAGGCGTCCAAGGTGTTTAAGGCCAACGAAACGTTTGAAATCCGGCACCACGGGTACCGGGAAACCTACAAGGTGCTGGACTTGCCCACCTCCCGCGTGGGCGCCGCCCTAGTGACCAACTTCTTGGCCGTCACCACCCCGGCGGAAGAGCTGGAGCGCAAGGAGTTCTTGCTGCTCGCCCAAAAGTTGACCCGGCCCCGCGGTCAGGGCCGCCCCACCAAAAAGGACCGTCGGGATCTGGACGGCTGGGAGGGGTAGCGCAACGCCGCCGGTTGCCTAAAGCGGGCTCGTTTCCAGCACCTCCAACCGCACCAAAAAAAAGGCCGCCCCTTGCGGAGCGGCCTCTTCCCAATCCCGCCGTCGGCGGGGAAAGCGCGTTTTAGTTGAAGAAGTAGCGAACGCCTACCTGCATCTGCCAAACCGAGTTCAAGCTGGCGTCCTTGTCGAAGGACTCCGTGCGGAGCTCGTTGTTGGTCATGGTGTAGTTGTACGTTTGGTTCTTGATGTTGTAGGTCAAAGGAGCAGTCAAAACCAAGCGGTCTGCGATGCCCCAAGCGCTGTTCAGCAAGTTGCCGGCGTTGTACAGATCCAAACGCAATTGGAAGCGTTGGGTGGTTTTGCCGGACTTGATGGCGAAGTCCTGTTGGATGCCCAAGTCGATTTGGTTCAACCAAGGAAGGATGACGCCGTTGCGCTCCGTGTAGTTGCCCACGCGGCTGGTGGCGTAGCCAGACTTCGTCAAGTACTCGTTGAAAGCAGCCTTTTGCTCAGCAATGGTGAAGAGCACGTCGCCTGCGGTGTTCTTGATGTCTGACCAGGTCAAATCGTCTGCGTTGGTGGGAACCCACATGAGGTCGTTTCCGGCCAATTGGTCTCCGTTCACGTCGCCCACAACGCGCAAGGTAGCGCGGCCTTGGTTGTAGCCTTGGTAGAAGGCGCTGAAGGTGGTGGTAGCAAACTTGCTCCAGTTCAAGCGGTAGGTACCGGCAGCAATAACGCGGTGGCGCTGATCAAAGTCTGAGTAAGCCAGGTCCGGACGGTTGTTGCCGTTGCGGGTGAAGTTGTCTCGCCAAGAAGAGTAGGCAATGGAACCGCCGGTGATCATGTCCTTGGCTTCGCCAAAGTTGTAGGCGCCCATGGCGTACCAGTTTTTCGCGAACTGCTTCTCCAATTTAGCCGTGATGCTGTAGGAGTAGCCTTCGTTGGTGTTGCCCAGGATGATGGCGTCGTTGATGAAGTCGTTCTCGCGCATGGCGTTGTTCTGCGCGGAGCTGCTCAAGCCGGCACCCGGGAAGATGGGGCGCGAACCGTTGGCGGCGTTCAGGGTGCTGTCGGACAAAACCTGGTTGGCGTTGTAGTAAACGATGTTGTTCACCGTCTTGGAGTAGATGGCCTCCAAGCTGGCTACCCATCCGCCCTTCAACTGCTTGTCTAGGGCGATGTTGGTACGCCACGTCTGCGGGAAGCGGAAGTTTTTCTCCGTCATGGCCAAGCTGTAGGAAGAAGGCAAGGTGGGGTTGGCCGGGATGTGAGACGTTACGTCTGGGCTGAATGCGTAGTCCGTGGTGTTGTCTTTGCGCAAGGAGCCGGTCAGGATGCCGTTGTTGCCCACTTGGTTGGAGATCCACACAAAAGGAGGACGGCCGCTGAACAAGCCGGTTCCGCCGCGGATTTGCAGGGTGCGATCGCCCAATACGTCGTAGTTGAAACCTACGCGGGGAGAGAACAACGGGTTGGTGCTGGGCAACTGGCCGGTAGAGAATTGCTTTTCGGCTCCGTTGGGATCCAAGAAGGTCAGGGTCTCCACGGTGTCGTTGTTCAACGCGGTGTTGGCGAAGATGGGCACGTCCACGCGAACGCCCACGGTCACTTTCAACTTGTCGTCCAACGCGCTGTACACGTCCTGGATGTAGGCGCCGGGCATGGCCACTTGGGTCTTGGCGGTAGGCAATGCACCGTTCTCCAAAGCGGAGTAGGTCAGGGCGTAGCGACGCAACTCCAAGGTGTCTGAACCGGCAGCTTGGTTGGCGATGGCGTAGAAATCATCCAAGCTGTTGAATACGTACTGGCCGTAGTAGGTAGGCGTAAACGTGTTCCAGAAGGTGAAGTGCTCAAAGTTCACGCCGCCGGTGATGGTGTGCGCTCCTTTGTACCACGTGGTGTTGTTTTGCAACTGGAAGGTGTTGGTATTCAAGATGTTGTTGGGCGTGAAGGGCTCGTAACCAAAAGAGGTGTAGGTGCTTCCGTCCTTCATGATGTCCACCAACGGGAAAATGCCGCCCTTGGAGCTGCGGTAGTCGCGGTTGGCGGTGAAGCCCACCTGGAACTGGTTGGACAACTGGTTGCCCACGCGGGTGTTCCATTCGCCAATCACGGAGTGGATGTCGTTGTTGATGACGTAGTTGGTGTTCTCAAAGTTCATGGCGTTCTTGGTTCCGTTGCGATTGCCGGAAACCACGCCAGAGTTGGAGGACAACACGTCGCGGCGCGAGCGCAGGTAGTTGTAACGGATGGACGCCTTGTTGTTGTCGTTGATGTTGAAGTCCAACTTGGCCAGGGCTTTGTTGGAGTAGGTCTCCAGGTTGTAGCCGTCGATGCGGCCCGTTTCGTAGCCGTATTTGTCTTTCAGGAACGTAGACAAGGCCAGCATCTCAGCGCGGTCCACGCGGGTGACGTTGGGATCGCTGGGGTCAGAATCCACGTCTTTGGCGGTGAACAACGTAGCAGGATCTGAGCGGCGCTCGCCTTCGGCGTTGATGAAGAAGAAAATCTTGTCTTTCTTGATGGGGCCGCCCAAGCGGAAACCAAACTGCTGAACCTGGAAGTCATTGACTTTCACGGCAGAGCCGGACTTGGTGCCGTCTGACTTGGTGTAGCGGATGGTGTCTCCCAGCATGGACTGGTTGCGGGTGTTGTAGAACATGGAACCTTCCACTTCGTTGGAGCCCGAGCGCGTTACGGCGTTGATGCCGGCGCCGGTGAAGCCGCCTTGGCGCACGTCGTACGGAGCGATGTTCACCTGTACTTCTTGTATGGCGTCCAAGGAGATGGGGGTTGAGTTGGTCTGACCGCCGGGTGAGGAAGCCAAGCCAAAGCTGTTGTTGAAGATGGAACCGTCGATGGTCAGGTTGTTGAAGCGGCTGTCGTTGCCCGCGAAGGAAACGCCCGATCCAGCCGTGGAAGCCACGGAAGAAGGACGGCTCTGGGGGGTCAAACGCACGAAGTCGTTCAACGAACGGCTGAACGTAGGCATGGTGGCCAGCGTTTGCGCGCTCACGTTGGTGGCGGCGCCGGTGCGCTGGGAGTTCATGACTTCGTTCTTGTTGGCTGCTACCACCACGTCGCTCAATTGCGTGACGCTTTCGCCCATGGTGATGTTCAAGCGCAGGCTCTGGCCCAAGCTCAATTGCAGACCGTCGCGGGTTTCCGTGGTGTAACCCATGGAAGATACCTTAACGGTGTAGGGACCGCCTACGCGGAGACCGTCCATCATGAAGCGCCCGGTGGCGTCCGTGAGGGCGGTGTAGCGGGAGCCGGACGGAGTGTGTACCGCCACAACACCAGCACCTTGCAAAGACTCACCGCCTTTTCCCATCACCTTTCCGGCGATGGATGCAGTGGTCACGTTTTGCGCCCAGGCAGTGGCCGCAGCCACCATCATCAGCGCAAACAAGCCGATTTGTGTTAATTTTTTCATGTTTTTAGTTGAGGGTTCGGGCTCAAAATTAGAAAACCCAACCAAAAGAGGAGTGTGCTGATTGTTAACTTGTTGTGAACAAATCAACACCATTGCGCTCTAAAAATACCCGCAAAAATTCAGAAAACACCCGAAAACAAAGTCCAAGAGTGCGACCTGCCCAGAGGCGCCGCCTGTTGACAACTTTTTACTTTAGAACGGGCCCAGCGGGGGGTGCTCCAGAACCCTTGGGGGAGCTTCATTCCCTCACGCAAACACTACCGTCTGCAAGCCCAAGCCTCACGCAAACACCACCAGCACCGCGCCTTTTTCCACGGCCTTGCCCGCTTCTACGTGCACGGACTTAATGGTTCCGGACGCTGGGGACTTCAGGTTGTTTTCCATTTTCATGGCCTCCAACACCAACAGGGGATCTCCCTCCTGAACCTCCTGGCCGGGGGCCACTTCCACCCGCAGCACCATGCCCGGCATGGGAGCTTTCACTTCCTTGACTTTGCGCACGGCGCCACCGCCCATGCCCATGGATTCCAGGAGTCGGTCCAAGGCGGTAGAGGACTTCACCGTGCAGTCCTGGCCGTTGATCAGCAGGCGAACTTTTTTCTGTTCCGGCTGGTGCGCCACAATCCGCACCTCAAAAGAACGGTTTTGGTGCAGCAGCAACGCGTGTCCGGGGCCCAACGGGCGAATTTCGGTGTCTCCGGCGTTGCTCAAATCCAGCAACGCGTCTTCCAGGCGGTGTTCCAACATGCCAACGAAGGTACACACGGGAATTCCTCGTACCTTCGCCCTACCCACCAAATCGTGTGATTTTTTCCTTCGTTCTATGGCCATTCAGCTCGCGCAACTCATTCTCAGCCTGTCCATTCTCATCGTGCTCCACGAGTTGGGACACTTCCTCCCCGCCATCGCCTTCAAAACCCGCGTGGAGAAATTTTACCTCTTTTTTGACCCCTGGTTTTCCGTCTTCAAGAAGAAAATTGGCCATACGGAAGTGGGCTTGGGTTGGTTGCCCCTGGGCGGCTACGTGAAGATTGCCGGCATGGTGGACGAAAGCATGGACACGGAGGCCTTGAAAGAGCCCGCTAAACCCTGGGAATTCCGCAGCAAAAAACCGTGGCAGCGCCTCATCATCCTCCTGGGCGGCGTCACCGTCAACTTCCTCTTGGCCATTGTGATTTACGCCGGCGTCATGGCCTACTGGGGCAAGCAGTACGTGGCCACCGAGGACCTGAAGTACGGCATCTGGGCCCTGGAAACCGGTGAAAAACTGGGCCTCCAAAGCGGGGACCGCATTGTTTCCGTCAACGGCAAGTTCGTCCCCAACTTTTCCGCCGTGCAGGTGGAAATCCTGCTGGGCGGCGGCGGCACCGTGGAGGTGAACCGCAACGGATCCATCGTTTCGTTGCCCATTACCGACGCCTTCATCAAGCAAGCCCTTGAGACCAAGGAACCGATGGCCATGCCGCGCGTTCCCTTTGTGGTGGACCAGTTTTCTGCCGGCTCCGGCGCGGAAAAAGCCGGTCTGCAAAAGGGAGACAGCCTGGTGGCTCTCAACGGCCAACCCCTCTCTTTTTACGACGAATACCTGAAGGCCCTCCCCGCATTGAAAGGGCAGCAGGTGCAGGTGGACGTGGTGCGCAACGGCCAAGCAATGACCTTCCCGGTTCAGTTGTCCGACGCCGGAAAAATGGGCATTGGCCCGGTGTTCGATTTGTCCCGCTACTACGCGGTGCGCAACGAGACTTTCGGCGGCTTCGCCGCCGTGGGCGAGGGCTGGAACGTGGCCGTGGAACGCCTCACCTACTACGTGCGCCAGTTCAAGGTGATTTTCTCCCCCGAAACCGGTGCCTACAAGGAAGTGGGCGGCTTCTACGCCATCCTCAAGCAGTACCCGGACGAGTGGGATTGGCGCGGTTTCTGGGAATTCACGGCCTTCCTCAGCATCATGCTGGGCTTCCTCAACGTACTTCCCATTCCCGCGCTGGACGGCGGCCACGCCGTGTTTGTGATCATCGAAATGATCACGGGCAAGGCCCCCAGCACGCGCATCTTGGAAGTAGCGCAAACCATTGGCTTTGTGCTGTTGCTGGGCCTCCTGATCTACGCCAACGGCAACGACATCCTGCGCGCGCTGCAGTAAGCGCGCGCGGAACTCAGCCCAAGGCCACGTCCAGTATCATCATCACCAGGAATCCGCCAATGAAGCCCAAGGCGGCGGTATCGGTGTGCTTGTCCCGTTGGGTTTCCGGCACCACTTCCTCAATCACTACGTAGATCATGGCGCCGGCCGCAAAGGCCAGGGCGTAGGGCAGTATGGGCTGAAACACCAAAACAGCGGCGGCTCCAATGACCCCGGCAACGGGTTCCACTACGGCGCTCAGTTGGCCATAGAAGAACGCCTTCCGGCGGGAAACGCCAGACCGACGAAGGGGCATGCTCACGGCTATGCCCTCCGGGAAGTTTTGCAAGCCAATGCCAATGGCCAGAGCCATGGCGCCACCGAGTTCAGCGCCGTCGAGCCCGGCGGCGGCAGCGCCAAAGGCGACGCCCACGGCCAACCCCTCCGGGATGTTGTGCAGGGTAATTGCCAAAACCAGGAGTGTGGTGCGTTTCCACTGGGTTTTTACGCCTTCGCTCTCGTCTTGGCCAAAATTCAAATGCAGGTGAGGGACTAATTTGTCCAAGCCAAACAGAAAGAGGGCTCCGGCGGCGAAGCCGACGGCGGGCGGGAACCACGGCAGCATTCCCTGCGCTTCAGACATTTCAATGGAGGGCGCCAACAGGGACCAGTAGGAGGCGGCAATCATGACCCCGCCGGTGAAGCCCAGCATGCCGTCCAAGGCCTTGCGCGGCAGGTCTTTGAAGAGGAACACCAAGGCGGCGCCGGAGGCGGTAACCAGCCACGTGAAGGTGGTGGCCAGCAGGGCCTGAACCACCGGATGCAAGTCGGTGAAGGCGTGGGTGAGGGCGTCTAGGTTCATGCGTCGGGGGTTTGGGTTTCGCTGGGGCGGGTGGTTTCGTAGGGGGTCTCGTCTCCCCACTGCAGGAGGTCGCGCCGGGTGGGGCCTAACGGTTCGTCTGCCGGGGGTTCCTGGGGTTGCACGAGCACGTGCCGGGCCGCCAAGGCGGACAAATCCAGGGTGCGTCCGCTACGGGTTTGGACCGTGCGGGTGCCGTCGAACGGCACGATTTCGCTCAAGGTCCATTCCGTGCCGGGCACCATGCCTACGCGGTGGAGGTAGTCCAGGAGTTCGTCCGTGCGGTCTGCGGCGCCGGCCACGCTGAAGTGTTGACCCACCGGTACTTGGTCCAGGCGAACGCCGGCGGCGGTGGGCCAGGTTCCGTCTGCGCGGGGAATGGGGTCGCCGTGCGGATCGTAGGACGGCGTGTCCAAAAAGGCATCCAGCCGACGGATCAGCTCCGGGCTTTGGACGTGCTCCAGTTCTTCCGCGAGGTCGTGCACTTCGTGCCAGCCAAAGCCCAGTTTTTCTGCCAAAAACACCTCCCACAAACGGTGCCGACGGATCACGGCGGCCGCGGCCACGCGGCCGCTGGGCGTTAGCCCCACGCCTCGGTAGCGCTCGTATTCCACCAGTCCTTTTTCCGCCAACCGCTGAATCATGTCCGTGGCGCTGGACGCCTTGGTTTGCACGCGGTCCGCCAGCGCATTGGTCCCAATGCGGGGCTGCGCCAAGGCAAACACCGCCTTCAGGTAGTTTTCTTCGGTAGAGGTGAGGAGGGCGGGTGCGTTCATAAGGGGTGTGGGGGCCGACGACCGTCGGTTTCTAGTGGTCTAAATTGAAATTTAGACAAATCTAAAAATAAAGTTCGACGCGTGCAAATCCAGACCCAGCCTCCCTGAATCCGCGCCTAACGCCCCGCGGAATCGACGGCCCATGCTCCCCGTCGAACCCAGCCATTTGCGTACCTTTGGGTGTGCGCACTTCCGATTTCTTTGTATCCGACGCCCACTTGGGGGCTCCCGACGCGGCCTCCAGCCGCCTCCGGGAGCTGCAACTGGTGGCGTGGTTGCGAATCGTCGGGCCGCACGCCCGCTCCCTCTACTTAGTGGGGGACCTGTTTGATTTTTGGTTTGAGTACCGGCACGCCGTGCCCAAGGGCTACACGCGTTTGTTGGGTGCTTTGGCGGATTTGGCGGATCAGGGCGTGGAAATCCACCTGTTTCGCGGCAACCACGACCTCTGGTACGGGGACTACCTCACCCAAGAAGTGGGCCTTCAGCTGCACACCGAACGCGTGTGCTACGCAGAGTTCCACGGTCTGCGTGTGTGTGTGGGCCACGGCGACGGTCTGGGCCCCGGTGACACGGGCTACAAGTTCCTCCGACGCATCTTCACCTTCCCCCTCTTTATCGCACTCTTCCGGTGGATCCATCCGGACGCCGGCATTGGGTTGGCCAGTTGGTTGAGCCGAGGTTCCCGCGCTCGCACGGGCCACAAGGACGCGCACTACGGCGGGCACGAGCAGGAGGCCCTGTGGCAGTGGGCGCATGAGGCGCAGGCCCAACGTCCGGTAGACCTCTACGTTTTTGGACACCGCCACCTTCCCTTGGATTTGGAGGTTCCCGGCGGCGCCCGCTACATCAACCTGGGGGACTGGATTTCCTCCTTCACCTACTTGGAAGTCAATCCCGACGGTGCCTTTTTGAAGCACTGGAAGGCCTCGGAACACTCCACGCAACAAAACCCACATCCGTGAAATTCACCCCCCGTTTTTGGACCGTCGCCGCGTTGACTGCCTTGGCCCTCTCCGCCTCCCCGTTGACCTCCCTTTCCGCCCAAACGTTCGACGCCTCCTCCCGCGCCGCGCAAGTGATGCTGGGCACCGGCGGACGCCTGGGCAGCACCCTGGCCACTCCGCCCCTGAGCATCCTCTTGGAGCGCGGCACCGCCAACGATTTCCTCAAGCCGGGTTGGACCCTGGGCACCTCCCTGGCCCTCTATTCCTCCGGCTACAAAAACACCACGGGCTACACGCAGTACCTCTCCGGCAGCGCCCGCTTCAACGTCCATTTCCCCATTTGGGACCGATGGGACACCTACGCCGGACTGGGCTTGGGCGTCTCCATTTCCCCCAACTGGAACGCCGGCCTGGTAGCCAACATTGGCGCCCGCTACGCCTTCGCCGACCCCTTCTACCTCGCCTTTGAAGGCGGCTACGGCAACTCCTGGCTCAACGTAGGCCTGGGGGCGAGGTTGTAACCGGTTGGGCTTTTAACTTTTTGGAATTAAAAAACCCCCGCACAAAGTGCGGGGGTCGGGGCGATAAAAGGGTATAAAACCGCTTACTTCGTGGCGTCGGCGAGGCGCTTGTTGACCTCGTTCCAGTTGATGACGTTGTAGAAAGCGGCGATGTAGTCCGGGCGTCGGTTCTGGTAGTTCAGGTAGTAGGCGTGCTCCCAAACGTCCAAGCCCAAGATGGGCGTGCCTTCGCAGCCCACGCCGGGCATGAGGGGGTTGTCTTGGTTGGCGGTGCTGCAGACTTCCAGCTTGCCGGATTTGTTCACGCAGAGCCACGCCCAGCCGGAGCCAAAGCGAGTGGCCGCGGCCTTGGAGAAGGCCTCCTTGAAGGCGTCGTAGGAGCCAAAAGCAGCGTTGATGCCTTCCGCTACCGCGCCGGTAGGAGCGCCACCGCCGTTTGGGGCCAAAACCGTCCAGAACAGGCTGTGGTTGTAGTGACCGCCGCCGTTGTTGCGCACCGCGGGGATGTCCGTGTGCTGCGTCATCAGGTCCATCAAAGACTTTCCGGCCATGGGGGTGTTCTCCACCGCAGCGTTCAGGTTGTTGATGTAGGCCTGGTGGTGCTTGGAGTGGTGGATCTCCATGGTGCGCGCGTCCAAGTGCGGCTCCAGCGCGTTGTACGCGTAGGGTAAATTGGGTAGTGTAAACATGCGTCTAAAACGTTTGTGTTCGGTGAAAAGTTCTCACAAATGTAGGAGCAGAAACCGTTCCAAACCGATAAATTTGGGAAACCCAGCCACACCCAACCGTTTTGTCATGACAACCCCCGTCAGCGCTTCCGGCGCCTCCTCCTCTTTTCCCCAGCGCGCGCAGCCGTTCAGCGTGTTTCAGGCCAGTGCCGGCGCCGGGAAAACCTACCGGTTGGTGTACGAATACGTGGACCTGGCGTTGCGCGGCGTCTTGCCGGGAAGCATCCTGGCCATGACCTTCACCAACAAAGCCGCCGGCGAAATGCGCGAGCGCGTGCTGGCCGTGCTGGAAGATTTGGCCGGGGCGCCGGAACACTGGGGCAAGTGGAAATCCATGGGGGAGCAGCTGGCGGTGGAACGCAATTGGACCCGTGAAGAGGTTCAGCGCCGCGCCGGCGAATCCCTCCGAAAAACCCTCCACGACTACGGCGCCGTTTCCATCCAAACGTTGGACAAATTTGCCCTGCGCTTGGTCAAGACGTTCCGCTACGATTTGCGGGTGCCCGACGGTTTTTCCGTGGAGCTGAACGAGAAACTCCTGCAGCAAGAGGCGGTGCAACGCGTTTTGGATCAAGTGGGCGTGGATCCGGAATTGACGGCCCTTTTGGAGGCCTACGTGCGGGCCAATTTGGAGGACGAGAAGAGCTGGGACGCCACGCGCGCCCTG
>Ga0315906_10010716_pt1 | contig 10741 bp, 5 predicted proteins | sample LakEriMetagenome_4_FD_203526 | JGI IMG/M metagenome (GOLD analysis project Ga0315906, IMG submission 203526) | Freshwater fungal communities from buoy surface, Lake Erie, Ohio, United States - Buoy 2 MA122 | ecosystem: Environmental > Aquatic > Freshwater > Lake > Lake biofilm | place: USA: Lake...
CGTTTCTTTCAACTTGATTGCATCGAAAACAATGAAGTAGCGGAGAAACTGCTACATAATGTTATTGAGTGGAGCCGGGCCATGGGCATGAAACGCATCATCGGTCCATTCGGGTTTTCCGAAAAGGATCCTCAGGGTATACAAATAGTGGGAAGTACGAAAGAGCCACCCATAGCCTCAGCATCCAACCCCACATATATTCAACAAATGATTGAGGATGCTGGGTTCTTCAAATTCAAAGACTGCGTGAATTATGTTATTGAAATACCGGAGAAGCTACCACCTATATATCAAAAAATCTGTGAAAGGATAAATGCCGGTAACAACTATGAGATTGTTTCTGTGAAAAGCCGATCTGATTTAAAACCACATTTCAGGGACGTGTTGTTGCTGCTTAACAAAGGCTATGAAAACGTATATGGTTTCGTATCGCTTAGCGATGAAGATATACAACAAATGGCTGAAGAATATTTGGATTTCATAGACCCGAGGTTTGTAAAATTCATACGCAAAATTAGCGGCAACGAAATCATTGCCTTTGTATTGGCCATGCCTAATTTAGCTGATGGGTTTCGAAAAGCAAATGGCCATCTATTCCCTTTGGGTTTCATCCATCTCCTAAAATGTTTGAAATCATCTAAAAAGCTCGATTTACTGCTAGGAGCTGTCCATCCAAAACATCAAGGAAAAGGTCTCACAGCCCTTTTGGCGACAGCCTTGATTGAGGAAGCCTCAAGGGCTAAAATGGCACATCTTGACAGCCATTTGATTTTGGAAGAAAATAAGCTGATGTGCGCAGAAATGACACGGTTAGGTGCAGATATTACGAAGCGATACAGGATTTTCCAAAAAGCCCTTTAAATCTATATATCAAGAAGTTTGTAGATATACTTCTAGATAAACACTGCTTATTAAGACCTGTTTTGTAAAATAATGTCTAAACATGTGTTTATGGATTTTTAGAAGGATTATTTGCCTAATTTTGACATTGTTCATATTTTAGGACTACCTTAATAATCCCAACCGTTATGGAAGTCTTCTCCTACGAAAACAACACAAACAGCATGGACATCCACCCAGAAAAAATAAACTTATTGGTGGTAGACGACCACGTAATTATTCGACGTGGGCTGAAGTTTTTTTTGGATAGTCATTTTGGAATTCGAAGTTTTCATGAGGCTGATACCTGTATAGCCGTTCGGGAAATGGCTGTCTCCTTTGAGATTTCGCACATCATTCTTGATTTGCAATTGAATGACGGAAACTCGGTGGAGATCATAACCGAATTATTGGAACAATTACCAGACCTGAAAATATTGGTTTATACCATGAGCCCCGAAGAGGTTTTCAAGTCGAGGTTGCTCAAGATGGGTGTAACCGGTTTCTTGAACAAACAGATGGATGAGCAAACCGTTATTTCCACCATGTCAGCATTCTTCTCCGGCTCGCTACAAAATACCGAGTTGAATAAAAACGACCGAATGAGCAGTGACCCCTTCTCCCTTCTTTCTGAGCGTGAACTTACCGTTATGACCTATCTGCTAAAAGGAGAAGGCATCAAAGAAATAAGCGGCCGACTGAACTTGAAATCAAGCACGGTAGCTACTTTCAAAGCAAGGATTTTCAATAAGTTGTCTATCTCCAACATTATTGACCTTAAAAACCTCGCAGAATTATACAAGGGCAAAAAGTGAACGGGGCAGCCCACGTCTGTTTTTTCAAAACACCTGTAAGGTTATTTATTGGATTCCTTTTGAAGTTATCCAATATTATATTCCTGCTTTGGTTTTTACCATTGAATAAAGTTCAGGCCCAGGAATGGCAGGATTTCCATATCACCCACTACAACTCAACCAATGGATTGCCACAAAACTCGGTTAAGTCCATGGTGTTGGACTCGGAACGATTCCTTTGGATGGCCACAGAAACAGGGCTTGTACGTTTTGATGGTCACGATTTTGACCTTTTTACAACCAAAAACGTGAAAGGATTGTCAAATGATCGGATGTTTAGAATTTACACTACGGTTAACGGTGAGTTTTACGCTGACGACATTTATGGCAACATCATTAAGTTTTCACAGAAAGAAGTTAAGGCTGTTTATAAAGTGCAGAAGGCTGGCCTCGGCGGATATTGGCTTAAAGGTGGCGTTCCCAATTTGAATTTCCTGGTTAGCTCAGATAAGGAATCTATTGCAGGGGTTAATAAATCAGATCTTACCAAAAGCATACTCGTTATGCCGGTTGATAGTGACCGTTATTTGATGCTCTTTCACAACTGGATCGGGGTTTACTCCAAAAAGTCCAACAGCATATCGAAAAGATTACAAACCCCGGGATTTGTTCCGGAATCAGGATTCATGCAAGACGGTTCCGTTTTCTTTTTTGATGAAGCGGGCAACTGTATGCAATTGGACAGGAAGAATCTACAGCTATTGAAGGTTCCCACTTCGGGTTTCGCCGGCAAATCCATTGATAGGGAAAATATCCTTTGGAATTATTTAAACAACCAAGCATTTTTAAAAGATGGAAGTAAGCTGTATCGAATTTCACAAAAAACAAATGGTAATGGTGTTGAATTGATTCCGATTACAGACCAATTACCCAAAAGCGTTATTGTAACAGAAGTCATTTACGACGAAAAAAGCGGATCACTATTTGTTGCTACAACCACCAAAGGGCTTTTTATTTTCCGAAAGAAAAGCATGAAAACATTTTTGATAGCAGATTCCAATAACGTTCATGCTAATTGTTTCTATGCGCAATTTGAAATCGACAGCAACAACGTTTATGGAGGATGGGACTATGAATTCAGTAAGGATGGACCTAAACCATCCAGACATAAGCTAGGTTTGCAATTGAGCTTATTTTATTTCTGCCACAAAAACAATGAAAACAAGGTTATTTACCCGCTCAATTCCGTACTTGTTTCACATAACTTGAATACATATGAAAAAACCATTGTTGACACTTCAAAGCAAACCTACCATGCTTTCTATGAAGAAGCCGATTCCCTGTGGGTAGCTTCTGATTTTGGATTAAGCTACATTAAAAACCAAAAATCACAATTTGCCGCACAACTGAATCTTAAAGGTTTCAGCCAAAGGACAACCACCATAAATAGAGTGGAGAAAGACGACCTTTGGATAGGCCACTGCGAGGGTATTACCAAGTATAATTCAAAGACAAATTCAATCTCTTATATTTCTGAAATGAAAGGAAAATGTGTTCGGGTGATTGAAAAGATAAAAAATGTTTTCCTTATTGGAACATATGGACAAGGTTGGTATGTATACGCTGACGGCAAATTCCATCAGATGCCGATTGACATTCACCATAAACTGGAAAAGGCCCATAGCTTCATGCTTGATGACAATGGCTTTTTATGGATATCTACCAATACAGGCTTGATAAACGTATCGTTTGAAGATGTAACCAACTACATCAAAGACAAAAGCAAGACACCATATTATTATTCCTATGACACCGAGGATGGCATTGTAAATACCGAATTCAATGGAGGGTGTACACCAACACACATAAGGCTCAAAAACGGATATGTATCATATCCCACCATGGAAGGTCTAGTATGGTTTAAGCCAGAAGACGTGCTGCGTGATATTCCCAATGAGAAGTTCTTTATTGACAGGGTCCTTATTGATGGTGAAGAAGTTGTATGCGCAGACGAACTAACAATATCCAACCAATCCGACGAGGTTCAAATATTCTTCAGCATACCCTATTGGGGATTAAAGGAAAACCTGCAAGTTGAATACAGAATCAAAGGTTATATAAATGAATGGAGAATAACAGAAGGAAAAGGCAGATGGATTGACTTTGCAAATATCCCACACGGCAAATACACCTTGGAGTTTCGTAATAAAATTTCAGGCAGCCCCAAAGAGGCCATTCAGCTTTCAATCCCGTTAATTGTGAAGCCGGCGTTTTACGAAACCACTTACTTTCTTATCGGAAGCGTTATTGCGGGTGCTTTGGTATTATTCTCGTTAATGAAGCTTAACAGTGTCCGAATATTGAAACGAAATGAAATGCTGGAAAATCAAGTCAATGAACGAACACGCGAAATCCAGAATACCAACTCAACCCTAAACAATACTATAAGGAACTTGCGAGAAAAGGAATACAAATTAAGGGAGTCAATTCGAATAAAAGACAAGCTCATTTCAATCATTTCGCACGACATCATTACACCCATAAAATTCCTTTCAATTGTAAGCAAGATGTCCAGCAAGACATCGAATGAAAATCCTGAAGGGGTTAATGAGAGCCTCGACAACATGAAATACATCGGAGCCGCAGCTGAAAAGATTTACAACAATGCCGCCAACATCTTAAATTGGATGAAGCTTCAAAATGAACTGATCACCGTTCATCCTGAGAACATCGGATTATGCGATTTTGTTGATGAGGTTTTGGAGCCCTTTGTAGATGTAATAGATCAAAAATCAATCGAATTGGTGAACAATATTCCCGAAGAGGATATCATTGTCTCCGACACCAATATCCTTAAAATCATACTGCAAAACCTGATTAGCAACGCCACCAAGCACACTAAAACAGGAACCATCGAAATCTCATCATCTTTGGACGCCAATGAGGTTACAACAATACAGGTAAAAGACACGGGCATTGGAATTCCCGAAAAAATACTCACCAAAATCAATGCGATAAAACAACAGACTGTAGCAGGAGAGTTCGATGCCGATGATCCTGATACCGGAAATCAGCTGGGCTATTTCATCATATTCGACTTTGCTCGATTAATTGGAGGCAGTGTTGAAATCAACAGCGAAGTTGGTAAAGGGACGGTTGTTAAAGTGTTTTTACCCCCCACCACCACCACCGAAAAATCAGCTGAATTGAGAAAGTGAAACTGATGCATTATCAGAAGAAGTAACAGTGGCAGTAGGCGGTGGCAGTAGGCGGTGGCAGTAGGCGGTGGCAGTAGGCGGTGGCAGTAGGCGGTGGCAGTAGGCGGTGGCGCGAGGCTATAGCTTAAAATACTTTTACAAGCACACTTTTCATTTATGTTTCCAAATCAACTGGAGGCAAACCGTTCCTGGCGATTCTATCTTCATAGGTCGTAGTGAGTACTCTAAGTTGGCTACATTATTGGCCACAACATTGAAACTCCAAGTAGTGCTCATTACGTAACCAAACCTTAGGTCCCAAATGATGGTTCCATTGGGATGCTCTTCGCGATATTTAATGACACCATCGGGATAATTGGAGTTCGATTGCATATCAAAATCATAGAATGCCTTGTCAATATTTTCCATGAAAGAATAATACCTGCAACCGATACCAATCGCCAACGCTTTGTACCGAAATTCAACATCCATCTTGGCAAGATGACGGAAGCGATATTTCAATTGAAGGTTTGAAGTATCCGTACTGGTGTTCAAATAGGTTAGCTCTTCGGCAACAAATCCATCTTCAGGCTCCGTAACACCAATAATTTCTTGAGGCTGCCTTGTTTGTGGATCAATCATAGTCCATGAACCAAAAACAGTCGCCTCCAGTTCTCTCCAAATCTTACCGCCCGACATGAATGTTATTTCCAATCCCTTTATTTGAGTATTGCCGGTATTCACAAATTTGAATCCACTTGCACCTGGTTTCCAAGCAGCAAAAATGTATTCGATGGTATTGTAATACTGCTGTTGGAATGCAGCGAAATCAACATATCCCAACCACTTACCTAGCTTGAAACCTTGCCTGGCTCCTATTTCGACAGCTTTGCTTGACTCGGGATCCACATCAGGATTGGGAAACACCGTAAGACCACCAGCAGAGGTGTTGATGAACTTTTCGGTGATGGTTGGATAACGATAGCCTTGGCCGTACGAAGCTCGCAGATTGGTCCCCTTGAATGGCTCATAATTCAAACCTCCTCTGAAAACAGGTTTCAAGTCGGCTTCCTCATCGTTGATTTTATAGTACTCCATTCTCCCTCCTGCTTGCACAATCAATTTATCAAAAAACTTACGATCTACTTGTAAGTATATCGCCCTGTTTCTAGATTGGTTTTGAGGTGAACCTCCAGAAGCATATAGCGCCGCACGAGAGTCGGTTTGCATGGCGAAAAATCCAGACGTGAAGTTAACTCCGCTATTCGCGAACATACCCGTAGCATTGGCATCCATCATGGAAGTCAGAGCTTGATTAGCTTGACCATTTGAGTTATTGTTATCAGTGTAATAAAACCGCGAACGCACCTGGTATTTGATGCCACTACCGCTAACATAGGATGCCGATGGATCCACATAAAACATCAAAAAATCATTGGTAGTAATGGAGCCTGGATAAGCCCGATAAATGCGATTTTCTCCATCGCCCCAAACCAATGAGAAGTTATTATGACCTGCCATTGCATTTCCACTAAGACCGAACATGAATCGCTTCAACTTTTTCGTGTAGCTGAAATTCAACCGAGCTGTTCGTTCAGCCACATCATTATTGTCCAAAGTATCGGCTGCAAATGGCAGACTGGGATCTGGAACATAAGGACCAATATACCCATGATCATAATTCACCATGCCACCCATCAAAAAGCTATCGCTTCCTTTCACACCACCATGAAAAAATGACAATCCTGCAAATGGCGCAAAAGCACCACTCCACCATTTAGCACTTCGATTTTGCGGAGTCCTGTAGGAGCCTAAAAAACTACGCACTGTTGTTCGAATAGAATCCTCCGGAATTTTAGTCAAAAAGTTAATGGTACCGCTTAGCGCTGATGAACCATAAAGTACGGATGACGCTCCTTGTAACACTTCCACCCTGCCGATGCTTTCGGTAGGAATGAATGACCATTCCGTTCGCCCGGCATCTCCCGTCAACAACGGAAGGCCATCCACAATAGTGGCTACTCTACTACCTACACCAAAACTGAATCCGCTACCTCCTCTGATTTGTGGTTCCTCATCCAAAACGGTAAGTCCAGGAACCAACTCCATGGCAGCTTTGATATTAACTGTATTGCGATTTTCCAATTGCTTCGCAGACAAAGTTTGCATGGAGACCGTTGACTCGCGAACAGGCTGGCCATATCGTGTAGCTGAAACCACAACCGCATCCATGTCCGTGGCATTCACCGAAAGTTTGAACACATGGCTCAACGAAGAACCCTGAGTAATCCTTTCCACAAAAAACGTATCGCTTGACATTCCTAAATAGGATGCCACAACCATTTTCACATCTGGTTGAATGGTAATGGAAAAAGTGCCATCTGATTTGGATACATCGCCATACTTGCCAGGATAAGCCACCACTGATGCCCCAGGCAGTGGCGTCCCACCCGATTTGTCAACCACACTCCCAGACAGTTGGAATTGTTGTGAAAATGCGGTTAATGATGATGCTCCTAGAAATGATGCTGATAGCAGAGCAACAAAAAGAAAACGCATCAGATTAAAGTTTGATAAACCTAGCAGACCTGAGTTGACCATCATTTGAGCGAAGGGTCAATACATAGGCACCTTGGGGCAAACCATAAACTTCCAATTGTTGATCCGCCGAATGCAAATATGATTCTAATAGCACCCTGCATGATACATCCATTACTTGACAATGGTATCCTTGGTGATCCACCAAGCGGATGTAATCCGTAACGGGATTTTGAGCAAGTAAAATCTGGCTCGACTGCACAGGAGCATTTAGTGAAGATGTGGGATTAAACACCAAACTGATATCATCCACAAGCAACGAACTATTCACGACGGGATTAGCGCCATCGCTACTGCTCAAAATCCAATAAGAGCTGGTTGGAGTGGCAGTAGAAAGATAGGTGATGGGTGCTGAAAACCTAGTGTAGATGGGAATAGCGGAATTGGGTGTGCAATGTTTCACTATGCCAATGGTATCTCCCAATGCACCTTGCAAAACAAATTGAAAGAAACCTGAATCCGATGCAGAGCCAGGAGTGTATTTATACCATCCTGTGATACTATCCGGACGAAGCGTGTAGGGAATGCCGCCGGTTACTCCGTATGGAGGGGTTGTAATCAGTGTTGCCGTGCTGGCGATTCCATTTGCCGTAATACCGAAAACAGAACGTGTAGTCAGTTTCATGGCATAAGTCCCGGAATGAATATCAGCGGCAGCTGTTACCCTTGAGCATGTTAGTATTCCCAGTATGGCCGTTTGTGAATTCAAATTATTCCACCCATCGGGGTTGAAATAATTACCTGTTTGAGACCAGTTCTCAAATCCAGGATTTGGTGTTGGGTTTTGGGCGAAGGTTTTTACTGCAACGAAAAGGAGAATCAATATCGTAGTAATTAGTTTCATAGCCAATTGGTTTGAAACAAAGTTAAAAAACTCCAGACATCAACCAAATGGAATAAAAAAAGGGACCATATAGGTCCCTTGGTTTCTTAGCAGCTACAATTATTAACCATTCAAGGCTTCTGCACCTGCAACAATCTCTAAGATCTCATTGGTGATGGCTGCTTGACGAGCTTTGTTGTATTGTAGTTTGAGCTCTTTAATCAATTCACCAGCGTTGTCTGTGGCCTTGCTCATGGCGGTCATACGGGCACCATGTTCGCTGGCATTGGAGTCAAGCACAGCCTTGTATAGTTGGGTTTTAACCGCCTTGGGAATCAAATCGAGGACGATTGCTGACTGACTAGGTTCGAAAATATAATCATTAACAGACTTTGACTTTTCACTAGCGGATGGTGGCGCAATCGGCAATAGTTGCTCGCATTCTACATATTGAACTGCAGCGTTCTTGAAACGGTTGTAAACCACCATCACCTGATCATACTGACCAGCGGTGAATCCATCCATCAACTCTTGGGCAACTGCCGCTACTGTAGCGAAAGAAACGTTGTTGAAGATATCGTTGCGTTGCCCTGCAAACACCTGGGCATTTTTACCGAAAAAATCGCTGGCCTTCTTACCAATGCACAAGACCTTTACATCGCCTTTGGCGCGTTGGATGGGATAGGTATCATTCAACAAGCGATTCACCGTACGAATTATGTTAGCATTGAATGCACCAGCTAGTCCACGGTTGGAAGTAACGGCTACAATCAAAACCTTATTCACAGGTCGCGCCTTGGTAAGCGCTCCACTTCCGGATGTATCAACACTGCCTGCGACATTTTCCAGGATTTCACGCAGCTTGGATGCGTAAGGACGCATCTGGGTGATGGCATCCTGGGCCCTGCGCAACTTGGCAGCCGAAACCATTTTCATGGCTTTGGTGATTTGCTGGGTAGAGTTTACCGAGGTAATCCTTAAACGTACTTCCTTGAGGTTTGCCATTTCCTGGTATTGTAGGTAGGGTTGGGTACTAGCTTATTTTTTGGTTGCGTAACGGCTCACGAGCTCCTTAGCCACACGTTCCAATGTGCCCGTAATGGTATCATTGAACTCGCCTTTTTTCAATGCTGAAAGAACGTCTTTGTGTTGAGCGTCTAGCACGTTCAAGTAATCGGCTTCAAAAGCCTTCATATCCCTAACAGGCACATCACGCAACAGACCTTTGGTTCCGCAATATATGATGGCAACCTGCTTCTCTACGGTGAGAGGGGAGTATTGACCTTGCTTAAGGATCTCAACGTTACGGGAACCTTTGTCGAGTACCGCTTTTGTAGCAGCATCCAAATCTGAACCGAACTTGGAGAAAGCCTCCAACTCACGGAACTGGGCTTGGTCGAGCTTTAGGGTACCAGCCACTTTCTTCATCGACTTGATTTGGGCGTTACCACCTACACGAGATACGGAGATACCTACGTTGATGGCGGGACGAACACCGGCGTTGAACAAGTTAGCTTCCAAGAAAATCTGTCCATCAGTGATTGAGATCACGTTGGTAGGAATGTATGCGGATACGTCACCGGCTTGTGTTTCGATGATAGGAAGTGCTGTGAGCGATCCTCCACCTTTTACTTTTCCTTTGAGAGACTCTGGCAAGTCATTCATGTTGGATGCAATCGCATCGGAGTCGATAACCTTTGCAGCACGCTCCAACAAACGGGAGTGTAAGTAAAACACGTCACCAGGATATGCTTCACGTCCGGGAGGACGACGCAACAACAGGGAAACTTCGCGATAAGCTACTGCCTGTTTGGAAAGATCATCATAAACGATCAAAGCAGGACGACCTGTGTCACGGAAATATTCACCGATGGCAGCTCCAGCCATTGGAGCGAAGAACTGCATTGGTGCTGGATCAGAAGCGGTAGCCGATACGATTACGGTGTATGGCATGGCTCCATTCTCTTCTAATGTCTTTACGATGTTGGCTACAGTTGAACCTTTTTGACCTACTGCAACGTAGATGCAATAAACGGTTTCGCCGCGCTCATAGAATTCCTTTTGGTTGATGATGGTGTCGATGGCCACGGCTGTTTTACCGGTTTGGCGATCCCCGATGATCAACTCACGCTGACCACGGCCGATTGGAATCATGGCGTCGATAGCCTTGATACCGGTTTGAAGCGGCTCCTTAACAGGCTGACGATATATTACGCCAGGTGCTTTACGCTCGATAGGCATTTCAACGAGTTCACCTTTGATGGGTCCTTTACCATCGATAGGGTTTCCCAAAGTGTCAACCACACGACCTACCATGCCTTCACCCACGTTGATGGATGCGATTTTGCCGGTACGTTTAACGGTATCACCTTCGCGGATATCATTTGACTGACCCAACAACACCGCACCTACGTTGTCTTCTTCGAGGTTCAATACGATGCCCTTGAGGC
>Ga0315906_10010724_pt1 | contig 10734 bp, 10 predicted proteins | sample LakEriMetagenome_4_FD_203526 | JGI IMG/M metagenome (GOLD analysis project Ga0315906, IMG submission 203526) | Freshwater fungal communities from buoy surface, Lake Erie, Ohio, United States - Buoy 2 MA122 | ecosystem: Environmental > Aquatic > Freshwater > Lake > Lake biofilm | place: USA...
GTCCCAGGGGATGAACCAACAACCAACAACCAACAACTAACAACTAACAACTAACAACTAACAACTAACAACCATGCCCGCCGTCCTTTCCATTGCCGCTCATCCTGACGACATTGAATTCGCCATGGCGGGGACGATGTTGCTGCTGAGGCAGCGTGGCTGGGAGTTGCACTACTTCAATCTGGCCGACGGGTGCTGCGGCTCGGATCGCTGGGGACCGGAGGAAACGGCTGCGCTGAGGGCTGAGGAAGCTCGGACCGCGGCGGCCGCTTTAGGCGCCGTTTGGTATCCTCCGATGGGGCGCGATCTGGAGTTGGCGTATGACACAGAGTCTCTTCGCCGGGTTGCGGCAGTGATTCGCCAAGCCCGGCCAACCATCGTGCTGACGCACTCGCCCACGGACTACATGGTTGATCATGAGGTCGCCTGTCGCTTGGCTGTGACTGCAACGTTTGCCCGCGGAATGCGGAATTTCGTCACGCAGCCTTCCGAGTTGTCCTGGTCGGGTGAGGTGGCGTTGTATCACGCCCAGCCGCATGGCAACCGCACACCACTTCGCGAATTGGTTCGCCCGGAATTGTTTGTTGATATCGAGCCGGTATTGGAACAAAAGCTGGAGTTGCTGGGGTTGCACCGGAGCCAGCAGGGGTGGCTGGAGGCGAGCCAGGGGATGAGTTCACACCAGGAGTCGATGCGGGAGTTGATGCGACAGGTCGGTTCGCTCTCGGGGCGGTATCGTTATGCCGAGGGTTGGCGAAGGCATTTGGAACTCGGATTTTCGTCGCCCGGTTTCGATCCCTTGAGTGAAGCTTTGGCCGGTTCCTGCAGTTGAGGGAGTCGTGGTCACCCCGGCTTCGGCTCTGTTCGAGCCTGCAGGCAGCGTTAGAATAGGGCCTGTTTGTGTGGAGTCGGCTCCCCTGAAGCGGAGCGGCTGGGCAGGTAAATCTCTGAAGGGAACGGTTGAGTGATGTTGCGAACAGCTCTGTACGACTGGCATGTCGCCAATGGTGGCCGAATGGTGGAGTTCGGTGGCTGGGAAATGCCGGTGCAGTACACGTCGATCATGGAAGAGCATCATGCGACCCGCAAGGCGATTGGCATCTTCGATGTCTCGCACATGGGGCGATTTTATTTCAGTGGTCCGAATATCGAAGCCTTTATGGATGGCCTGACGACGCGACGGGTCGTCGGAATTGAGCCCGGGCGGATCCGGTACTCATTGATGACCAACGACTCGGGCTGCATTCTGGATGACGTGCTCTTCTATCGACTGGAAAATTCTGATGGGAGCACCCAGTACATGCTGGTTGTCAACGCCGGCAATCGCGAAAAGATTTACAACTGGCTGAGGCCGCGTGCGAGTGCCGCCGGGATACAGCTGGACGATCGGACAATGCAGACGGTGATGATTGCCGTGCAGGGGCCGTTGGCTTGCGGACTCATCGCGGGGTTGGGCTCCGTCAATCCGGCCGAGTTGAAGAATTACGGTGGGGCGATTGGATCCGTAGCTGGCGTGCAGGCGATTGTCTCGCGGACGGGCTACACGGGCGAGGACGGTTGTGAGTTGATCGTCGCTGCGGACCGTGGACGCGCCGTTGCCGATGCCGTCTTACAGGCGGCTCGGAAACTGGGTGGCTGTCCCGCCGGCTTGGGAGCCCGCGACACGCTCCGGCTTGAGGCCGCCATGCCTCTGTATGGGCACGAGTTGAGCGAGACGATCAACGCGGCTCAGACGGACCTCGGCTTTGCGATCAATCTCAAGGACCGCGAATTCGTGGGACGTTCGGCAATTGTGGCGGCGAAAAAGAACAGTCAGCTTCCGGTGCGAATCGGCTTGGTACTGGAAGGCAAGCGACCGGCTCGGGAGCATTGTGATATTTTGGTTGGGGGCCAAAAGGTCGGGGTCGTGACAAGCGGCACGTTTTCGCCGACACTGGAGCGGTCGATTGCGATGGGCTACCTTGCACCGGCACATGCTGCGCCTGGCACTCAAGTCGAGATCGACATCCGCGGCAAAACGACATCCGCGGAAGTTGTTGCCCTGCCCTTTTATTCCCGTCAGCAATAACCAATACTTCGGCGGTTTTGCCAGTTGACGTGACGCTTCATGTCGCGTCACACCGCTGGAACCGGTCTGAATGGTCGCGTCATACTCGGTGTCGAACCGTACACTCGGTGTTGAGCCGTGATGGTGGCGACTGGCGACCGATAGGCTGCAACACAGGCTTTCATTTATCAGGAAGATTTCGGAGATAACTGCTGTGAACTTGGACCAATTGCGATATGCCGAAACACATGAGTGGGTCAATGTGGCAACCGAAGGCGGAGCTCAAGTGGCGACGGTCGGGATCACTGACCACGCAGTTGAACTGTTGACCGACCTTGTTTACATGGATTTGCCTGCCGTTGGTTCAAAGGTTTCGGCGGGAACGTCGTTCGGAGAAGTCGAATCGGTGAAGGCGACGAGTGACTTGTACAGCCCCGTGGATGGTGAAGTCATCGCGGTCAACAGCGACCTGCCGAACAATCTGGATTGGCTCAGCAGCGACCCATTCGGCAAGGGCTGGATCATCAAGGTCCGCTTGGCGAATGACGCCGCACTGGGAAAACTGCTGGACCGTGCAGCCTATGTGAAGCAGGTTGCCGAGCACGGTTAAAGCTGCGCGAGTCGAACCCGCCGGCCGGGGATTCGCCTTCTCCCCCCCAGGGAATGGTTTGAAACGAGCGGGCCAGAAATATCCTGACCGAGCGCTTTTTTCCTGCGCAGCAATTTTCCGCCGCTGGTGTTGTTTGGCGCAATCGCCGCTTGAATGAAGACGCTGAGTCGCGCTGTATACCTTTTGCTTGGATGGGCAACTGGGGTCGCAAGTGGGCTGCGGTGTTGTAAGGGGACTGCGGGCTCGCAAAGGGACTGCGGAGGTAACCGGAGTAAATCGTTTGTGAGTTGGGCTGAACTCTATATCGACCCGCCGGCCCGCGGGTCGTGGAATATGGCTGTTGATCAGGCGTTGCTCGAGCATTGCGAGGGGAGCGGGCGGGCGACGCTGCGGCTTTATCAATGGAGCCCGGCGACCTTGTCGCTGGGCTACTTTCAGCGTTACGCCGAGCGGCAGACGCATCTGCCCAGTTCGGGATTGGACTTGGTCCGTCGAGCAACCGGCGGTGGAGCGATTGTTCACGACCGGGAGTTGACCTATAGCCTCTGTTTGCCGAGCGTGGAACGCTGGAGCCGCGCTAACCGAGAGTTGTACGACGCAGTGCATCGAGCGATCTTGTCTGCTTTGGCGGAAGAGGGAATTGCGGCGACACTGTATGGAGCGGGACCTGTCCCGGGTGAGCCCGTTGCGGGGAAATCGGCGGTTGACCCAAGGATAGGACAAACGTCCGAGCTTGCCGGTTGTGGGGCTGGGAGCACTGCTGCGAGGTTTCTCTGTTTTGAGCGCAGATCAGCCGGAGATGTGATTTTGGACGGCTACAAAATCGGCGGCAGTGCCCAGCGGCGGGGAAAGCAGGCCCTGTTGCAGCACGGCAGCATATTGTTGCGAAAATCCGACTTCGCGCCCGAATTGCCCGGGATTGAAGATTTGAGCGGAAAACCGCTGGATCCGCACTGTTTTGGCGAGAAATTGCTTGTGCATTTACAAAGGGAATTGGATTTGCAGTTTCGTCCATCGGCTTTTTCGGCGCTGTTGGCGGCGAGGGCTGGTGAGGTGGAACAAGCCACCTTTACCACCAACGGCTGGAATCGAAATCGCTAGAACGGTATTCGTGGCAGATTTCTCCGAGGTCTCACAGAGGGAGTCGATGCGGATCAGCTGGCGAAGGCGTGCGAGCCATTGATGCGGAATGGTCGCTGAACCGTGTCGGTTGACTGTGCAATCGGCGGCGGGAAAAGCGTAGGCCGGTTCCCGGTATTCGGCTTTTTCCCCAGAGGCCGCGAGGTTGGCGGAAACGTTCAGATTCGCGGTTCAAGTGGCCCGAAATTTGATTCTTTCCGTTCCCCTTGTCTATAATGGGGGGTGAGAGTGGAGGAGACCTCGAATACCTGAGGGCGCTTGGCAGACGCCAAACCGGTAAGCTTCCAGTGGCCGTTGTTTTGGGAGAACACGGCACGATTTCGCAAATCGTTCGGCTGACATGACGAATGGCCGTTGGTCTGCGATGTCTTGGGGAACTCGGTGTTGGACGATGGGAGTCGGTTGTCTGTGCTGCGCCCGCTGGCCCTCGCTTGGACCAAACCTAAGTCCAAACCCTGAATGGTTGGACGCCGTAGGAAGGGTGGAAGTCATGGGGCCGTCTTGCCAAAAGCCGGGCCATCCTACCGAGTGGTGGTGTGGCTCCGACGCTTGGCGCGCAGGGAGATTCTCACCTGATTGGAATCGTAACAGAGGACGGAGAGAGGGATGCAGGTCAGACTGAAAGTTATCGGTGGAAAAAACGATAACCGCGAAATTAGAATTGCGGTCCCCGAGTTCATTATTGGCCGTGGGGACGAAGCGCACCTCAAGCCGAGCAGCGACTTGATCAGCAGGCAGCATTGCTGCATCAGGATCGGCGATGGCAAGGTCACGATCGAAGACATGGGCAGCCGCAATGGAACATTTGTCAACGGAACCCAAATAACCGGACCGATTGAAGCCAAGGTCGGCGATGTGCTTCGAGTCGGCCGGCTGCAGTTCGAACTGCTCATCGACCATGCCCAGCCGAGCATGAAGCGACCCAAAGTGGAAGGCGTGGCGGAAGCGGCCGCCCGGACCGCCGGCAGTTCAGCCGGTCAGGGGGGGGACATTGAGGACAGCATTTCGAGTTGGTTGACCGAAGAAGTCAACGGCGAGCGTTTGCAGGATACTCGACAGTTGTCACTGGAAGATACCAAGGCGATTCTGGCGGAAGCCGAACGGAAAGCTCTGGAAAAGGAGCGAGAACGAAAGGTGTCCGACTCTGGGCAACTGACGACCGATTCCCGAGAAGCTGACAGCAAGGAAAAGCGCGGCCCCGGTAAGCTCCCTCCGCGCCCCAAATTTTCACACGATTCGTCCAAGGTCGCGGCTGACGATGTTCTGCGAAAGTTCTTCAACCGTCGCTGATTGAGCAGCGTGTTTCACTGAGCAACTGGGTTTTGGGGTGGCTCGGCCTTTGTCTGCCGAAAAAGCTGATTGAGAACCGGTTAGTTGGCCAATATTCGCCCCCGGAGCCCGAACAATCTCGTAGTCAGTCGCGGACGGAGCCTGGCAGGTGATGGTTCCAATGGTGAGCGTATTCCGCCGCCTTGGAATCTCGCTGTAAGGTAGCCCTTCAAGAGGCGGCCCGTTGCGAGGCGTCGCTGGGGGGCTGGTTGGGAAACTTGATTCGCCAACCTGGCGGGCTGGCACTGACAGGCCAGAAATTTCCAGATTTTCACCATTTTGGCGACTGCCTGCTGAAACCCCTCGACCGTCCGCGGGGGTAGAAACCGGGGTAGAGGAGGCGGAACTTGAATCCAGAAGTTGGGAGCTTGGTTGCCCAGTGCCTGAAAGGGCAGCAACCGGCGTTTGTAGAGTTGTTTGCGCGTTACCGCGGCATGGTTTACGGACTGTGTCTGCGGATGCTCCGCCATCGGGAAGAAGCAGAAGACGCAACACAAGAGACTTTTCTCCGCGTCGCGCGGAATCTCCACCGCTGGGATCGGAGCAAGCGATTCGAGCCTTGGTTGTTGACGATTGCCGGGAACCGCTGTCGGACTCGTCTGGCCCGCCTCGCCAATAAACCGCGGTTAGTGAACTTGGAGCAGGCTCCCGAGGACCGCTCCCAACTGCAGGTTGCCGCAACGCTTTTGTCCGAAGAACTCGGTTTGGCTCTGGAAACAGTCCGCCCCGAATTTCGGGACGCTTTTTCCCTGTTTTATCAGGGAGAGCTTTCCTATGCGGAAATCGCCGAGCGAATGGATGTTCCTTTGGGAACCGTGAAGACTTGGGTCCATCGGGCCCGTAAGGAGTTGATCCAGAAGTTACAGGAGCGCGGCACGCTGAATGAATGATTTCGCCCCGTCTCAAAATCGGTTACCGGGCTCACGCGGTGATTCTGGCTCACGCGGTGATTCCGGCTCACGCGGTGATGTCGTTTCCGGAGTTGCCGGTTCAGCTGTTCCGGGCAACAGTCCGCTCGATACGCGCTCTTGTTCGGAAGGCATCCCCTTTGGCCTTTCCGGTTTGACTTGCGGCCAGTTTGAGGAGCGGCTGCAAAACCTGCTCGACCAACGGCAAGACCCCCGAGGGGACCGGGCGATTGAACAACACTCGAGTGAATGCGGTCCTTGCACCCGCTTGCTCACCGATTTTCTCGTTCTCGAATCAGCACTGCGATCGGGGCGGGCCGCTGGTGACATCAAGCCGCAACCTTTCAGCCAAACCAATTCGCACAGGGGCCCCGATTGGTTGGGAGCCCAATCACGCTTAGGCCCGCATTCGGAGAGCACCTTTTCGAGTCGTTCTGCTTCGCTGACGACGGCCGAGTCTCTCCGTCAGCATCCGGTCAGCTGCGAACAGCGAACCCGAGTGATACGCTACCTGCAGGCGGCAGTGCTTCTGTTTGCGCTTGGCCTTGTCGGCATCGCCGCCGTCAAGCAGCAAACCCAGCGAACCGCCCTCGTGCCTGTCGCCAGTGTTCTCTCGAGTGAGTCGGGAGATGGGGAATTGGTTGAGATAGCCGGGCGGTTTCATCCAGTTGCATCTTATCGCTCACTCGAGCAGTGTTATGAGTTGACCTCGGAATTACCCGGGGTCAAACCGTTGCAAGCGTCCATCTGGGTGGCGCTTGATTGGTGGCAACATTACTTCCGTCTCGCGCCGAATCGGGAACCAGACGCCCGGTACCATGAGCGCGGATTTGGGTTGAACCCCCTGATGGTCGAGGCCTGCTACCAGGCTTGATCGCGGTTTCTGGATCCCGGGCGGAACGTCGGCCCCGCATTGGCTTTCTGGCGCCCGTCCTGCCTGCCGGGAGCGGCATCTCCGGGTCGCGGAATAAACCGCATCTTCGTTATCACTGATAAAGCCGCTACCTTTTCGAAGGTTTTGGCGTTCTTTTGCCGCCCCGCAGTCAAGTTTTCAGGGCGAACCCCGAAAGTTGGTCTATTTTTCCTCGTCGTAAAACTCGACCTGTTTTACCGCCACGAACGAGGGGCAGTTTATGCCGAAGACCAGTAATCAGTCCAAGTCGAATCAAGCCAAACTGAATGAAACCGGCAAGCGAAAGCAGGCTGAGCGTCGTCAGAATCAAATTCCCGTCGCGTCAGAGCGGCGAAAAGTTCAGCGTCGACGGCAAATCGACCCGACAACTTGCGAGCGGGAGTACAGCGACCCCGAGATTGAGTTCATGCACGCTCTGGATGAATACAAGCGGACCAGCGGTCGGATGTTTCCGACTTGCAGCGAGATCCTCGAAGTGCTGGTCAAACTGGGTTATCGGAAGAACGGACAGGCTGGCGGAAATGGTCAATTTCCGGTGGTCTTTGCCGACAACGAGGCCTTGACCGGACATTCCAACCTGGAATTGTCCTGAGACGCCGCTGGTAGCCACGGCCCGTAACCGGCTGGCAACAGACGCCAGGTGACAAGCATCCGAGCAATGGACAGGCAGACCCTCCCCGTTTGGTGATGGCTGCCTGTTTTCGTTTGGCGTTGGGGGCAAGTCGCCGCATTGAAGCGGGCCCTGGCCCATTCTTACCCTCAGAACTTTGCTAGCAGAGTTCGGTTGGACTTGTTGCAACAGGGCAAATCACCTACGTTTCGGCGGCTGGTGGAACCAATCCCGGCGCCTCGGAAGGCCGTCGGAGTTGCCGGTTTGCTTACGGAACCGAGTGCCTTAGCGCTGCCACTGCCAGTCGACTCTCATTTTGCCTATCCCACTTTTGTGGAGCCTGTCGTCCATGGACCGGACGGAACTCAACCTGCCGCGGAGCATCTTATCAATCGCCTCTCGGCTTTGCTGCAGCTTGGGGCTGTTTGTTCTGTTGTTGAGCACCGGCTGCACGGTGGCGGCTCGGAATTACAACATGGTCGGCAAAGAGTCGTTTGAGAAAGGTCAGTACTCACAAGCGATCGCCGAGTTTCAAAAGGCCATCGCCCAGGATAATCGGAATGCCGAGGCGTACTACAATCTCGGCGCGACGTATTACACCATTGGCAAGCAAACGAGGAACCCGCAGTGGACGGATCAGGCCGAGCAGTTGCTCCGCCAGAGCATTTCCCTGAACCCGGGAAGCGGTGACGCGCATCGCACGCTGACAGCGCTTTTGGTCGAGACAGGGCGAACTCAGTACGCTTATGACCTGCTGAATGGCTGGCAGCAGCGAAATCCGGCGAATCCCGCTCCCCTCCTGGAGTTGGCCCGTTTATCTCAGGAGTTGGGTGATTCGAATCGGGCGACCAATTACCTGACCGATGCCTTGCGTGTCGACGGCAACAATCCGGCAGCCCTCAAGGCGATGGGGCACGTGCGTGAGCGGCAGGGGCAGTTAGCCATGGCCTTGGAAAATTACACTCGCTCCTACCAAATCGATCCGCGGCAAGCTGATGTTGCAGCCCGGATCGTCGATTTGCGCACGCAACTGGCCGGCTTGCCGGCGGGCCAGTATGCCAGTGGCCAAACCTCGCCCCCTCGCTAGGGCTTAAGGGGAGTGAACTCGAGGGTGTGGTCCAACGGTTCGCGCAAGCTGCGGAGACGCGTCCTGTCGTAGGCGGATGCAACTGGGCGGGCGGAGGCATCTATGCCGGCCGCCCCCGGAGCCTTGGCGGCCTGATTTTTGGCCAGCTGACGTCTACTGTAGGGCCGAGGTCGCGGTTAAACTTAATTTGTCCCATGGCCAGACCTCCGGCCGTGTGCGGGCCGAAGGATTGCTCGATTGTTTTGAGCTGGCTCTGGATCTCCCAACATCTGCCCTCAGCTTGGTCAGGGTTTGCCCATGAGTACGACTGTCGATACGCGTGTCTACAATTTTTCTGCTGGTCCGGCGACGTTGCCCCTTTCCGTGTTGGAGGAAATTCAGGCTGACCTGATGTCCTACCGTGGCACAGGCATGAGCGTGATGGAATTGAGCCATCGGGGGAAGACGTTCATCGAAATCATGGAAGACACGGCCGCTCGAATCCGGCAGTTGCTGAGCATTCCGGCTGAATACGAGGTGTTGTTGCTGCAGGGCGGTGGCCGTTTGCAAAACGTGATGTTGCCGATGAACTTGATCACGGGCCCGGGGCAATCGGCGGATTACCTCCTGACCGGATTCTGGGGTGTTTCCAGCAGTGAGGACGTCCCTCACTTTGGTCGGCTGAACAAGGCTTTTGACGGCAAGTCATGCAACTATTCCCGCCTCCCTCAGCCGGGCGAACTCAAGCTCGACCCGACTGCCGCATACGTGCACATGACTTCGAACGAGACGATTCATGGCGTACAGTTCCAGCAGTTTCCTGAAACGGGGGCGGTGCCTTTGGTTGTGGACGCTTCCAGCGAACTGATGTCGCGACCGCTGGATATTTCCCGCTTTGGCGCGGTGTATGCCTGTGCCCAAAAGACTTCCGGGATTGCCGGTTGCACGATCGTGATCATCCGCCGGGATTTGATCGAACGCGGAGGAGACCGCGTGCCTGGGTATTTGAGCTACAAGAAGCATGCCGACGCAGCAGACAAGATGCTCAATACCCCGCCGACTTTCCCGATTTACGTTACGGGCTTGATCTGCAAGTGGCTGCAGGAAGAGGTCGGAGGCTTGGCCCAAATGGAACGTTTAAATCAGGAAAAGGCCCAAGTCGTCTACGACGTGCTCGACCGACACTCCGGTTTTTATCGCGGTCACGCCGAGCGTTCCGCCCGCTCGCTGATGAACGCAGTTTTCTTCACCCCAAATCCACAGATGGATGAGACGTTTGTGACGGAAGCTCGCAAGCATCTGCTCAGCGATCTCAGGGGGCACCGCGTGTTGGGAGGAATTCGAGCCTCGATTTACAACGCCATGCCGCTGGAGGGAGTGCAAACCCTGGCCCAGTTTATGAATGATTTTGCCATTCGGCATGGTTGATTAGCGGCGCCGGACGCGCGCTGCCTAAACCGCGCTGCCTAAACCGCGCTGCCTAAACCGCGCTGCCCAAAACGTGCTGCCTGAAATTCGTGGCGTGAGTTTCACGGAACACCCCTGCCCTGCCCCGGCCTTGTGGAGAGTGTCTTCAATGCCCCGCGTAATTGTCCTCGATGATTTGGCCGAGGAAGGGCTGAGGCTGCTCCAGGCCGAAGCTGGTTTTGATGTCGTGGTGCAAACTGGCCTGAAGGGCGACGCCCTCCGGGACGCACTGCGGGATTTTGACGGCGCGATCTGTCGAAGCGGTGTCAAGATCACGGCCGATTGCCTCTCCGGGAACCAGCGATTACAAGCGATTGTGCGGGCTGGTGTCGGGACGGACAACATCGACAAGGCAGCGGCAACGCGCAGCGGCGTGATTGTCATGAACACTCCGGCGGGAAACACCGTGAGCACCGCCGAGCACACCTTTGCCTTGCTGCTGGGTTTGGCGAGGAATCTCGCTCCGGCAAACGCAAGCCTCGTTGCCGGTAAGTGGGATCGGAAGAATTTTGAAGGCGTGGAGCTGCGCGGCAAGCAGTTGGGGATCATCGGCTTGGGCAGAATTGGACTCCGCGTGGCCAGACTTGCGCGCGCATTCGAGATGCGAGTCTGCGGGCTCGATCCGTTCCTCCCCCGCGAGCGAG
>Ga0315906_10010725_pt1 | contig 10733 bp, 5 predicted proteins | sample LakEriMetagenome_4_FD_203526 | JGI IMG/M metagenome (GOLD analysis project Ga0315906, IMG submission 203526) | Freshwater fungal communities from buoy surface, Lake Erie, Ohio, United States - Buoy 2 MA122 | ecosystem: Environmental > Aquatic > Freshwater > Lake > Lake biofilm | place: USA: Lake...
GATCGATGTCGCTGGCTCCGGATGTGGCCACACGGATCGCCAGGGCCCGGGCGGCCTCCACGTAGGTGATGTCATTGAGCGTCAACAGGGCGTGCAGCGGGACGTTGGTCCGCGGGGTGCGGACGGTGCAGGTCTGGCGGCTGGCGACATCGAAGAACAGGGTCGGACCGACGATCCGGCGCCAGAACACGTAGAGGCTCCTGCGGTAGAGCGACGCCCCGTGGTCCTGCTCATAGCGCTTGGTCCCGAACGTGGCCTCCTCCCAGATCCCCGAGGGTTGATACGGCTTCACCGGCGGGCCGCCGATGTCCTCGACCAGCAGTCCGGCGTGGAACAGCGCCGCGTCGCGGATCATCCACGACGGCATCCGGAGCCGCGGACCCCGCGCGAGCAGCCGGTTCTCCGGATCCCGCTCCCGGGTCTCCGGTGGGGTGCGCGACGACTGACGGTAGGTGGCACTGGTGACGATCAGCCGGTGCAGATGCTTGAGATCCCAGCCGGAATCCCGGAACTCGACCGCCAGCCAGTCGAGGAGTTCCGGGTGGCTCGGCCGCTCCCCCTGGAGCCCGAAATCCTCGGAGGTCTTGACGAGCCCCAGTCCGAAGAACAGCTGCCACGAGCGGTTCACCGCAACCCGCGCGGTCAGGGGTTGGTCGTCCGACAGGAGCCATTGGGCGAGGCCGAGCCGGTTGGTCGGCGCCCCGGCGGGTGGGGTCGACAGCCCCTGGGGCACGGCGGCCCGGACCTGGGCGCCGGGCTGCTGGTAGTTCCCGCGCGCCAGGATGAAGGTGTCCCGGAACTTCTCCTGGTCCGCCATGACCATGACCCGGGGGATGGACCGGTTCAGACCATCCCGCTCGTCCCGGAGACGCTTCTGACGCTCGAGCAATCCGGCGTACGGGGCATCATTCGTCCTCCAATGCGTGGCCAGCTGGTTCAGACGCCCGCCATCCCGCTGCTCGGGATCCTGGGCAAGCGCCTCCTGGATCTCCTTCGCCAGGTCCCGCACGCCCGGCGACTCGGTCACGGGTCTGCCGTCCTGCCTCGGGAACTTCACCGCCTCGAGGGTCCGGACCGACGCGGCGATCGACCTGAGCTCGGAGTCGATCTGCTGGCGGCGGGCCTTCTGGGCTTCGGACGGCCACTCGAGATTTGGACGCGCCTGCGGGTCCCCACCGCCGCCATCGACCACCGTGCGGTCGAAGAACGCGAGCAGCCCAAAGTAGTCCTTCTGGGTGAAGGGATCGAACTTGTGGTCGTGACAGCGCGTGCAGTTGAACGTGGCGCCAAGCCAGACCGTGGCGACCGTCTCGGTCTGGTCGAACAGGTAGTCGATGCGGTTCTCCTCCGCGATGCGCCCGCCCTCCCCATTGATCATGTGGTTGCGGACGAATCCGGTTGCCAGGTGCTGCTCGGGAGCCGGCGACGGGAGGAGATCCCCGGCCAGCTGCCACGTGGTGAACTGGTCGAAGGAACGGTTGGCGTTGAACTCCCGGACCACCCAGTCGCGCCACGGCCACATCGTCCGCTCACCATCGCCCTGGTAGCCGTTGGAATCGGCATACCGCGCCGCCTCAAGCCAATCCCAGGCCAGGCGCTCACCATGTCGCGGCGAGGCCAGCAGGCGGTCGACCTGACGCTCGTAGGCGCCCGGACGGGTATCCTGGACGAACTCCCGGATCTCGTCGGGTGTCGGAGGCAACCCGGTCAGGTCGAGGGTGAGTCGCCGCAACAGGGTCTCCCTCGAGGCCTCCGGAGCGGGCTCCAGGCCCTCTCGAACCAACCGGCTCCGGACAAACGCATCGATCGGGTTCGAGGTCCCCGGGACCACAGGCGGCGTCGGACGCCGCGGCGGTTCATAGGCCCAGTGACGGCCCCAGGGTGCGCCTTCAGTGATCCACCGCGTCAGGGTCGCGATCTGGTCCTGCGACAACGGCCGATGCGACTCCGGCGGCGGCATGAGGTCGTCCGGATCCGGGGTGAGCATCCGCCGGACAACCTCGCTCGCCTTGGGATCACCCGGGACGATGGCCGCCTTGCCGCTCTTGCCATGACCGGTCGCCCCCTCGCGGACATCCAGGCGAAGGCCTCCCTTACGGGCGGCGGCGTCGGGACCGTGGCAGGCAAAGCAGTGATCCGAGAGGATCGGCAGGACATCCCGGGAGAACCTCACGGGATCCTCGGCCCGGGTGGCACCGACGCCGAGGACCACGGCCAGAGCGGCCCCGAGGGACTTCCATCGCATGGCGGGATTCCAGGCCCGGAAGTCCGATGTCATGAGGACAGCAGGTCAGATCGCAGGCACGTTCCATCCCTCGCGATAGGAGCGCCGGATCCACTGGTTCGCGTCGGGCATGTTGGGGAACTGGAGCCGCTTGGCGTCCCAGTCCAACGTGGCGTTCGGGAACCTTGTTGCGACACCGCCGAGCAGGATGGATTCGGTGAGCGGACCCGAGTAGGAGAACGGGGTCGAGGTCTTGGCCTCGCCACGGACCGCATCGATGAACTGGTGCCAGTGGTCGACACCCTCGACGACCGGGAGACCCTCCGTCACCACCTTGCCCCCCTTGAGCACGATGGGCATGGCGACGTGCGGGATGATCATCACCCCGTCGGTCCCGATGAGGATCGACCCCTGGTCGGGGAGATCCCGGCCGGCGAGCAGGGCGCGGATCTCGGCGGGGGGACGCTGGTTGCCGTCATACCACGTGATCGGGATCCGGCTCGGGATGGTGTGGCGCGTGGCCGGGAAGACGTAGCGGATCAGTGCGTTGTTGGCCCAGGAGTCGGCATTGGGCGAGGGTCCCTCGCTGCGCACGGAGACGGGTGCGGTGAGGGCGAGGGCGGCGAAGACGGGGTCGAAGATGTGGCAGCCCATGTCGCCGAAGGTGCCGGTGCCGAAGTCGAGACGCCGACGCCAGTTGGCCGGGTGGTACCAGCCATTGCCGATGAACGGACGATAGCGGCAAACACCCAGCCAGAGGTCCCAGTTGAACCCAGCCGGAACCGGGTCGATGCGGTTCGGCTTCGGGGACAGATCGCCCCAGTCCTTGCTGCTCCAGGTGTGGACCTCCTTCACCTTGCCGATGGCCCCGGACTGCACCTGGGCGACCGCGGTGCGGTATTCCTTCGCCGAGTGGACCTGGATGCCCATCTGGGTCGGCACCTTGCGGGCCGCGGCCATGAGGGTCATCTGACGGCTCTCGTAGACGTCATGGGTGAGGGGCTTCTGTCCGTAGACCGCGATCCGCCGGTCGAGCGCCGCCAGTCCCATCGGCGCATGCATGTGGTCGGGGGTCGAGACGCTCACGGAATCGAGCTTCTCGCGGTCGAGGAGCACGCGGTAGTCCTCGTAGACCTTGGCGTCCGGGAAGCGCTTGCGGAACTCGGCGGTCCGACCCGCATCGGCCTCGGCGACGGCGACCATGCGCACCTTGGGATGCGAGGCGATGGCGGTGAGGTCGGCCCAGGCCATGCCCGAGGCACCGAAGCTGGCGTGGAGGACCTGTCCGGAGGGCGGATTTGCGAGAAGGTCCCTCGTGATGAACGGGGCGGCGAGGAGTCCGGAGGCGCCGGTCTTGAGGAACGAGCGCCGCGTGGAGGCGGGAACGGGGTTCACGGGTTGAGGACGTTTCATGGAACGACGCGATGAAACCCGGCCGCCTTCAGCGAGGCACGCGAAAAAGACCCTGGATTCGACAGGTCCTCAGGGTCCCCACACCGGCAACCAAGTCGCCCACCAAAGGGCTCGATGGAGGAATTGAACCCGTGGGAGGTGGTGTCTCGCCCGCCGACCCCATATCCGGAGGGATCCGCAGACCGCATCCCTGGGGAACCGGGTTGACCACGGGTCAGCCCGTGGGACGCACGAAGTCGACGGAGGCGGCGACGGCTTCCCAGGCCTCGAGTTCTGCACTCCGCGCAACGAGGGTCTTCCGGGACTTCTCCAGGGCATAGCGCCCCAGCACCAGCCGGAACGGAGGGTTGGCCTCCTTGGACAGCCCAAAGATCGCGCTCGCCGCCCGGACCGGATCCCCAGGCTGGCGGCCGTCCATGCGCCCCAGAAGGGATCGGAATCGACCCACGGTCGTCTCGTAGTCCTGGATGGATGATCCGGCGGCCTCGAGCGACTCCCGTAGGAAGGGCGTCCGGAGCGGACCGGGTTGGACAACGGAAACCCGGACACCGTATGCCGAGGCCTCGGAGCGGACGGACTCCGCGACCGCCTCCACCGCGGCCTTCGCGCCGCCATAGACGGCGAATCCAGGGTAGTTCGAGATCGCGGCGGCGGCGCCGATCACGATGAGGTGACCTGACCTCCGGGACCTCAGCACGGGCAGCACCACCCGCATGAGGTCGATGGGCCCCATCAGATTCACAGCGATGTTCCTCTGGATCTGATCTCGGGAGCACTCCTCGAGTCCACCCAGGAGGCCGCATCCGGCATTGCTGACCACCACATCCAGCCGTCCCCACAGGGCAACCACCTCATCGACGGCGGCCTGGACGCGATCGGGCTCGGTGACATCGAGTTCGACCACCCGGATACGCCCCGGGAAACGTCCGGACAAATCCCCGAGCGCTGTGGGTCTGCGGGTGGTTGCGAGGACACGCTCCCCCTCCTCAAGTGCGCGCTCCACGAGACAGCGTCCCAATCCACCCGAGGCACCGGTCACCAGCCAGACCCTGGACCCCCCATCGGCCTTCGTATCCATCATGCCCCACCGGTGCCCCACGGATCTGCCCCGTCAACCCCAGGCATGACACGCGAGGCGCCTCCCATAGCACTGGAAGCATTCCCTGACGCGTATGCGAGCCGGTTGGAAGCCTGTCAGCCGGTATCAGGACGACTCCGAGGAATGGGCAGCTCGTCGGCTCGACAGAGCGGACCTCGCCACCTTGCGAATCACTTTCAACCCGCAGAGACAATGGCTGCCTCGACAGGGAGGCGGGGGCACGTCTTTGAGGCCGGCTTGAGCGTGATGCGAACGATCCATTTCTAAGCCCCGCAGGACACCCACCAGAAACTCCTCCTCCATGACCACACGAAGGTCGCATGGCGCTCCGGGAAACTTCGTGGGCCGGGTGGCCCCGACCTTCCTCAACCTCAAGCGACTGGGTTTCGAATCCGTTCCCACCCGGCCCCTTCCCAACAAGGGGATCCTCCTGACGGACTGGGACCCCAAGAACCAGTCCTCCGGGGCCCTCGACCGGGCGACGATCATCCCCGCCCGGAGCGACGGGATGGTCCAACCATCTGCTCACTTCAACGTCCTCCACAATGCGTCGATGTGCGATCAAGACCGGCATTCCGTCTGGAACCCCCATTCCATCCCCCGCTGGCCGATGCCGGGACTGATCCAACGGAATCCAGATCGTGGACTCACCCGCACGACAGTCGGCTCCATCGGGCATCGCAACCCATTTCGGCATCGACCAGTATCGGCAGGACCGCTCTGGAATCCTCAGGAATCACTGGCCCGAGGACCAGGCTCGACGGTAGCCTCCGGGCATGTTCCCCGAGGCATACCGGCGCCTGTTACGCACATCGATCTGGGCCCTTGTACCCCTCCTGCTCTCAGCCGCTCCCCCTTCCGCGGATTCCATCTCCAGGCTGCCGCCCGCCTCGACCCGCAAGGTCGACTTCGTCCGGGACGTCCAGCCGATCCTGGAATCCAGCTGCATCAAGTGCCACGCCCGCGGCAAGGCGAAGGGGGGCTGGAGGATCGACACCCGGGCTGATGCCCTCCAACCCGGGGACTCAGGCCCCGCCCTCGTGGCCGGCAACAGCGCCCAGAGCCGCCTCGTCCACCTCGTCGCAGGAACCGATCCCGACGATGTCATGCCCCAGAAGGGCACCCGGCTGACCCCCGAGGCCGTCGGCCTGCTCCGGGCGTGGATCGACCAGGATCTCCCCTGGCCCGACACCGTCTCGTTCGCCAAGCCCCCGGCCCGGAACCTCGTGCCCCGCCAACCGGAGATTCCCGGAAGCCCGGAGTCCAACCCCATCGACATCCTCGTCGACCGCTACTTCAAGGCGACCGGACAGACCGCACCCGCACGGGTCGACGATCGGTTGTTCGCCCGCAGGGTCCACCTCGACACCCTCGGCCTGCTGCCCTCCCCCGCCGCGCTCGAGGCCTTCCTGAAGGACCGTTCCCCGGACAAGCGGACCCGCCTCGTCCGCCGGCTCCTCGGCAACAACGCCCAGTATGCCCAGCACTGGCTGACGTTCTGGAACGACCTCCTCCGGAACGACTACCGGGGGACCGGATACATCGACGGCGGACGCAAGCCCATCAGCACCTGGCTCTACGCGGCGCTGCGCGACAACAAGCCCTACGACCAGTTCGTCCGGGAACTGGTGGACCCCACCGACGCGAGCGAGGGCTTCACCAAGGGCATCGTGTGGCGGGGCGAGGTCAATGCGTCGATGACTCCGGCCATGCAGGCCGCCCAGAACATCGGACAGGTGCTGATGGGTGTGAACCTCAAGTGCGCGTCGTGCCACGACTCGTTCATCGACGACTGGCAGCTCAGCGACGCCTACGGCCTGGCTGGGATCTACGCCAACGACCGCCTTCAGATGGTCCAGTGCGACAAGCCCACCGGGAAATATGCCCCGCTCAAGTTCCTGTTCCCGGAGCTTGGCGAGATCAATGCCGGTGCCGCACGACCCGAACGGCTCAAGCGACTGGCGGAGATCATCACCAGCCCCCAGAACGGACGGCTCTCCCGCACGATCGTGAACCGCCTCTGGGCCCGCCTCATGGGTCGTGGACTCGTCGAACCCCTCGACGTCATGCAGAACCCGGCATGGGATCCCGACCTGCTGGACGCCCTCGCCGAGGACCTCGTGGCCCATCGATGGGACCTGAAGCGGACCCTCGAGCTCATCCTCACCTCCAAGGCCTACCAGCTCCCCGCGCTCAGTCTGCCGGAGAAGCCTGAGGAGCGGTTCGTCTTCCGCGGTCCGGGCATCCGACGCCTGAGCGCCGAGCAGTTCCGGGACGCGATCGGGTCGATCACCGGGGTCTGGCAGGACCGGCCCGAAGGCGGACTCGAGGCGTTGCTGGTGAACCAGGACGGCGCCCGGGTACTCGAGACGGATCCCTTCTGGATCTGGAGCCATCCCCACGGCGCCACCGGAGTGCCCCCGGGGACCAACTGGTTCCGGAAGACCCTCGTGCTCGATGCCCTTCCCAAGGAAGGCACGTTGTGGATCTTCGCCGACAACTCGGCGCGGGCCTTCGTGAACGGCACCCGGGCCAAGGGAACCGAATCGGGCGACTGGAGCCAGCCCAGTGTGCTCGACCTGCGCCCGCTCCTGAAGGCCGGAACCAACATCATCGCCATCGAGGCCATCAACGGAGGCGACGGCGCCAACCCAGCCGGCCTCCTCGTCTATGGCAAGATCCGTGGGTCCAAGGCCAAACCCAATGCCGTGCGGGACATCGCCTCCGACGCCTCCTGGACCGTGTCCACGACCCCGTCGGCGGCCTGGACGGATCCGACCCCGACCGGGACCTGGTCCAAGGCCCAGGTCCTCGGTGGACTCGACCTCGCCCCCTGGTCCGTCGGCCCCCGGGTCGCCCAGGCCGTTGCCCGGGCGCAAACCCCCGATCAGGTCCGCGCCTCGCTCACGTCAGCCGACCCGCTCAGCCTCGCGCTCGGCCGTCCCAATCGGGAACAGGTCACGACCGTCCGGGCCTCGACCCCGACCACCATCCAGGCCCTGGAGCTCACGAACGGAAACACCTTGTCCCAACTGCTCCAGAAGGGGGCCGACCAGTTGCTCGCGAAGTATCCGGACGGTGCGGGACTGACCCGGTGGGTCTTCACCCAGGGCCTCTCGCGGCCTCCGTCGAAGAAGGAACTCGAACTTGCCGTCTCCCTGGTGGGCCGTAAGCCCAGCCGGGAGGGGGTGGAGGACCTCCTCTGGAGCGTCACCCTGTTGCCGGAGTTCCAGTTCACGTATTGATTCCCAAAGACGCCACACCGACATGAGACCCACCGACTTCACCCGGAGGCAGTTCGTCCAGACCCTGAGTGCCTCGACCCTGGGCGCCCTCGCGGCTGGATACCCCCACGCCGTGCTTGGGGAATCCGTCCCCGAGCGGCTCCCAGCGACCGCCGATACCGTCATCGTCCTCTGGATGGGCGGCGGCATGGCGGCGACCGAGACGTTCGATCCGAAGCGCTACACGCCATTCGAGAAGGGACTCGACCCCAACCGGGTGCTGTCGACGTTCCCGTCGATCCCGACCGCGGTCGACGGCATCCGCTTCAGCGAGGGGCTCGAGCGGACGGCGAAGGTCATGGACCGCGGCACGCTGATCCGGAGCTACACCGCGGGTGACCTCGGGTTCATCCTACATTCTCGCCACCAGTTCCACTGGCACACCGGCTACGCGCCGCCCCAGACCGTGGCCTGTCCCCACATCGGCGCCGTCGTCTCCCGCACCCTCGGCCCCAAGGACCCGGCCGTCCCGGCATTCATCAACATCGGACAGCGGCTCGATGTCGGCGAGGGCGAAGAGCTGAAGGCATTCACCTCCGCCGGGTTCCTCGGCAGCGAGTTCGGCCCGTTCAACGTCCCCTTCCCCGATGCCGCAAAGGATGTTGTGACACCGCCCGGAGGCATGAGCCCATCCCGGTTCGAGAACCGCGACCGCTTCTACCGGCGGCTCGTCGAGGCCTCCCCGGTCGGCCACCTCGGCAGCACCTACCAGAGGGAATCCCTCCTCCGGTCGCTCGACAACGCGCACCGGCTGCTAGGCTCCCCCGCGGCCAAGGCGTTCGACCTCTCCCTGGAGAAGCCCGAGGTCGTCGCCAAGTACGCCCCTGGCGGCTGGGACTTCTCCCGGCGTCTCGGCGGCGACTTCACGCGCGATGGCAACTACGAGAAGGCCAACCTCCAGCGCTTCGGCCTCGGCTGCCTCCTCGCCCGGCGCCTCGCCGAGGTCGGGGCCCGGTACATCGAGGTCACCACCGAGTACATCCCGTTCCTGAACTGGGACACCCACGAGAACGGCCATGAGAAGCTCGTCCTGATGAAGCGCGCCATCGACGGCGCCATCTCCCAGCTCGTCCTCGACCTCGAGGAGCGCGGTCTCCTCGACCGCACCCTCATCGTCCTCGCGAGCGAGTTCAGCCGCGACATGATGCAGGAGGGCAAGCCCGACCGGCCCATCACCAACCAGGTGCCCGTGCCCGACAAGATGGAGTCCACCGCCCACTACGGGATGCACCGGCACTTCACCGACGCCGGATGCGTCCTGCTCTTCGGCGGCGGCATCCGCAAGGGCCACCTCCATGGTGTCACCGCCGATGAGCGGCCCTGCAGGACGCTGAAGGATCGCGTCGTCATCGAGGACCTGCACGCCACGATCTACCGCGCCCTCGGGATCTCCCCGAAACTCGCCTACGAGATCGAGAAGCGCCCGTTCTACGTCACCCGCGACGGCGTCGGCCAACCCATCCAGAGCCTGTTCGCCTAGGGGCGAGGGGCTGAGGAACCAGCCACGGCGTCACGGGTCGCGCTTGACCGCGGAGGCGACCCGGGCACCCAGCTGGAAGGCCTCCTGGACCGGAGCCCGGTCCTCCGCCGTGAATCGCCGTCCCTCCCGGAACCAGTCCGCGGTCAGGACCACCTGATGCCCCAGGACCCGTGCCCAGGCGCCCACGGGAAGCTGGCAACCGCCTCCGAGCGCGGCGAGGAAGGACCGCTCGGCCTCGACCGCGACACCGGTGTTCCGGTGGTGGATGGAACGGCAGAGCTCGCGGGTCCGATCATCCCCCGACCGGATCTCCAGCCCGATCGCCCCCTGCCCCGGAGCGGGCAGCATCTCCAACGGATCGATCAGGGTGCCCTGGATCCCATCCGGAGGCGGCTCGAGGGCGGCACGCACCGCGGCCGGATACCGGGGATCGATCCGAAGTCGCCCCGTGGGACTCAGATCCCAGCCCAGCCGGACGAGTCCCGCGGCAGCCAGCAGCGTCGCATCGAAGTCCAGCGTGGCCCACAGCTTGCGGAGACGGGTCCCCACGTTGCCCCGGATCGGGACACACCGGAGGTCGGATCGCTGGGCCTCGACCGAGGCGCGACGACGACTGCTCGAGGTAGCGATGATCGACCGCAGGGGCAGGTCGGAGAGGGATTCCTGAGAGCCGCCAAACCAGGGCTGTCGTCCGCCCGGGGACCAGTCGAGGGTTGCGGGATCCGGAGCATCGACCCCGTCGCGACTCCGACACAGGAACACCTCCCGGACATCCTGTCGGGGCAGCACCGCGGCGAGGGCCAGGCCCTCGGGCAGTGCGGTGGGCAGGTCCTTGAGACTGTGGACCGCGATGTCGGCCCGCTCGGCCAGCAGCGCCTCCTCGAGTTCCCGCGTGAAGACGCCCATGGGCTGGGAACTCCCCGGGCCCCAGAGCGGGACCTCCGGACGCTGGTCGCCCGTGGTCTGGACCACCACGATCTCGACTCGGAGTCCAGGATGGGCGCGGCGCAGGAGTCCTTCGACCTCCCGGGCCTGAGCCAGGGCCAATGCGGAGCCACGGGTCGCGAGCCGGACCGGGATGTCAGGTTCGGCCGGCATCGGATCAGGCCGGAGCCATGCCCCCCATCCGGGCCAGGCGACGCTGCATCTGCTCGAACCACGTCGAGGACCGCTCCTCGACCAGCTCCAGGCAACGGCTGCGCTCCTGTTCCCGGGCACGCAGATGCCCCTGGG
>Ga0315906_10010730_pt1 | contig 10729 bp, 9 predicted proteins | sample LakEriMetagenome_4_FD_203526 | JGI IMG/M metagenome (GOLD analysis project Ga0315906, IMG submission 203526) | Freshwater fungal communities from buoy surface, Lake Erie, Ohio, United States - Buoy 2 MA122 | ecosystem: Environmental > Aquatic > Freshwater > Lake > Lake biofilm | place: USA: Lake...
ATGTCGACTCTCCAGCCGACGATTCCACTCCGGTGACTGCGGACGCCTCCGACAGCGACTCGCGGCCGCCCGATCTCCCCCCGCCGCAGTCCCCGCTGCTCGACAGTCCGCCCGTCAACGTCGAACTCCCCGACCAGGTCACGGACCGCCTCGGTCCTGGCCCCGCGCGCCCCAAACAGCGGGCAGCTCCGGTCTCCTCCGCAGCTGAGTTGGCTCGCCCGTCCGCCCGTCAGCCGGGAGCGGGCTCGCCGCAGGGAGGAGGCGGAGTGGGCGAGGTTCAGTTCTTCGGCCGGGGGTTGCCCGGCACACGTTTCGTGTACCTGCTCGATGCCTCGGCGAGCATGCAGGAACATGGCGCGATCCGGGTGGCGAAGGCCGAGTTGCAGGCCTCGCTCGCACCGATGGCCGAGTCGCAGCAGTTCCAGATCATCTTCTACAACGAGCAACTCTTCCCCATGACCAGTCGGTCCGAGCGGAACTCACTGTTTGCGGCGACCGAGACCAATCGCAACCTGGCGACGCAGCACATCCGGGCCATTCAACCCTCTGGGGCAACAGACCACAAAACCGCGCTGCTGGAGGCTCTCCGCCTCAAACCCGATGTGCTGTTCTTTCTGACCGACGCGGGCGAGCCCTGGCTGGACGCCCGCGATCTCCAGGAAGTCCGGCGCCGCAACGGAGGTGGCACGCGGATCTGCGTCGTGGAGTTTGGCAATGGCCCCGCCCTCTCGTCCCAAGAGGCTTCCTGGACACGCCGGCTCGCCCGCGAGAACAACGGAACGTATGAGTACCAGAACATCCGCAACTTCCGCACCGCCTACTGACCGGCGGACTGCCTGCGTCGGACGACTCGGCTCTTGCGCGAGCAGCGGTCTGCTGCTGGTTGCGTGGCTGGCGATCGCCCCCCCCGCGGCTGCGGAAGACCGGATCACCCTCCGCAAACCGGGAGCCGAGGGTCGGGTTGTAGTCACTGGCCAGATCGTCGAGTACTCGAGTGCCGGGTTGCGACTGAAACCTTCTTCGGGCGGTCCCGAACTGATTTTCCCCGCGGAAGAAGTGCGGGAAATCGAGGCCCCCCGGAAGGAACCGCACGAGCGGGCGCTGGTCCGGTTTCGCGAGGGAGAGTTCGCCGAGGCCGAACGCGATTTCGAGCAGGCCCTCGCGGTGGAAGACCGGGCCTGGATGCGGCGCGAGTTGCTGGCCGAACTGGTGCGGTGCGGGGTGGCCCGACGGAACTGGGCGGGCGCGGGAACCCGATTCCTGGCCCTGCACAAGAGCGACCCGGGAACCCACCATGTGCGGGTCATTCCACTGGCGTGGCGGGAGATTGAGCTGACCGCCGGGGGCCGCTCAACAGCCCGGCAATGGCTGCGAGGCGAGGGGGAGATCGCCCGCCTGATGGGCGCGAGCTGGCTGCTGTTCGATCCGGAAGAGGGGCGCGAAGCGGCGGACGCACTGCGGCGACTGACTCAGTCGGCCGGGGGGCGCTGGGCCGAACTCGCCCACTGGCAACTGCGGCGGAGTGATGCGCTGCGAGGTCGGGCGGTGCCCGGCGAACTGGCACTGTGGGAGAAGGCGGCCGGTCAACTGCCCGCCGACCTGCAAGCCGGACCAGCGTACCTGCTGGGCGCGGCGTGGCGAAATCTTGAGGAACACTCACTGGCTGCCGCATGGTGGACCCGGCTGACCGTGCTGGGCCGGTTTGACTGGCAGCTGGCGGCGGTGGCGACCCGCGAGGCGGGAGACGCCCTGGCGCGGATCGGCCAGCGTGGAGACGCCGAACTGCTCTGGCGCGAAGTGTTGACAGAGTTTGTGGGGACCGACGGGGCGGCGGAGGCAGCCCAGCGACTGAGGGGAGCCTCGGACAAGCCAGCGGGCTCCGCACGACCAAATTCGTCCGAGCTGAATGGAATCACACCGTGACAGACGCGGGAGACAACGTGAACAAGCAGAACCGGGCACAACGCGGGCGGCGCCCATGGGTGTGGCTCATTCTCGGGGGAGCGTGTGGGCTGCCCACGTCGGTGTGGGGGGCCGAGACGGCGGCGGCTCCGCGGGGTCTCGACGTCTGGGGCTTGCTGGAAGCGGGGGGTACGATTGGCTGGATCATTGTCGCCAGCAGTGTCTGGATGGTCGCGCTCTTGCTGCAGCAGCTGCTGATCTTGAGGCGGGGGGCGGTGATGCCCTCGGGGCTGGCCCAGGAGGTACACGCCCGCCTCGGAGCCGGACAGGTCCCTGAGGCGCTGGAAGCCTGCCAGGCCCGCCCCAGTTTTCTGGGCTATGTGCTGGCCTCGGGACTGCGGGAACTGGACCGGGGATACGGCGCGGTGGAGAAGGCGCTGGAGGATGCCGCCCAGCAGCAGGCTGCACGGCTGTTTCGAGGCCTGGAGTACTTCACGGTGATTGGCACCATCGCCCCGATGCTGGGGCTGCTGGGAACCGTCTGGGGGATGATCCTGGCCTTCATGGAATTCGAGCAGAAGGCGAATCCGCAGGTTTCGGAACTGGCTCCGGGAATCTACAAGGCGCTGGTCACCACGCTCCAGGGACTGGTGGTCGCCATCCCCGCGCTCACGCTGTATGCCGTGTTCCGCAACCGGGTCGATGAACTGGTCTCGCAGGCCTCGCTGCTGGCCGAGCATGTCTTCGCGGGGCACCGCCGGAATGTCGCCGCCAAGCAGGCGGCGAAGGCCGCGGCCAGCCCCTCCGCAGCCAGGGCCCGCCCAAACCAGACCGCGGGGGACGCATGAAGATCCCGACGCGGGCCATGGGCCCCGGGCTGAAATTCAACCTGACTCCGATGATCGACGTGGTGTTCAACCTGATCATCTTCTTCCTGGTGGCGAGTCACTTTGCCCGCAGCGAAGCGCTGGAGCAGGTCGATCTGCCTGCGGCGGCCGGCGCCCGGAACGACGCCGATCCCGCCCTCGTCCGAGTGGCGATCACTGTCGATCGCGCCGGGTCGCTGCTGGTGGGGGGACAGAACGTCGGTCTGCCCGAACTGAAGCGGGAACTGGCGGCGGCGGCCGCCCAAGCCCGTCCGGCCGACGTCGAAGTGCGGTTGCGGGTCGACCGCGGAGTCCCGTGGTCGCAACTGGAACCGGTGCTGTCGGAGTGCGCTGCCGCGGGATTGACGCGAGTACGATTCGCGGCGATCCCCGAGACGGAGTGACCCATGCGAATCCCGAGTCGGTTCCAGCGGTCTGACATCAGTGAGAACATGCTCACCCCGATGATCGACGTGGTCTTCAACCTGCTGATCTTCTTTGTGGTGGCCTCGGCCCTCAATGTGCAGGAACTGGTGCTGAAGGCCGATCTGGCCGAGACCGGCAGCGTCCCCGGAGCCCGAGACGTGACTGTCCCGGAACCCGCTCTCCCGGTCGATGAGGTTCGGATCGATCTCGCCGAGGGAAGCGACGGGAAAACCACCATGACACTCAATGGAACCACCTACACCGCCTTCGCGGAACTGCGGGAAGTGCTCCGGGAACTGGCCAGCATCGCGCCGGAAAGTCCGGTGACCCTGCGGATCGCCCCCTCCGTCACAGCGGGCGAACTGCTGCGTGTTTATGACACCTGCCGGGAAGCGGGCTTTGTCTCCGTTCAGTTCGCCACCGGGAACGGTGCCGCCGAGGAGACCTCATGAGCGGGGGCACCACGCGCAGACGAGTTGCGGCGGCGCTGGGGATGCTGGCGCTGGCACTCTTGGGCTGGGGGGCGTTGGCCCAGGCCGCTGGGCTCGACGATGGGACCCGCACGCACCTGGCCGGCCTGCGAAGTCGCGGGCTCTACCGCCTGGCCGCCGACTATTGCCAGCATCGACTGGCAACCCGGGGAGTCCCCGCCGAAGAGCGGACGGATCTCGTGCTGGAAGTGGCCCGCCTGAGGCTGGAGCAGGCCCACGGGCTTCCCCGAACACAACGGGAGGACGTGTGGCGGATCTCGGCGGAGGAACTGGAGGAGGCCTTGCAGCACACGCCCCCCCTGCCCCGCCGAGTGTTGGTGCAGTCGGCCCGGGCGATGCTGTTCGCCGAGCAGGCCCGGGACGCCAGTTGGCGATCGCGGGTCGCCCCATGGGATGCCCCGACCCGAGAGACCGCCACCCGCTTGTGTCGAGAGTCTGTGGCACAGCTGCGGCAGGTTGTCGATGGACTGTCGCCCGCCGCCGCAAAATCTTCGCCCCAAGGCCCCAGGCAGACCTCCTCGCCAGACGCATCCGAGTCACTTGGGCTGGCGCAACGCAGGACACTTTCGGCCGAACTTCGCAGTCGCCTGGCCGAGGGGCTGGCGATGCTCGCCGACCTGTGGCCCGCCCCCGATCCCCGCCGGTCGGCCACCGCCAGCGAGGCGCTCAAATGGGCCAAGCCGATTGCCGAAAGTGACGATGCACTCGAATCGGTCTGGCGAGCCCGACGGGTCTGCCTGACCTGTTCCCGCCTGCAGGCCGATCTTGCCGCCCTGCGACGCTGGCTGGCGATCTTTCAGCCGCGGACCACCGATTCCGTGCAGTTGGCCCGACTCGAATTGGAACTGGCCCGTGCCGTGGCGGAACTCGGCACGGGGGGCAAGTCAGCCGACACCTGGTCGCGACTCGAAGCCCGTGCCGAGGCCGGACCACTCGACCTGCGTGGGGAAATAGCGATCGAGCGGGTCCTGGCCCTGCACACCCTGGCGCGGCAACCCGAGACGCCACTCACCCCTGACCCACTCCAGCGCGTCGCGACCGAGATCGACCGCGTCCGAGATCACGTGGAGGGGGCCTGGCTCGAACGCTTGAACATGGTGGCCGAGACGGTCGCCGAGGAACGGAGGTTGGGAGCCCCACTGGCCGAGGCGGTGCTGGCAGGACGTTCGGCGTGGCAGGCTGAACGCTGGGATCTCGCCGAGGACCGATTGGCGGTCGCGGCCCGCCTTGCCTGGGAGCGGAATCTGCCCGAGGTTGCCTTCGAGCAAGGCTTTCTACGGTGCTCGGCGGCACTGAAGCAGGCGAAGTGGCCCGAAGCGGCCGATGATCTGGCCCAGTTGCTGCAGAAGTTCCCGAATGAGCCGCGGGCCGCGGAAGTCAGCCTGCTGAAGGCGTACGCCTTGGGAAAAGCCTGGCAGGCCGACGCCACCGACCAGACCGCCGCGGCTTACGAAGCGGCATTGACCACCCATCTCGCCGACTTCCCCCACGATTCCCGCTCGGCCGATGCCGAGTGGATGTTGGGGGAATTCCTGGGTTCGGGAGCCCGCTGGCGGGAAGCCTGGCCCCACTACCTCGCGATTCCTGTCGAGCATTCCCGAGGCCGCGCGGCACTCCGTGCGGTGTCCGGATTATGGCTGTGGTCGCGAAGAACCAACACGATCGCAGCTCCGGCGGGCGATGGAGTACTGGACCAAACCACCGCGGAGCAACTCGAGAAGCGGCTGATTGCGGCCCTCGCCGATCCTCCGGAGCGATGGAGTGACGATGAGGGGGAACTTGCACTGACGCTGAGCGAGTTGCTCTTGGCCCACAACCCACCCGCCGCCGAGGCGGCGCTCAAGTGGCTGTCCAAGGTCGAGATGGCGTGGCAGGCCAAAGGCGAGGGACAAGAACTGGAAGCCTCTATCCCCCAGTCAACAGGGCCGCGTCCCGTAGACTCGGACGCAACTGACTCGGCCCAGGGAGACTCGCCTCCGAAGGATTCGGATCCGCGAGAGTCGGAAACGGGCCAGACGTCCCGCTCGGCCACGGCCAGCACACAGCCAGACGCCCCGGCTACCGACCCGACCTCGGAAAGCGTCTTGGCAGCCCGTGCCGTGCGGCTCAAGGTTTTCGCGCTGGCCGTGCTGGCACGACACACCGAGGCGCGACAGTTGTTCGGGCAGAATCCGGCGCTCGAGCTGGACCAGGCACTGCGACTGCTCGCCGATCTGAATCAGATTCCCAGCGACAATGGCGGTGCCCCGCTGACGGGACTGGCCGACCTGCAACGGATGGTCGCCGAGTCGCTGCTCGCACGCGCTGCCGCCCTCTCGGCCCGCCAGACCGACGACCTCGATCGGCAGATGGTCGAGATTTATCGGCGGAACGCGCAGTCTCAGCAGGCGACCGCCGTCTACGAGCGGCTGGTGCAACGGCATCCCCGAGACGCGCGACTGGTGCGTGACTTTGCTACGTTTCTGTTGTCACAGTCGCGGGAGGATGCGACACGACGGGGATTGCAGCTCTTGCAGAGTCTCGACCGAGTGCATCCCGCAGGTTCGCTGGACTGGTTCGAAAACCGGCTTGCGATGGCCGAAAGCCTGACGCGACTCGAGAAGTGGGGCGAGGCGGAGAAACTGCTGAAAAAGACCCGGCTGCTCTACCCCAAACTGGGAACCGCCGAGCAGCGGACGCGGGCCGATTCGCTGCTGCGACAAGCCCAGGGAGCAGGACCGGAGAAGCGACCGGGATAGCGGTCCCAGACCAAGTGTGTGAGCAACCTCGCATCTGTCTTGGGTGGCTCTCCTGGGCCTCGGCCCGGTCCTTGATGCACGACCGGCCGGTCAAATTGGTTGGGCCAATTGGTTGGGCCAATTGCTCAAGTCATTGTCCGACCACGGTGTAGAGGCCATCTCCCATGTTCTTGAGTTTCCCCTGCCGAACAAGTTCATCCCAAACCGCCTTGGGGTATTCGTGAGGCGGGGTGATGCCCACCACCCCCCAGCCCCCCCCGCTGCTCAAGGGACCGACACCCAGCTTGGACTCGGAGTCGAGCCGGGTCAGCTTGAGCCTTTTCTTGAACGCCTTGTAGGCCAGCTTGAGCTGCTCGGGAGGGATTTCTGCGGGGGAGCCCGCGGCACCGGAAGTGGACATTCAGAAGTCTCGCAACAGGAGAGCAAAAGGCAGGAATTGCTGCCGGACAAACATCGATCCGGGCTGATGACAGTGAGCCAACTCGCGGCAGGAACCAGGGCCTCAACAAAGAATCGTGCGAGGCGTCGGACGCCCCACTGGACGAATCAAGCGTAGAGGGAGCTGGGGCCAATACCCGCCTGGCGATGGGCGACCCCATTGTTGACGTAGTGTTTCCAGGTTTCCGCCAGCCGGGCCTGCTGGCTCTCGGTCAGCGGGCGGATGAGGCGGGCCGGGCAGCCGGCCCAGAGCGTCCCGGGGGGAATCTGAGTTCCCTCCAGGACCACCGCGCCGGCCGCGACGAGCGCCGCTTCCCCGACGACACAGCGGCTCAGGACGGTGGCACCAATCCCGATCAGGGCGTCATCTCCGACGATGGATCCATGCACGATGGCTCGATGGCCCAAGGTGACTCGCTGTCCGATCACACAGGGATAACCACCGTGTTCCACGTGGAGGATGGATCCATCCTGGATGTTGGAATCGTCGCCGATTTCTATCCATTCCTGGTCACCGCGCAAGACACAGCCATACCAGACCGAGACCCGTTCCCCCAGGCGGACCCGCCCGTACAGTGCGACCCCGGGCGCGATGAAACAGGAACTCGGAACCTGGGGTCGCGCGTGCAGCGCCGACCAATCCCAATGCGATTGGGGATACGGGACCATGGGGGACGTGGGGAGGGCACCGGCCCAGAGGGGCCAATCGCGCTTGATCTCGTCGGCTGACGGTACGGGAAACGACAGCGGTCTACCGCCCACTCGAGCCTGAGCCAGCGGCGGTGACGCCGGTGCAGCGGGTGAGATTGAGGCCGAACCGGCAACGGGCATCACAACAGGCGCAGAGCCGGCGGCAGGTGCAGTGGGAAGAGTCAAACGCGGGTCGGGATCGGGGGCAGCCATCAGGGAGAACTCCGTTGGCGAGCGGTGCGGGTGCGGTGGCAATGATACAGGAAAATTCCCGCCGCCACCGCGACGTTCAGCGAGTCGACGCCGTGCGACATCGGAATGGTGACTCGGCGGTCGCAGCGGGAGACGCAGTCGGCGGCGAGGCCCGCATCCTCGTTCCCCAGCAGCAGCGCGCGGCGCGGATGAGGGACGAGTTCAGCCAGATCTTCGGCCTGTTCATCCAGGACCGTGGCGACCAGTTCAAATCCTGCCGCGCGGAATTGCGACGCGGTGGTGTCCACGTCATCGGTCTGGACCACGGGGATCTTCAACACGCTCCCCATCGACGTGCGCAGCACCCGTCGACTGAAGGGCCAGACTCCCTGCCGACCGGCGACGAGAAAGTCCACTTCCAGGCTGGCAGCCGTGCGGATGATGGTGCCGAGGTTGGTGGGGTCTCGCAGCTCGGGACACCAGACCACCAGGCCACCCGATGCCTTGGGGATCTGCTGCAGCAGATCGGGGAGGCAGGGTTCCGGAGGCGGGTCGGCATGGGCCAGCGCTCCGCGATGAAAAGCGAACCCGACCAGCTGCGAAACCCCGGGGGTCTCCAGCTGGTACACGGGGAGGTGAGGGGGAACATCGGGGGCTAAACGCTCCCAGACCACGGGGGTCACCACCAGGGAATGAATCGGACAGGTGCTCTCGAGCAGCCTGCGCACGAGTTTCTCCCCCTCGGCGACCAGGGGCTGAAAACCGCTCGCACTGTCGGAAGCGTGTTTCAGTTGGCGGTACGGATCGAGTCGCGGGTCGTCCGGCGAGGCGATTGGGATGAGGGGCATGGCAACCGCAGCGGCGTGAAGGTCGATGGGTGGTGGTGCTGGAGATTACCCGGGCCGGTGTTTCCCTCCCAGAGTGAGCCGGCTTCGCCCCGGGGGAGCCGTTGTTCGCAGGGCACGTGAGTCGACGGCACGGGCCCGAGTGAAAGCCCTGAATCGAGCGAGCGACCGCGCGGGAGATCGCGCCAATAACAGCGGTGCCTGGAAGGATCACAACCCAAGCAGGGTGACTTCGATGGCCCCCCTCGGTTGGCGGCAAACCGAAGTCGGCAGGAAACTGGCTCAGCCAGACACCGGTTTACTGCCCCAGCGCAGGGCTCAGTCAATTTCAGGGACCCCGGGCTGACAGGCCGGTGCCGGGAAGGGAACGGGACGGAAATGCATCCGGCGATCCCAGGACGGAGGAACTGATCGGCTCTGTCCGGGTTGATTCGGCTCGGTCCGAGTCAAGATTGTCGGGTCCGATTCGGGAGGAGTCGCGGCCTGACACCCGCCTGGGATGCGGCAACGCCGGGGCGGCCCCAGCCATCTGCCCCAGCCATCTCGCCCCAGCCATCTCGCCCGACAGTCAGTGGGGGGCGTGGCCTACCGGCCGAGTTGAGCACCACGTTTGTATGGGAAAAGACGAACAACCGTCACAGTCCGAGCCGACGCCGGCTCGCTCCGCACGGAAAACCCTGGCGCATGAACAGTCCCGCGCTGAGTCACACGACATTCAAAAACGCGTCAACAAAGGGGCCTGACGATCCCCAGAGGGGCCGAAACGCAGTGCGACTTCGGCGGCTGAGGCTGCGCGTTGGCCGATTGGGGTCTGGCGGACGTGTCACTTCGAACAGGCCGGGGCGACTTGTGAGGAATGAGACCGATTGCTATGCTGCCACATTCCCCGGAGGAATGGATCCGCCGGAGTGCCAGTTCCCGTTCGGTTCACAGTTGAGTAGTCATGTCTTTCCGCCCGCGCACGAAGTTGGTGAAGGCCCGCAAGTCGAAGCGTTGCCCGAAATGTGGCACACTGGTTCGCCGCCGTGTTCGCTGCAAAGTCTGCCATCTGAAGCAGACTCCTTGATCCGCATGGGCACAAATGCCTTAGTCGGCAGTGCCTGAGGTGGCGATTCCCGTGTCGCCCGACGCTGTTGGCTCTGCCGAAAGGTGAGCCAGTTCGTCGGGCTATCTGTTTTTGTCGCCCCTCGACCGGAGTTGAACTGAGCGGACTGAACTGGTCTGTGGTTCGATCCCTTGGTTCTGGTCCCAGGTGAGGATCGTTCGTCGGCTTATCGTTCGCGAACAGGGTCTGGAACGGCAAGCACCCAGAAGGGCTGTCGTCCCGCCTCGTAGGTGGCTACGAGTTGTAAGTGACCACGGTCCACGATTTTGTAAGCTGCCAGCTTTCCCGACCCCTCCCCCGCCACGTAGAGATGCCGCCCATCGGCGGTGATGTGGAACTCCCGGGGAACCGCCTCAGTCGGCTGATGCCCGAGCGGCTGGAGTGCTCCCGTGCCGCGATCGACGGCGAACAACGCCAGGCTGTTGTGGCCACGATTTGCGCAATAGAGGGTCTCGCCACTGGGGTGCAGTTCGAGATCGGCCGTCGAATTCGGAATCTCGACCCCCAAGGGCAAGGTGGGGCGTGTTCCCAGCAACCGCAGCGTGCCGACTCCATCTTCCCAAGCGTACCACGACACCGAGTTTTCCTGCTCGTTGTTGACGTAGACCACCGGGAGGCGCGGATGAAACACCAGGTGCCGGGGGCCTGTGTGCGGGGGTCTCTTCAGCACCGGCGGATGATTCGGAACCAGTTGACCCCCTTGAGCGTCAAAGCGGAACTGGTAAATCGCATTCGCCGCCGTGTGCGGGACGAACACAAAGCGATTCGAGCGATCGACCTGCACGCCATGGGCGCAGCGGTCGGTGGCCAGCGACTGCACTGGTTCAGCCGAGAGGTGGCCGGTGGAATCAATTTTGTGAACCGTTACCTTGTTTGAGACGTAGTAAGCGGTGAAGAGAAACCGCTCCTCCCGATCGAACGCGACGTAGGCGGGATCTTCGCCCGCGGGGACGTCGGAGAGCAGTTCCGGCTGAGGCGTCGTGAGCGACAGGCTGCACAACCGCCCCTCTTCACGGAGAGCAGCTACAAGAACAGT
>Ga0315906_10010732_pt1 | contig 10726 bp, 8 predicted proteins | sample LakEriMetagenome_4_FD_203526 | JGI IMG/M metagenome (GOLD analysis project Ga0315906, IMG submission 203526) | Freshwater fungal communities from buoy surface, Lake Erie, Ohio, United States - Buoy 2 MA122 | ecosystem: Environmental > Aquatic > Freshwater > Lake > Lake biofilm | place: USA: Lake...
GCGAGGCGTATCGGGCATCGGGCAATACGCCTTCATGCAACGAGTCCATGATCCCCATGCCCCGATGGCCCCAGACATGGCGGAAGTACTCCCGCCAACCGAGCTCGAACACGAACTTGTGCTGCACATCGAGCGGGTGACGGGCCGTCACACCGGCGAGCACCTCGGGCAGGCTGACCAAGCCGTGCGTGATGTACGGCGACAGATAGGTGACGGCGCCCTCGATCGCGTTGCGGCTGCGGGCATAGCCTTCAGGAAGGACCGCGTCGATTCGCGCCAGCGCGGCTTGGCGGGTCGGCGGAAAATCCATACGAGAGTCCTCGGGCAGGTCTTCGGCGAGACCGGACAGGGATCTTGGAGGATGGTGGCCGGGGTCGGAATCGAACCAACGACACGCGGATTTTCAAACCCCGCGCCCTCGAATCACCCTAACTTAATCAATCGGTTACTGAATAAAAGCTTTGGTGCGACAACGGTGCGACACGCGTCGAGTTTTTTGACGTAGACACACACGGTACAATGCGACTACCGAACGGGTTTAGCGTCCATTTCAACGACAAATAAAGTCCCATAACCTTGGAAGGCTCAGTGATTACGCGAACCAGCGGCAAATCGGCTACTGCGCCCTTCAGGCGCGCGTTCTTGTCTCGAAGTTAGCGCAGCTCCCGCACCTCAAGAAGTCCTAGGTTCGCCTATCGCTTCCTCCAAACGTAGAGCGTCGCTTCGCTGATACCCATCTGCCGATAAACATCCCCAACCGGATCGCCTGCGTCAGCTTGCTCGAGCGCATGTAGGCTTTCGTCTTCGGTAACCGTTGGCTTCCTCACCGCTTCCTTTCCTGAAGCGCAAGAACCCACACCGTACTTCACTCATAGAACTCGCTCGAAGTAACGCGGCCACGTCGGAGGACACGAGGGCGCTTACTTATAACTAACGTTGTAAATTTGCAACAAAAGTAATTTTCGTCCCAGCTTTTTTGGGATGATTGGGGATCCGGGTGGAAGTTTGCGGGAATAACAGGTGTCGCTTTTTTGCAACATCTCCATTTTGGATATGCAACAGTTTCATTTTGGATAAGTTTAGTGCTAGAGTCTCCTCTGGTTAGCGCGCGCTGACCTCCTTAACAATGATACTTATTTGGAGTACTTCAATGAAGATTAACGTTGGACTTCTTGTTGTCGCTGCAGGGGCAGTAGCCGCCTCGTCCGCCCACGCGGACGGCCGGTATGATTCCAGAATGGTGAACTGCAATGACACAACGCACTTCTGTGATGCCCGCGATGAGATGGTCGCAGAAGACCTGGTGAAGCGTCCGTTCTCGACTGACAAAGATCTTCAAAAGATCTACCGCGTTAAAGCACGGCCCACGCCTACTGGCGGAGCGGTTTTGGTTGTAGATACGCAGAGAGAAGTTACGCGCCCGTCCAGCGTAAATCAAACAGTAATCGTCAGAGACCTCCCGGTGGCTGACCAGGTTAAGTGGGCCTATCGCACGAAGCAGACCGACTCAGGCGAGTGACACAATCCTTAGCTCACAAGGAGCGAGCGTTTAAAGGGTATGCGTTGAGTGTTTAGCTTGCGTATCCTAACGAAAAAACCCCTCGCCCTCGGAGGGGTTTTTTTTTGTTTTGCGGCATGCTCGATGTTGCCGAGAACGGAAAATCTTCGGGTTGCTGGACAACCTTGTAGCTCGCCTCAGGCTCTAGCCTCGATGGAGGGCGAGTATGTCCGTCGATATTGGCAGGCCGTAGATTTCAATAGCAGCTTTTACCGTGCCAATCCGCGATCAATAGTTGTATTATTTTCAAAGAACCGACTGCTGGTGCTAGAAGACCTTGGCGGCGCAGCTATCGCCAAGAATCACGGTTTAACTTCAAGCGAAAATCTAAGGTGTGCGAAAATATCCAATCAACCTTTAGGGAGGTACGTCAACATCGGCCCGGCAAATGGGGTGGCGCGCGATCAAGTGGGACGAGGCGCCTCAGCCGATATCCGGAAACGGTCGCTATCATCTTATGCTTTTTTATACCCTCGGCAGGTATCACCTACATCGAAAGATAGGCGGCTAACGTCCCGTTCAGCAGTCGCTGATTCTTATCAACTGAAGATCAACTCCCCAACGCTTCTGATTGAAATAAATCACGATACGACTGCGTCGATCTCAGATGGAGTAAGGGCCGCAATCCACGAGTCCGTTCATTTGTTCGATCAAGGTGATTTATGGGGATTTGACCCTGTCACTCGCGACGGAGTCGAGTCTCGCGCGTATTTAGAAAGACTCCAGCGTAATCCTGGTTTCTCCGACGAGCTGAAGGGAGATCTATGTCTCGCCCGCGATGCCATCGAATCTATTCGTGAATTCAGAAATCAAGGTAACGACCGTGATATTCCTCGCGCCACGCAAAAACTGAAAGAAATTAATTCACGATTGATTGAGCGGCAGATAATTCGCTCGACTGAACATGGCTCAGGTTCGATGGAGGCGTTTTGGGAATTCGCTGAGGGCGTACCCCAATTTTTAGAGCAGAACACTCTAATAGCCCAAAACAACTGGCCAGCTCTAACATCCGCATACAACTACTACTGCAATGAATGGACCCCGGAAATAGGTCTTTTTTACCCTCTTCTGACAGGCTCCGCTAAGATTAGAATCCAACACGAAATCTCGTCACTGTCTGGGCACACATTCAATCTGCCAGAATTCAGTGAGTCAGGATTACGCTCCTTCGAAGGCAATTTCTATCCTGACGGACCATTAACTGCTACTGAATCGACGACACGGATGTCGAAATTGTTTTGCTTGCAGGTGGGCATATTTCGCAGTGCCAATGCTGCGGCGGCTGTTCAACACACGATGGACGAATTGGGTTTTGCTCCAGTAAGACGCAAAGCCGAGGTTTTTCAAGAAGATACAGCCTATCGAGTTGAAATCGGTCCCCTTGCCAGTGACGAGGAAATAACTCACTATCAGCAGGCTTTGAAGAAGTTGGACTACGATCCGTTTCGGATAACCTGCAGTGAAGACTCGTAGATGGCGTGAATCTGATTGATAGTACCTTGTAGCGGCCCTAACCTATTTATAGATTTTGTTCGATGTCTCTTTCATATTTTTCGCAGCCATGGCCGTCGCCACGTCGAGATAAGCGTCGATGCTGACCACTGCAGTTAAGGTCAGGCGCTTCTCGCAAAAATGTCAAACTTTTAATATTTTGGTAAAAATTATGTATAAAACTTTTATTTTTTTCCTTGTTGTGTTCGGAGTTTCCAACTTCGCTTATTCAGCTGACCAAGGACGGGTGTCGCTCCAACTAGGCCCGCTTAGCACTCAAGTCTCGTTGCCCGCTGGATGGAAAACTTCGGACGAGATTAATCAAAGCTTAGGAGCGAGCCTCGTTGAAAGTGATCCTGACCTTAAAATAGCGCCTCAGTTTACGGTGGTCGGTCCAGCAGGAGAGGTGATTTTGGGTATGTGGAAACTGGATTGGCCCGCCGCGTGCTTGGGACAGAGCTGTCTCAACCGCAAAGTGTGGAGTGTTACAGACTTCACAATAGCCGGTGATGACTTTAAAGTCCGAGGCTGGAAGCGCGATCCGGGCCCAGACTTGTATCAACGAGAGAACTCAGAACAACTCCCCTTCACGTTCTATGTCTTTTCAGGGCTGGGGGATGGCATAACCTTCGGCGAGGGGAAACAGCGCATGTACGGTGGCTACTCTGACACGCCGGTGACCTTTGTCAAAGATAGCGTGTATTCTCATGGAACGGCGACGATAGTGCTTCGCGGGAAAGGTGCGATAAACAAAAACACGAAAGAGCTCTTCGTAAAGATTATTGACTCGATGACAACGGCTCCCGGAGTGCAGCTTGCCACTGCTGCGGAGTTTCTTGCGAAGGCGCCGCCCGGACAGAACCTGGCACCGAGCAACGCAACAGTCGGAGTAGTTCAGACGAATACCACTTCGCCTCCCACCCTTGTGCCTGCGCTCGTCAACCCAGCCTCCAAGGGATTCAACGAACTCGCTGATGATATTCAGGCGGCGCTCTTCGAGTCACGGAAACCAGAAGTTGATCGTCAAGCATTTGATGCGGGTGTTAACGCTTGCCGTGATGAATATTTCAAAAGAGTTTTTTCTCCAGCCTTAGAGAAGGACTGCGAACATCTCTTTGATGCTGTCACTTTCGTTCGAGGCGATCGCAAGAAGAACTTCGAACGGTACCTGAACGAAAATCGACTATCTCGTACGAAGAAGCGCGAGGGGAAATTGGTCCTCTGCAACCCAGTATTTGAAATCTTTTTGGCGCCGCCATCGCAGCCAGGTGTCGACACTTGGATCGATCCAATAACTTCCGAGACCTATTCGCTGAAAGATGGGCTCTGGCGAAGTACAAAAGGCAAGCCGTGGGGCGCTTCACTCAATTGCAATTTCTCCCAGTAAGCTTCTTTATGAGGTATAGCAGACGAGGACTGGTAAAACGGACTCTAAATGAGTGGTCGGTATGTCGTCCCCCGCGAAAGTAAAGTGCGTGCAATGGGATAGTTGTGACTTGCGTCATTTTCTGCCCCGTTTAGAGGCTTTGGTATCTTATCAAATGGTCGGACATCTGGTCTTTTGCGACGACCTTCGCCCAAGCGTACGGTTGGTTATCAGTGTTCACATCTTTGCAACGCTCTGACGTGAATTCACCTCAAGATCGGAGGCTTACTCGGGTTTGCGTATCGCTTACCAGCGCAGGTCTCTTTCTGCTGCTTTGCTCACCGCTCGCAATCGCCCGGACTGAAACGAAAGTCAGAGCTGGTGGCTCCGGGCAAACAGCAAACGACGCTGTCAAAGACGCACTGAAAGTCGCGACAATGAAGGGATGTAAGACCGCCGTTTTCAGCAAAGATCATTTTGAAAACAAGGTCGCTAAGGAGCAATCCCTGACGACATTCTCCGGATGTATCGTGAAAGAATTCACGTACTTAAGGCCCCCAGAGCAACGCGGTGGCGATTTCCTCGTAGATATTGAAGCTATCGTGGTGGAAAGCCAAGCACTCGATCGACTTAAACGCGACGGCAATGTTGCTAACGACCCCGTTATTTATCAATCGATTCAAGGCAACCTTTTCTCTGCAAAAGTACGATTGGAAAATCGGCCTAGGCTAATCGGGTTTGCGCTAGAAAGTTATCCGCAAAACGCTTTGAAACTTTCTCAAGGCCGCCCTGACGTCAAATGGACACGAGAGAAAAAACCAGGGGGGCAGTCGTGGGACTATACGGAACGCGGTTCTATAACCGTTAGTTATCAGATCGATTTCGACGACAGCTTTCTGAAAGCCTTAGACGATGTTTTATATTTAACGAGGGACGAACCAGGAGAAAAGTTAAAGACGGTTAAGGTAAAAAAAGCTGCGTCGGATGGCGCGGAAGATGTTAGCCCAATCGGGACAGTGGTAGCACTTCCGTTTATTGTTACCGGCTTGGCTCTTGAGTTGTCATTTGGAATAATCGGGTGTCTTTTCGGGGCGTGCCCAGATGAGTCGCAAGGCTCGGGTAGCGATGAGCCGAAGAGTAGCGCTCCGCCTTTGCCCGAACCGGCCCCATCGATCATACAAGTCAATCGAAGTCATAAATTCCGTGACCCTGGCGTATTCTTTCAAATAAGGGAGGTTATGATTGAAAAAGAAATAGCGATCGATATTAAAATTTATAACGGACAGGAGCTGGTTAAATCGACCTGTGAAGCTATCAATGTTAAAGATTTGTTTGCAGAAAGTGAAACGAATCTAATCATCGGTGAAACGGGCAATGTCCAACGGTCAATTTCGGTAGAGATTGACGAAAACTTTGAACGTCAGCTGAAGGTGCAGTCAAATATTGTTCTGCAATCAGATTGCTTTAATTCCACTAGGGAGGGTTTGGGATCATCCGGCGTGGCGGATGGGGACAGCATCAATCGAAGCTTTGCCGCAGATATCGAGAAAATTAGGGGCGGTGTTCAACGCGAGGCACGGCAGCAGAACCCCGCTACGGACATGGACGGAACGAATTCTAGTCATCGCCAAGTAGACCGATCGCCGTTTACCCCCCTAACCGTCCTAATGCTACCTGACACTAACTCCTACTACCCGCCTGGATCGATCCGAAGACAGGAAGTGGGCCGAGCCATAGTTCGAGTTTGCGTTGGCGCAGACGGACGTTTGGTAAAGGAACCAGAGCTGGAGGCTTCGTCTGGCTCTCCAAGGCTTGATGCGGCAGCAGTTAAGGTAGCTAAGAACGGAACCTTTCAGCCGGGCCGATTCTTCGATGACCCTTTAGAGGTGTCCTGCTCCAGTCTTCCGATCAGCTTCGGTAACAATTCGCCGTAAACAGTATCAGTTCGCCCACGGGCGCGCCAACTCATTTCTGCGATGCCATCGCCTCAATGACTTCTTGATTCCGCAAACTCCATCGCTGCGTACAACTCACCTCTTGAGGTCCGACGATCTCTTGTCTCGACGGGGCCCAACCCTTCACGTAGCGACTAGCTGAAATTCTAATTGTGTTCTTGATCGCGGTCGTTGTCTGGTTGTCATTTTCACGGGTGGCAACATCAGTGCTCCGATCTGATGACTCTTGGCTACCCGATACCTCTGTAGACTCGCCGTCACGCGATAACGCCACCGTGTTTGCCACATCTTGACCTAAAAAACGTACGGCGTTAGCTAGCGCATATGCACACGCTGCGTCCATTGCATTTTTCCTGTTTGTCTCAGTGCCACCATTACTTGGTGCCGTGCTAGTGCTCTCGATTTCAGTAATGACGCAACCGGTTTTCGGCGCTTTCTTAACCGAGCCACACCCTACGGAGGTGACTTGTAAGTTTTCAGCGACGAAAACCTTCGAAAGCTCCTGCCCGCTTATTGTCGCCACTTTAGGCTTTCCCGAGGACGCACAGGCCCCCAGGAATACGCATACTGCCGCTGCACTTACGGTCTTTTTCATGTTCCTCTCCAAAGCTTAAACGCACATAGGTCAATTGTAGCGCCTAATAGCCGACCGAGCCAGCCGCTCAGACCAGAAGAAAAACCGCATTATCCCGTCCCGCAGCGCTGGAAACGCAACCCCTTGAAATTAAACCCTTGACGGGCCGTTGTGCGACCTTCGACCGTGATCCGACAGGTCGCGGGTCACCGGCGCCCGAACCCCGCCCGCTCCTTTCATCAAACAGATTCAGCGCGGTTTGGTAGGTTCCTACTGAAAATCCGGGTGTTGACGCCCATTCGGCAGCCGAGAGCACCAAGCCCCCGATCGGTCGTCCTCAATTGTCATAGAATAAGGATGCGCTATACATAAATCCAGTCAGCAACCAAAACATGAACACCAGGCCTCGTTTCCTCTTTTTGATTGCGCTAATTACTCTCGTCTCGGGATGCGTTCACCAGCGGTACGAAAACTTTCCGATTCGCCCGCCAAAACCGCCAAAACAACCTCCGCCGACTTACGTCGATCCGAGTGTCCAATCGGCTACCCCCCAATCCAACGCAAGTACATGCGCCCTAATTTCCGGCTCAGAGATAAGGATATGCGGCCCCAATCCAAGTGACCCTGAATTCATTAAAAAGCGGAACCCAGGCTTGCCCCCGGCGCAAGCCGTCGACGGAGAGAGAGTTCAACATCAAGTGCCGGTAAATCGGTTGACCTCGCATGATGAAAAATTTTTGTGCACACTATTGGATGAAATCGAACGAGTACCATCTATCGGCGGATTTGATTTACAAGTTTTTTTAAATCACGATAAGGCTCAAGTAATACTGTCAACAAAATCGAAATTTTTTATCTTCCCGGGAGAAATAGACGCATCGCAAATAGCGTCCAGCATAGACTGCGATGGTGTCGGTCCCTTTATGACTGTTACCGTCCACCCACAAACAATAGCATCAGAATCCGAGCCTCGCTATTGTTTTTTATATCGACTTGACTCATTCTGTCCCAATCAATTCCTACAATTCCAAAACGACAAAAACAATATCCTCGTCGTATCCACGCCTTATGATATCGACGACTTTTTCGAATCCGAGAGGCATGGCGACGATATCTCTAAAATTGAAGAATTTAATGAAGTCGCAAGGACTATCATTCACGAATCCTTTCATCTTTACGCACAAATATCCGTCTCACAGGCAGATGCTCAAGTGGGATTCCCTCTTGTCGCAGAAACCGACAGCCGAAGTGCGATCAATTCCCTTTACGCCTCTGACAAGCGCTACAACGACAGTGTGAGAGCAGAATTTTGTTCTATCGCGTCTCTCCTGAATTTTAGTGACAGAAGCGCGGGTCGGTGGCGGAAAATAATAAACGCAATACTCCACGAGATGGAAACACGAGACCGGCTATTCGACTCGCTTGAAGCCGAGCGTTTTTGGTATTTCTTGGAGGGAATCCCTATGTATCTGGAGCAACAACTGACCGTTGATGACCACCGCAGATTTATAGGAACAATTAATCTCGTATGCGATGGGCAGTCTAAAGTCTTTTATCCGCTTTATTCGGGCGCAGTATTAGCGTTTGCGTTAGACAACCTGGAAAACCGGAGGTCGTGCGAAGGATGGCGAAAAAACATCAGCCTAGATCAAGCCGGCGTGGCGAAGTGGTTTAAATTTATAAAAGGCTGCGTGAGCACTTAGGCGTAGACGCCCGTGATGTCATTAATAAGATGCTTTCTCAGTGAACCTCTCGGTCGGTCCAGGTGTTTCACACAAACGATAAGGGGACACGATCGTAAGTTTGGCTAGATTTTTTCTTAGTAGAAGTGAATGGCGACTTCGGAGACATAAGTTCAAATTTGGACATTATGTTTTACCGGGTTCTGGTCATCGTGCGTACTAGCTAGAGGGTGACTTTTACTCATGAAAAATACCCCCCCCTAACTCTAATTCTAACTTTTAGATGTGTTTTAAGCCTCATAACGCACTTGAAGAACTTTTCGAAATGAGCTCCGGTGAGTGTAGTTTTCAGATACTTCTTCAAATACAAGTTCACCTTATTTATGGCTGAATCAAGAAAACCTCGATATGAAGAGTCGGACTTGCGGGCCCTCGACCAGAACATTCGATTTTCTAATGAGATACTACGCGCGATTGAAGCGTTTCGTGCGAATAACCCCAGTCAATCGTCGCTATCAGACGCCGACATTATTAGATATTATTACTTTAATTTCTACAGTGATATCAACCCCGATACTTTTATTGCACTACTCGGAGAAAAATCAAACGGCTCAGTGGTGAATGATACAGCGACGGCCGAGACAGCACCCAACCCGTTGACAGGGGGAAATAGATTTTTCTCGCGCCTGGATAGTTTTTTTTCGCACCTGTTTCGAACAGGTAGCATTATAATTATATTAGCAATTATATTATATTTATTTTTTTTCGTCTCGCGGAACGAAGTTCTTGTACCGTCGGCTGACAGCGCTGGAAACCCGCAGGATGATTACGACGCTGATCGTGCAGAAAAAAAATCTAGATATCTTTATAATAATTCGGGCGTTGATATGAAATTTCTTTATGCGGTTGACACGCAGGGCGCCAGTAGGCTTCTAGGTCACTTGAGCGCGGGTAACGATGGTTATTTTGATATTGCTGTTAGTGAGTTCTTTGTGGGATGCGACCCTGATGGTGTTCGATACGTTGTATTTAACAATTCTGACGCAGAGCTTTTTATCACTCCTACTAATGCGGCTGGTCGATGCTAAAGCTCCCGTCCGGTTTTTTATGACCACCCAGAGCAAACGCATAATATTAGTTATGACGCGTTACAGTGTTTCTTGTCCACTATGCTGGCAAAGGTGCTCGCCTAGTCGGGGGTCTCCCTTCGTCGCAGGCGCAGGAAAATGGGCGAGCTTACCTTCCTGACTTAGTCTTTCGACATCGTGTCTACGCCGCGGACATTTATTCAATAAAGTTGTCGTTTTCCCACCGACCGACCTGTTTGCTGCCGTTAGGATGAATCATCACTCCTATGCCGTGACGCAGCCCGTCTTTAAAGGTTCCCCGATACTCCCCACCATCGGGATATATCATGATTCCATCGCCGTTGATTTGGTCGTTCATCCACCAGCCTTTGTATGTTCGCTTGTCTGGAAACGCGAGTTCGCCGGTACATTGATCCCAGTCGGTCGCACCGTCAGCGGGACAGGTCGGCAGTCCACCTGGGAGTTCATCGGCGATGATGTCACGGGGGGGCAGTTCGGCGGGCGCCTGATCGGACGGAGGAGCGTCGCCGCTGTCAGTCGTTGAGTCAGACGGCGGATCCTCCGCAGGCGCCATCTCAGATTCTATTTCTCTCCATATTGCGCATTCCTCAGGAGTTAAGTCGAGTGCATCGCCGTTAACTACGCAGGCCGTTTCACTTTGATTGGTTGCGATATTTTCTGCTGCGCTTGCATCTTTTGGGGATTTTTCACCCGCAGGGCCTGCTGTTAAAGTAGTCGGGCGGGAAACGATGTACCACGCGATCACACCCAACAGCAGAACGAGCGCCGCAAGCGCGGTGAACGATCGAGGCTTTTCGGTATTTACCTTCAAAGCAGGGGCGTGAGTTGCATTCCTGATTAGTGACACTCTCGAAAGAAACTCTTCCTCAGTTAAATCAGGGTAGAAATCTTCATACACTCGAACAAGTAAATCAACGTCAGATAATTGATTGTAGTCGTCGCCACTCCCCCGAAGACGAATCAAAGCTTTCTTAGTTTCCTCCCTCAATAC
>Ga0315906_10010734_pt1 | contig 10724 bp, 8 predicted proteins | sample LakEriMetagenome_4_FD_203526 | JGI IMG/M metagenome (GOLD analysis project Ga0315906, IMG submission 203526) | Freshwater fungal communities from buoy surface, Lake Erie, Ohio, United States - Buoy 2 MA122 | ecosystem: Environmental > Aquatic > Freshwater > Lake > Lake biofilm | place: USA: Lake...
CGGCCATTCCCGTACCCGACCCCCACCTGCAGGCGCAGCGGCAGCGCATCGTGCTGCGTGGAGACCCACCCAGCCCGGTCGATCCGCCAACCGGCTGCACCTTCCACACCCGCTGCCACATCGCCCAAGAACGCTGCCGCACGGAAATCCCTGTGCTCCGCGACATGGGCGGGGGCCACGAGGTCGCCTGCCACTTCCCGCTCACGGACCTTTCCGCGACCGCGACCTGATGCAGTCCGCCACACGGGACCTCATCTCGGACCCGAATTTTCGCCGCTTCTTCGCCTCGCGCTTCATCAGCAACGTGGGCAACGGCATGCAGCCCATTGCCCTCGCCTTCGGCGTACTCGCCATTCCCGGCGCAACAGCGACCTCCCTGAGCATCGTGCTCGCTGCTACCGCAATCGCAGTGCTCGTCGTCCTGCCGTTCGGTGGTGCGCTCGCCGATCGCTATGGCGCAGCACGCCTGGTCGGCGCCGCCGACATCACCATCAGCCTGCTGGTCGCTACGCAGGCCATCCTGTTCATCACGGGCACGGCCACCGTGCCCGTGCTCGCCGTCCTCGCCCTGGGCGTCGGTGCGCTCAATGGGCTCTGGTATCCGGCCTTCGCGGCGCTCACGCCGGATGTCGTCGCACCCGACCGCCTTCAGCCCGCCAACGCCCTCGTTTCGATCGCGCAGAACGTCGGCTACATCCTCGGCGCCAGCGCGGGAGGAGCCATCGTCGCCCTCGCCGGATCGGGTGTCGCCCTCGCCGTCGACTCAGCCAGCTTCGTCATCGCCGGTCTGCTCGTGTGGTCGCTGCGGCATCTGTCACAGCGACGCCATTCGGGCGAGTCGATGCTCGCCGACATCATCAGCGGCTGGGCGGTCTTCGTCTCCTTCCGCTGGGTCGTCGTCATCGTGGTGGCGTTCAGCTTCATCGTCATGTCCTGGCACGGCTCCGAGCAGGTGCTCGGCCCCGTGCTGGCCGACGATGCCTACGGCGGCCCTCGCGGGTGGTCCATCGTGCTCGCCGCCCAGGCGATCGGACTCCTCGTGGGAGGGCTGCTGGCGGTCAGGGCCCGCTTCAAGCGCCCTCTGCTCATCGGCATGGTGGCGATGATCGCGCTGCCGGCATGGCAGGCGACTCTCGCCTTCGCACTCCCCCTCGTGATCGTCTCCTGCGGCGCGTTCCTCGTCGGCATCGCGATCGAGCTGCTCTACGTCCTGTGGACCACCGCTGTGCAGTCGCGTGTGCCACGTGAGTCACTGTCCCGAGTCAGCTCCTACGACGCGCTGGGCTCGCTGATGCTCGGCCCCTTGGGCATCGCGCTCGCCGGCCCGCTCGTCGGTGCACTGGGTCTGACGAACGTCTTCCTGATCGCCGCAGCGATCTCAGCAGCTGCGATCCTCGGCTCGCTGCTGTCACGCTCGGTGCGAAACCTCACCGTGCATGTTCCAGACGCCCCCGCAACAGTCGATTAGGCCCGGCCGTCCTGCGCGGGAGTCAGGAACCTGCGCAGGCTGGCGAGCAGCACCGCTCCGGCCAGGAGCCCCACCATGACCACCCCCAGCCACGCCGCCGCTAGACCGGCTCCGAGCAGCACCCCGGCCAGGCCCGGCCCGACCACTCCGGACACCGCCCACGTCCAGCTCACCATGGCGTTGTAGCGACCTCGCAGGTGATCCGGAGCGAGGTCATTGGTGATCGCTGGCGCCACGGGCGAGTAGATCGTCTCTCCGAAGGCGAAGATCAGCACGCCCACGATGATGACGATGGCGGCGAGGGACATCGGCACGATGGCCGACGCACCTATGGCCAGCCAGGAGACGGCCCAGAGCAGCCCGACGAGTCCGGCGAGGAGGCTCCGGGAGCGTCCCTGGATCATCGACAGGACGAACAGCTGGCCGAACACGATGGACCCTGCATTGACGGCGTACGCGACCGCGACCAAAGACAGGTCAAGGCCTGCCACCTCGGTGATGTACACGGGCAGTCCCACCTCGAGAGAGCCGTACCCGAAGGTGACCAGGAGGACGGCACCGAGCGCCAGCCGCACGGCGGCTCGATCTCGCAAGACCTCGCGATATCCGCCCGTTGGCCGGTCTGCGGCTGAGTCGTCGCCGGCGTCCGACTCTGCGTGGCCGACCCCGACGCCGCGCATCGGAATGAGGATGCCCAGGTAGACGAGGAAGGTGATCGCGTCGACGAGATAGAGCAGGACGAACGATTCCGGTGCGGCGACGTCGGCGATGAGTGCCCCGGCGACTCCCCCGATGCTGAGACCGAGATTCAGGCACATGAACTGCAGTCCGAACAGCTTCTGCCGGTCCTCCCTCGGCGTGACGCGCGCGTACAGGGCGGACTGAGGAGCCCACAGGGTGGAATCCCCGATCCCGAGCACGGTAAGTGCCACGAGAGCCGCCGGGATGGTGGAGACGAAGCCGAGGGAGCCGACACCGACGGCTGTCAGCACGAGGCCCACCATCAGGACCGGCCGCGGACCGAATCGGTCGACGACGGATCCGACGACGGGCGTGCACACCACCGCGATGAGCGCCAGGTAGCCGACCAGGAATCCGGCCGTGGCCGTGCCGAGCCCGCGGACCTGGCCGAGATAGATGATCAGGAATGGCAGCGTCACCCCGCTGCCGATGGCCGAGATCAGGTTGCCCACGAGGATGCGGCGCGCGGCCGGCGTGACCACCGCGAACGTCGACATCACTCGGGAGCGCATGACCCCATCCTCCACGCTTCGCACGCGTCAGCGGTGCACAGCGCGACCAGCATCCCCGCAGCGACTCTCACAGGGGTGACATGACGCTCGGACTCTCGAGCAGGGGTCAGCGACGCGCGAATGCGGCGTCGAGTGCGGCGATCGCCTCGGCGGCCACCGATGGCGAGGCGATCGGCCGGGCCCTGGCCGCGAAACCACCGCTGAAGCCGACGATGGACGGGAATCCGAGCACGTCGGTGAGCGGGTAGAACTCCGTCCATCGCAGGGCCGCCAGCGAGCCGGCCGGGGCCCCGGGCACCCCGCCACCGATCACTCCCACGACGCTGAAATCGTCCCACCACTGCCGTTCGTAGCGCAGGATCACCTTCTCCAGGTCGCCGGTGCGCAGGCTGTCGAGCGCCCGGCGAACAGCACTCGTCATCGGCTCGATCACGATGACGCCCTGCTGCAGAAGGGCGACGGGAACGGCCACGACGACCGCGTCCGCCGCTAGCGACGTGCCGTCGGCGAGAGTCACCGTGACGGCACTTCCTGCCGCACGCACCGACGTGACGGGGCTCGACAGTCGCACATCCAGGTCGTCCAGAAGGCTCGACACGATCTGCGAGTAGCCGCCGGCCACGAGTACATCGCCGCCGCGCTGATCGGCACCCTCCTGGAGTGCGCGGACGCCCAGCGAGGCCGGGTCGAGGCCGTACTCCTGCGTGACCTCCACCTGCGCGGCCCATGATCCGAGGCGATCCTGGCGCCAGCCCCGTGATCGCAGCGCCTGCGCAACCGACTCTCCAGTAGGGCCGTCGGCGTCCTCGATCCGGCCCACCGATGCCGCCACCCGATCCTGCACCGCTGCACCCGCCGGGGACACGCGCCCGGTCATGGTGTCGCGGGTCTGCGCGTCGGCGTAGTCCGTCGGCACGAGTCGCAGCCCATTGGCCTCAGCGAGCGCGGTGATCGGGTTGCCCACCGTGCCGTGGATCCAGGCGGCTCCCTTCTCGACGGGCACGCCCCACGAGGTATCGGCATGGATGCGGCCACCGACGCGATCCCGAGCCTCGAGAACGGTTACGCGCACCCCGCGGTCTGCCAGCGCGCGCGCCGCCGCAGCTCCGGCGATACCCGCTCCCACGACGATGACATCCTGCGGCTCGACCTCGTCGATCAGCAGCGCGGCGGCACGTCGACCTGAGGACTCAGCACCCGTCGTCGTGGCTGGAGCAGCGACGCTGACGTATTCCCCTGCCAGTGCGATACGCCCGCCCAGGAGTGCATCCGCGAGTTGCGCGCGGACTGCCGGCCTGACCCCCGGCGGAAGCGCGGAGTAGGCACCACGGGACCACGGATCACGGTCCCACGACGTGACGAGCGCTGCGGTCGGTCGAGGAGGACGACGAACCGCGGTGAGCGCGACCGCCCGCTCGGGAACAAGAGCGACCCCGGCCGCCGCGACAGCAGCACCCAGGAAGCCGCGACGGCTGAGTGTCATATGCCTGCCGATCTGTCGGATGCCCCGTCGGGGATTCTCCGATCATCCCAAGGTCTGATCACGCCCGCTCGACCGTGATCACCGTCAGACCGGCTTCCGCCCACTCCTGGCCTCGCGACACAGTGAATGTGGTGCCATCGACCGTGCGACTGCCCTCGGCGAGGCCGGTGGCAAGGACACTCGAGTCAGTGTGCGTCGTCACAGACAGGAAGTCCCAACCGGGGCTTCCCATGCACTGCACTCGAACGGCATCAGAGGCGCCCGCAGTTGAGGCATCGATGAGAATGCGCAGCAACTCCCCCGGGATCGGTCGCGGGTCACCAGAGTCGGAGATGACGCCTACCTCGACCGGGATGCCTCGATTGGCGAGTGCGACGACGAGGTCATGCGCCGAACGACTGAAACCCTGGGCAACTACAACGTCGATCATCACGGCGACGCGCATTCGAGAGGCGAGGCAGCGTAATGCGTTCCGCTGATCGGCACGCATGACTCCCTGCCTGCTGACGGAGTCGAGCAAGTCGGCCGCCTGCGTCACCGAGTCACTGAGTTCCTCATCGGCGCGGGCCTGCGCCTCGGCAATTCGACGCTCTGTCTCCGCCTGCAGCGCAAGCTCCTCCATCGCCTCAAGCGAGCGACGATGCCGACGAGCACCAGCAAGCACCACGATGGCGACGACGGGAAGGAACGCGGCGACGTTCAGCACGATCACCGTTGGGGCGATGGAGCACTCGACCGGGCTCGTCTGCGAGATACGCAGAGCACCGACCAGCCAGACGGCCAAGCCGATCACGAAGGGCACAGGACCGGACCACAGTCCGATGCACACGATCGCGAATCCCGCAAGGGAGGCCGTCGCTGCCACCGCACCGATGTCGCCGCAGGGGTGCGCCCAAGAGGACAGCAGCCAGGGCACCACCGCCGGAATCAGTACGAGGAAGCTGGCCGGGCGCCAGTCGATCCGTCGCCATCGGATCACCAGAGAAAGCGCGACAGCGGCACCGGCGAGGGACGTGGCGACTGTGGCCGAGGCGATCAGGATCGAAGGGTAGGGGATGAAGAACGCGTACAGACCCCCGCCGATCATGGCACCCGCGATGGCGCTGGAAATGAGCACCACTCCGGCGTTCACCGGTGTTCGAGGAGATGCCATCGTGGGCAGAATGCGCTGCCCCACTGACCCCTTCCTGATCGCTGCCCGGCCCTGGTCGGCGAGCACACGCACCTGCGCGGCATCGACCGCTGCGGTTTCGAGAACCGCGTTGATGGAGTTCAACATCGTGGCGTGCACACGCGTCGCGACCTCGCGCCATACTGCAGTGCGCTCCTGCTCCGCCACCGCTTCAAGCAGCCCCCGAGTGAGATGGTCGCGCTCCTGATCCACCGCCTGAGCCATGACCCGCAACCGGTTCCATGCGTACCAGAGCAGGAGTTGCGCAGTGAGCATCCGAAGGAACTGCACACTTCCTCCGGCCACGACGAAACCTTCGAGGACAGCGTTCGGAGGAGTGCTCAACAGCACCATCCAGGCGCATGCCGGTACAACAAGAGCCGTGACCAGACCTGGAACCCTCGGGAGAAGCATCGACAGGATGAACCCCACATATCCCAGATAGGTCTGTGGGTACGTCCAGACGAGTGTGCCGCTGGGCACCAGGGCGGTCATGGCGAGAAGCAGCATCCCCGCCACAGTGAGCCACAGGAGCCCCTGCTTCCTCGCCCCCACGACAGCCACGGCGAAGCAGACGAAGGAGGCGCCGATGCAGCCCTGCTCGAAGACCGAAAGCCGCTCCCAGTTGGGGCCGGTGACGAGCACCGTCAGCACCCACGAGAGCGAAACGACAGTGAGGATCACCCAGGAGCGGGCGGCACGCAAAGTGCGTCCTTCGGCCCCTTGTCGCTCGCTCACCCCCGTACCCTGACACTATGCTCGGCGCCCCCGCACCAGATTGGCGTGCGCACTTGCAGGCGAATGAAGGGGTTGTACCGTGCTCCGCATCGTGATCGTCGAGGATCACCCCCTCATGCGCGAATCCCTTCAGGCGCGGCTTGTCAGCCGTTCGGAGGACATCCGCTTCGTCTACGTCGGAGACTCCCTCGACGAGGCCATCGAGGCCATCGGGTCCGAGCGCCTGGACTGCTTCATCCTCGATCTCGACCTCGGCGACGGTCGGTCGGTTCTGGAGAACCTCGCCACCATCGCGAGCATCGAGGCACCCGTCCTCGTCGTAAGTGCCACGGCGACACCACGGGCGGTGCAGGTGGCGATCTCCCATGGCGCTCGCGGCTATGTGTCCAAGTCCAGCTCGACGGAGGCTTTCATGGAGGCATTCGAGGCCGTCTGTCACGGCGAGGCCTACGTCTCCCCCGACCTCGCCGCCGTACTGGCCACCGAGGCCGGGGCTGGGGTGCAGCTGTCGACGCAGGAGCAGCGAGCCCTTGCCCTGTACTCGTCGGGAATGAAGATCGAGACAGTTGCCCGCCGGATGGATGTGTCGACATCGACGGCGAAGGAGTACATCCGTCGCGTTCGCGCGAAGTACGCAGCTGCCGGAACGCCTCTCCCGACGAAAGTGGAGCTCTACCAGCAGGCGCAGCGCGACGGAATCCTCTAGGCCATGGGACGCACCATTCTCATCGTTGAGGATCACCGGGCGATGCGCGACGCGCTCACAAGCCACGTGAGCGACACCCTCAGCGACACCACGGTGATCGCCTGCGCATCCCCCGCAGAGATTCCGCACCATGCGCAAGCAGACCTCGCCCTGGTCGACCTCGACCTCGGAGAGGGCGTCGAGTCGTTAGATGCCGTGCGCCAACTCGTGGAAAGGTGCGGAGCCGTGCTCGTCATGAGTGCAGCAGGATCGGCTTCCGCTGTGCAGATGGCCATCCAGGCAGGAGCATGGACATATGTGCCCAAGTCACCGCAGCTGAGTGAGTTGGACGATGCTCTCAACGCCTGGATGCGGGGTGTTCCGTTCCTCAGCAGCGAACTGGCAGGCAAGCTCGTCACACCTCAGATTCCGGGCGTCGAGCTCGATGAGCGCACCCGTCGTGCCCTCGCCCTGCACAGCACGGGGATGTCCCTTCGCGCTATCTCCCAGACCATGGGGATCACAACGGCTGATGCCGAAAGCCTGCTGAGCGGCGGGATCGCCGCTTACAGCGAGTGATGCGCATGGAGCGTGCAACTCGGGTGCGGGATGCGTCGGCTTCGCGGCTTACAGATCGGATTCGGCTCGGTGGAGTCATCGCGAGCCTGCTGGCGACTCTCGCCCCTCCCCTCGTCGCCCTGCTCTTGCAACGAACCGCGGCGTCCCCCCGCGACGTCGCAACCGTGATGGTACCCATCGCCATCGTGGCCATCGGCTGGTTGCAGCACCGGTGGTCTGTGCGAGTCGCCCTGAGCGCTGTCGGCGTCTACTCCTACCTCGTCGGGGCCGTACTTCTTGACACCCCAGCCAGCATCACGTGGCCCCCGGTGGCGAGTTCGACCTTTGCGGCGTCCGTGGTGGTGATCGCTGGGACGACCGGCCTGTGGGGGTTGATCGGAATCGCCGCCTCGGCGACTCTGTGCGCGGTCGGTGTCATGGTTCAGCCGGTGTCGACCTTCAACATCTCGGTCGACTTCCTTGGTGGCTGGATCACTCCTCTTGTGTGTGTCGGGCTGGGACTGTCGTTCTTCATCGTGCTGAGGGTATGGGACGTCCGGGCACAGGTGTTCGATCAGGAAACTGAGCAGATCCGCCTCGCTCATCGCGCTGCTCTGGAGGAGGCCGAGGGAGATGCGGCGCGGCGGCTGGTCGACCGGCGCATCCACGAGACCGTGCTCAACACCCTAAACGCGATCACGGTGTCGAACGATCGTGCTCAGATTCAGGAGCACTGCCGACTCGACCTCAGGACGCTGACCGACACCACTGCACCGCCGAACCACCTTCTCTCCACGATCATCGCAGACGCGTCGGCTCGATTCCCCCATCTTCGCGTGCAGGTCGATGTGGAGGGGGAGGCTTCGATAGAGGATCAGTACTTGCGCAGCATTGTCAGCGACGCGATAACCGAGCTGCTCCGCAACGTTCAGCGCCACTCCGGGGTGAACGAGGCAGCCGTGACAGCTCGCGCCACCGGGGAGAGCGTGACCATCACGGTCGATGACGCCGGTCAGGGGATGCCCGAGGGTGCTGCCGCACGTTTCGGGCTTCGCCACACACTCATGTCCTCCATAAGCGACATCGGGGGGCGAGTCCGCTGGTTGCCCGCCGAACCTCAAGGGACGCGAGTCGAGGTCACGATCCCCATCGCGGCTCGGTCCAATCCACTGACCATGCCCACCTCATCGGACTTTCTCCTCGACTCCCTCACTGCACGAATCGCCCTCGTCCCCACACTGTGGATCGGGCTTCTCGCTGTGCCGGTGGCCGCCCTGTCCTTCGCCCAACCCTGGGCGATCCTGATCGCTTACGCGACCCTCATGGTCTTCGCCGTGGGCCTCATCTTCGGCTGGGCGTCCAATCATCGGCAATCTCGGGCGATTCTGACGCTGCTGGCTGCACTCGCCACATGCGCAGTAGCGGCGGCGACCCAGACGGGCTGCACCTCTGCCGTAGCCTTCCATTGGGTCATCTTCGCGTCAGCCGGCTCCATCGCTCTCATCGTGTTGGCGCAGAACAGCCTCATCACGCGAGCTGCAACTGCGGCGGCCGCTCTCGTCGCCACCACCCTCCTCGCATTCTCGAGTCCGGCCGAGTGCCGCCTCGATGCCGTGGATGCGGCGCTCGAGAACGCGATGTGGGTCATCATCATCGTCGCCGTGGTCACTACGCTCACCACCAACGTTGACCGCTACCGCGAGAGTGCCGATCACGAATGGCTCGAGGCCACCCGACTCCGCGCGAGGGCGTTGGCAAGCCAAGGAGCTGCAGCACGTTGGGTAGCAGCGCGCGAGACGGTTGACGGTCTGCTGCGTTCCATCGCAGAGGGAGACATCGACCCACTTGACCCGAGGTCGCAAGCCCGTGCCCGATTGATCCAGACCCGACTGCGTTCACTTCTGGAGGTCGGACAGCTCCGCGACCCCTCCACCCGACAGGTGTGGGAAGGATTTCTGGCCCTCCACACCAGCGAGCATTCGTCAGTGCTGATTGAGGTCCTGGACGAGCAGCATGCCCGGCCAATGGACCGGGTCTTCGCAGATCTCTCAGAACTCATGAGGGAGGCATCGGGAGAGCAGATGAGCATCTCTCTGCTCACGGACAGCATCCTCGTTCACATGCCACAGGTGCCGACGCTGAATTTTGCCTCACCGCGTTGGGCACTGCTGGAGCACAGTGCGGGGCAGGGCTGCACGTTGGAGTGCGCCGATGCCAGGCCGCGTGCGAGTCGCCAATAAGAGGAGTTCAGCCGCCTGCGAGTGTCACTTCGGTGGCGAACAGACTCAACCGCCGCTCGCCCAGGTGAGGGCTGCCGAGAAGACGAAGCCTGCCGAGGCGATGACTCCGGCCCATCCCTTGATCGCGCGAACGGCGATCGGCACCATCTCGTTGATGACGACGACGAGAAGGGCGCCCGCCGCGATCGACTGGATGATCGCCTGCGTGGAATCCGAGGCACCGTAGAGCAGGCTGTAGCCGACAGCGGCGAACACAGCACCGATGACCACGATGATGGAGAATCGCAGGAGAACCGAGCCGAGTGCAATGCCGCCAGCGAGGAGCGCCGCGGCGATGCCGATGGCCTCCGGGATCGCGGCGATGAAGATGGATCCGACGAGGGCGGCGGAGACGCCCACCGTGGCCGTGTGGAGAGTCAGGCCGACAGCAATGGACTCCGGGACGCCGTCGATGACCATTCCGACGGTGAGGTTGCGCGCCTCCTTCTTGGTGGCCCCCTGCACCTCTGCGCCGCCGTGCCCGATTCCCGCCGCCATCTCAGCCTCGATGACCTCGCCCGGCTGCTCATCCTCGCCTCGACGCTCGAGGAATCGGATGATGAGGAAGTAGACCACGCAGCCAATGGCGATCCCGATCGCCGTCGGCAGCTCACCGGCCTCGTCATAGGAGACAGCCACAAGATCGATCGCCACGGCGGAGATGACAGCACCCGCGCCGAAGGCCATCAACGCACCGACGATGACTGGCTTCTTCAACTGCGGGAACTTCCACACCAGTAGGGCGCCCACGAGGAGAGCCGACTGGGCAAGCGCACCGAACAGGGCAGCTTCAAGCACGTCGCGAACCTACACGATTCACTCGATGAACGGTTGCCCCTCGCGCAACTGCGCAGGACCTTCTTCTCCGCGGAACCACGCGACCCGTCCAACTGACTCCATATCCGCGCTATCCGTCCCACCCAGAGCGCCCGGGCGAGCAGGATGTCCCTATGCCCGTCATTTCCCGAGCGCTCATTTCGGCGGCCGCCTCGATCGCCCTCGCTGCATGCTCGAGCCAGGCGGCAGAGCCACCCGCAGGTTTCACCCGCCTGTCGGACGTCGCTCCCGACATCGTGCAGGAGATCCGCT
>Ga0315906_10010737_pt1 | contig 10723 bp, 8 predicted proteins | sample LakEriMetagenome_4_FD_203526 | JGI IMG/M metagenome (GOLD analysis project Ga0315906, IMG submission 203526) | Freshwater fungal communities from buoy surface, Lake Erie, Ohio, United States - Buoy 2 MA122 | ecosystem: Environmental > Aquatic > Freshwater > Lake > Lake biofilm | place: USA: Lake...
TCGGCGATGGCAAGTTCGAGAAGAAGTACTGCCAGCCGCTGATCCACCAGCACATCGCCACGGAGATCGCTCGCCTGCTCGCAGGGACGCATCGACTCGGCGAACGCAGCCTGCGAGCCGACGATATCGCCGTGCTCGTTCGTACGCACGGCGAGGCCACGGCGCTACAGCAACAGCTCCGCGCGGCAGGCCTGCGCAGCGTGCGCCGCACGGACGAGAGCGTGTTCGCGACAGCGGAGGCGACCGCTCTGCAGCATCTGCTGTCGGCGGTACTGGAACCGACCAGGACCCAGGCAGTACGCACAGCGCTCAGCACGCCGTTTTTCGACTGTGACGCGTCACGGTTAGTGGAACTCGACACCGACGAGGCGGGCTGGGAGGCGCTGATCGAGCGTCTGCTCGAATGTCGTTTGCGATGGCATACACAGGGTTTCGCCAGCGCATTCCGTTGGCTGACGACCACCGGCATGCTGCGCTCGAGACTCGTGCAACGCCCGGAGGGCGAGCGCAGCCTGACGAACCTGCTGCATCTTGCCGAGCTGGTACACGAGGCTGAGCGAACGCTGCGCCTCGCTCCAGTGGGCGTCGAGGAATGGTTGCGCGAGCAATGCGAGTCACCGGCCCGCGGCGTCGACGAGCACGTGCAACGAATCGAGCGTGACGACGAAGCCGTCAAGATCGTGACCTTGCACAACGCCAAGGGCCTCGAATATCCCATCGTGTTTTGTCCCTCGCACTGGCATGACGCCACCGCGCGGGACGTGCTGTTCCATGATCCAACCACCGCGCATATAACCCTCGACCTGTCGGATACACCGTCATCGCAGCACCGCCAGTGGGCGCTCGACGAAGCACTCGCCGAGGACATCCGCCTGCTATACGTTGGCGTCACCCGCGCGATTCATCGCTGCTACATCTACGGTGCCAACGCTGCCGATCCTCAGGACTCGGCGCTCGGTCGGGTGCTTGGCGGAACGCTCGATGGACTCGCCTGCGCCAGTATCGGACTGCGCAACACGGACGACGATACGACACAGCAAAACATCGGCCTACCGCATGTCGACGACGCCACTGAATGCGCGGCGCGATCATTTAGCCGCTCGCTGCGTGCCGACAGACTGGTGGGCAGTTTCACAAGCCTGATCTCCAACGCCAGCCAGGAAGTCGCCGAAGACTACGATGACCAAGGCGAACTGGCTCATCTACAGAGCAGACCCGCCGACGCGCCTGAAGATTCGATATTCCGTCTGCCCGCCGGCGCAGCCACCGGCATCGCTCTGCACTCGGTGCTCGAGAAACTCGACTTCATGGCACCGACGGCGCTGGAGGCTCTGGTCGCGCAGGCCTTTGCGCCGCTCGCGCTCAGCGCCGTACAGCACGATGCGGTATGCCGACACCTGCGAGCCCTGCTGGAGCATCCGCTGCAGGCGGGCGATCGAACGCTGCGGTTCGTGGACATGCCCATGCAGGCGAGACTCAACGAAGCGGCCTTTTTCTATCCGACCCGTGCCTTCACGCGGCAGGAGTTGCTGGGCGTCGCCACGCGTGCCGGAGACACGGGCCTTGGGAAACTGATCCAGCGGCTGAACTTCCAACCGAGCGAAGGCTTTCTTAACGGTGTGATCGACTTGATTTTCCATCACGAGGGCCGCTATTACCTTGCCGACTGGAAGTCCAACTGGCTGGGCAACGATACGGCGCACTACGCACCCTCGCAGCTGCAGACCGTGATGCTGCGTGAGGCCTATGTGCTGCAGTCGCTCCTCTACACGCTGGCACTCGATCGCCATCTCGCCGCGCGACTGCCCGAGTACCGCTACGAACAACACTTCGGCGGTATCTTCTACATTTTCGTGCGCGGGATCGATGCAGCGCATCCGGAGCGGGGTGTGCACTTCTCGCTCCCGGCTGCAACGTTCGTCCGTGATCTTGCGGCCACCGTGTTAGCACCGGTCGAGCCCGTGTCATGAGCGACCTGCAGGCTTTTCTCGCCGACGAGCGCTTCACGACACTCGATCGCTCCCTGGCACGTCATCTGGCAGCGCAAGCGTCGTCGTCACGTTGGATCGGTCATGCAGCGGCCTTGCTGAGCAGTGTGCTGCGGCGGGGCCATCTGTGTCTCGATCTAAGCCAGCGCCCCTCGGACCACTTCGAGGCGACAGCCGCACTGCAACCCTGGCCGTCCTTGTCGAGTTGGCGGGACGATCTGCTGGCGAGCGGTCTCGTCGCGCAGCAGCCGGGCGAATTCAAACCCCTCGTGCTCGATGCGACAGGTCGTCTGTATCTGCATCGCTATTACGAGTACGAGCGTGATCTGACCGCCCGCATTGTCGAACGGTTGGGATCGGACGCCACTGCGGTCGACCCGGTGACGAGCGCCGACTCTGCGACACAGACCGACATGGCGATCGATGCCGTACGCTCTCGCCGCTTCATGGTGATCGCCGGTGGCCCGGGAACGGGCAAGACGACCACCGTGGTGCGCATTCTCGTCGCCTTGCTGACGGAGAGTCCGGAGTTGCGGATCTCGCTCGCTGCGCCCACCGGCAAGGCCGCACATCGCATGCAGCAAAGCATCGCCGCACAACGGGCGAGCTTGTCCATCGACGAGGCGTTGCGTGAGCGCCTCCCGCGTACCGCCTCGACCCTGCATCGCTTGCTCGGCGCCCGCGGCGACTCGGCGTTTTTCCGTCATGATGCGGGCCGGCCGTTGGCGAGTGATGTGGTGATCGTCGACGAAAGTTCCATGGTCGATCTGCCGCTGATGGCCAAACTGTTTGCGGCGTTGCGACCGGAGGCGCGCATCATCCTGATCGGCGACCCTGATCAGTTGGCATCGGTAGAGGTGGGCTCCGTGCTTGCCGACATCACGGCCGCCGGTACAGCACTCGGGTCTGCCCTCGTCACGCTGCGCAAACCTTGGCGCTTTGCGGCCGACAGCGGCATCGGGGCCTTGTGTGGAGCAATCCGTAGTGGTGATGCGGACCGTACGCTCGAGATCCTGGACGACATCAAGCATCCAGATGTCACCCTCAAGCCGTTGCCCACTGCCGAAATGCTCGGCAAGGCGCTTTCACAGACATCGATCATGGCGACTTATCGCAACGCCTTGCAGAGCGACGATCCGGCGGCGCGGCTCGCAGCGTTCGAGACGGCGCGGATCCTCTGTGCGACGCGGAGTGGTCTTGCGGGCACCACACGCATCAACGAAACGATCCGTGACCTGCTCTCCGGCGAAGAGTTGATCGACGACGCACGCGGCGCGTTGTACCACGGCGCGCCACTCGTCGTGCTGCGCAACGATTACGCGCTGCAGGTGTTCAACGGCGACAGCGCCGTGCTGCACCGTAGTGATGACGAGGCGCGCCTGCATGCCTGTTTCCGTACCGGCACGGGCGAGCTGAGGCGGGTGCTCGCCGCGCGGCTGCCCGAACATGCTCCGCTCTATGCCATGACCGTGCACCGCAGCCAAGGTTCGGAATTCGATCACGTGCTCGTCGTCTTGCCGCCACGCGAATCGCCCATACTGACGCGTGAGTTGCTCTACACGGCTGTCAGCCGTGCCCGAAAGTCGGTTACGGTATGGGCAGATCCGACACTCATCCGCTACGCCTGCCTGCGCCGCGTGCAACGTGCATCGGGACTCACGGAGCGACTGACCACATGACACGGTTGATGAGGGTCTCCGTGGTGGCGCTGGGCGCCGTGCTTACTGCCTCCAGCATCGCGGCAGCGCCGCACCCACCGGCCTCGGTCAAGGTGACGTTCGATCGAGCGGGCGTTTTGGATGTGCGCGCGGAGGGGCTCGCAGATCGAGCTACCGGCCGGGTGCTGAGCGCGGATGATCCGGTACGCATCGCCTCGATCTCCAAGCTGGTCGTGGGACTCGGCGTGATGCGTCTCGTGGAATCAGGCGTACTCGATCTCGATCGCGACGTATCGACGTGGCTCGGCTGGTCGTTGCGTCATCCGCGACATCCGCAAGTGCCGATCACGCTGCGCCTGTTGCTGTCGCATCGCTCGAGCATCACCGACGCTGCGGGCTACGTGATCCCCTACGACGCCTCACTTCAAGACAAACTGAGCGATCCCGGGGCCTGGGACGCCGAGCACGCCCCCGGCACGTTCTTTCGCTACACAAACCTCAACTTCCCGCTCATCGCTTCGGTGATGGAGCGGGCAACGGGCGAGCGTTTCGATCGACTCATGCAACGGCTCGTACTGGACCCTCTTGGACTACAGGCTTGCTTCAACTGGGCATCCTGCTCTCTCGCCTCGATTGAGCGCGCAGTCGTTCTGTACGACGCAACAGGCGCAGTACAAGCGGACGATCTCCGGGGCAGCGCCCCCGCCTGTCCGGTCGTGCCTGCCGCCGATGGACAATGCGATCTCACGCGCTGGCAAGCGGGGCGCAACGGAGCGATGTTTTCGCCACAGGGCGGGCTGCGGATTTCCGCGCGTGATCTCGCACATATCGGTCGCATGCTACTCAACGACGGCGCTCTCGACGCCGGAGCCCATGGCAGCCGAGCACAGGGCGCCGAGCGATTCCTGCGCAAGGAGTCGATCGATAAGCTAATCGCCCCAATGTGGACCTACGATGGTCGAAACGGCGAGACTTTCGAAGCGGAAACCGGCGATCCGGGTCGAGCATTCTTTTGTCGCTACGGGCTCGCCGTCCAAACGCTGGCCACGCGCGATTCCAACTGCGGCGATGATCCGTTCGGTGACGCGAAACCCCGCATCGGCCACGCGGGCGAAGCGTACGGTCTTGTCTCCGGACTGTGGATCGATCGGCAGTCAGGCCACGGCGTCGTCTATTTCATCGTCGGTGGGGATCTTAAGGAAAAGGGCGCGCACTCAGCGTTCTATGCCATCGAGGAGCAACTGCTCCGTCATCGTCCTTTGCGCACGCTGCCGTAAACGCGTAAATGTTCAGAGTCCGCGGCGGACCGGAATACAGGTACCCGTCGGCATCTGCTTGCGCAAATACTCAATACGCGAAGACTCCGCGCCCTGTTTGGCGAGCATCGCTTGGTGATCACTCCACACCTTGCGCATTATCTCCTCTGTACGAAGACACTCTGACAGCGAAGGAAATACCAAATCAGTTTTGATTGGGGTGCCGAGCACCATCACCACAAGTAGCCAGTTCATCGCGAGTCGGTGCGCGTCGGTATCTCTGACCTGACGGATTCCAGCGCTGCGAGCGCCTGCAACGCGGTACGTTGTGATTGCTCTAGTGTAGCGTCGGGGTTTTCCTTCATCACCACCGCACGGTGAAGATCACGCAGCGTGGTTGAGAACGCTCCGTAGTTCATCGTGAAGGTCCGCGTCGTCTCCTTGGCTGTCGAGACACTGAGCCGCTCCACCTGCAACATCAGAACGCGGACTGATCGTTGCGTTCGTGAGTTCAAATCGAATAGCTGGCTACGATGAGAGTCCGACCAAGACGTCGCGTCCGAGTCGGAGCTCGCCGCGAGCCACTTCAACGTCGTCTTCAGATTCTGCTCCGCCTGGTGCAACAGACGCCCCATCACGCGCTGCTCCAAAGCAGACAAAGGTGGAGCATAGCTGTCCACCTCAGCGTGGAGCCGCCCCGATGCGAGGCTGGATAGAGCGATCGCCAGAAGCAACATGGGTCGAAACATTAAGGGGTCCCCCAAAAACCCGGTTCGCCGGCCGAAACCAGCGAACCAGGTAACCGCTAGGTCGTAAGGGAAGCAGCTCGCTGCTTTGAAGCCAACGCTACTGCACCATGCCGGCCGCGCCAATGAGGGCCAGCCCTTACCCCGACAAACGCGCCGGGCGACCCTCGAGGGTCTCGGCTGCTATGGCCTGCACCACGGCTCGGAGTGCCACGGTGCTCGAAAAGCCCTCGCCCAATGAGCGTTTAAGAATTGCGCGCTGCCGGTTGGCACTACAGCCTGAAACGATCAGTCTCGACGCATGCTCGACCGCCCACTCAGAGTCAAGCTCACCGATTGCGTCTGCACAGGAACTGACAAAGTGCGTTAAAAACTGCGATGCAGTGCAATTCTCTTTGGTCTCCAGATCGATGAAATCCGCTGATGTTCCGAACCTCTTTGCTCTCCAGCGATTTTCCTCGATCAGCAAACGGTCGATCCCGGCATGTAGCGATAAGCGGTCGTTGGTATTCCTAATAAGTTCTTGCAGCACCGCAACGCGAAATAACTCCGACAAGCAAACACTGTCTCGATATAAAGGACAAGCGTCGGCAATTCGCAACTCCAACGTCGGATAACGTGCGGACGGCCGAACGGCCCACCAGATGTAACTTTCGTCGCTGATCGCTTTCGTTCGTAACAGCGTATCCACGTAGGTTCGATACTCCGTCTCGCTATCGAAGAGCCTGGGAATTCCTGTCCTTGGCCATTCGTCGTAAGCGGCCTGTCGATAGCTCATCAGACCGGTATCTCGCCCGCCCCAAAACGGTGATGACGCGCTCAACGCGAGCCAAAATGGAAGCCAGCGCATCAGCCCATTCATCAGTCGAACTCGATCGAAACCATCTGGAATTTCCACGTGAACGTGCAGTCCACAGAGTAGTGTTCGATGTGCAACGATCTGAAAATCATCGACCAGCGCTTCATGGCGCTCCGATTTCGACACCTTCTGGCTCCGCCAGCCCGCCAACGGATGGGTGCCCGCCGCGAGCACTTCGAGATCGTGTTGAGCTGCGACCTCCCCGAGTCGCATCCTATTTTGCGCGAGCGACTCAAATGCCTCAGCCGCATGGCTGAGTATCTCAGTCTTGATCTCAAGCTGGCTTTGCAGCAATTCGCTTGATGCACGATCACCGAAAGCCCGTCGAATCTCGCTTTGGAAACTCTTTGCCGGGCGAATAACGACTCGTTGCGTCGAAGGGTTGGAAACGAAGAACTCCTCCTCGACTCCGAATCGTACGGTTTTAGGTACCATAGGTTTGTCATGGTTTCCGATCGCAGCATTTTCCGTCAGTGGGTTGACGCCGTAAGGGCAAGCCCTGATGGGCGACAGATGCCCGCAGCCATGTTGATTGCAGGCTATCTGCTCGCGCACGTGCTCATGGATGCGGGCAGCTTTGTGCAACCGGTGCTCAAGCTAGGCATCACTCCTTGGAGCCCGCAAGCAGGTTTGGTCGTCGCTTTTCTTTATGCCTACACTCGGGGTTTCTGGTGGTCGGTCGTCGCCTTCATCCTCGCCGAGTTATTGATTCGCGGAATACCCATTCAGTGGTGGTTGGTACCGATACAAGCAGTTTGCGTCGCCGGTGTGTATCAGGCCGCGGCGGCGGCGCTGCGGCATTTCCGTATCTTCGAATTGCCTCCAACGCTGAGGACCACGCTGCAATTTTCCGCCATCGCTGCGCTTGCAGCCTTGGCCGCGGGCATTGTGGTCGTAGGTTCCTATGTCGCGACCGCGGCTTTGCCCGCCGAACGATTTTCGGAAGCCGTCGGGAGATACTGGGTCGGCGACCTGAACGGCATACTGATGCTGACGCCACTGATGTTGAATCTGCATGCCATACCTAAGCTGCTGCGAGCAGTCGGAGATTCACCACTGGCCTTCGCCGGTGTAGGGCTTGGCAGTGTTGCTGCATTGATGCTGGTGTTCCTGATCGGGAATCCCGAAGACCTTCGATTTTTCTACGTGCTTTTTGTGCCAGCACTCGCATCCGCACTGATTTGGGGAACTCCAGGTCTACTGTTGACCGCCATCGGGTTGCAGATTGGCTTGATGTTCGGTGTTCAGCGCTTGCCCGAAGTGGCACCTTTGGTCGATCTGCAATACCTCATGTCGACGCTTGTACTGTCGGGACTCGCTCTCGGCGCAGTAGTCAGCGAGCGCAGCGAAGCCGCCAAACTCGCGTTGCAGCGCGAGATGCAGATCAGCGAGCGTGAAGCGCGCTTGGCGCGAGCGTCGCGTGCAGCGACAGCAGGAGAGCTCGCATCTGCCCTCGCACATGAACTGAACCAACCGATGACGGCACTCGTCGGCTATCTGCGAGCCAGCGAGATCATGATAGCGGGCATCAACGCGTCGGATCCAAGATTGGCGCCGGCGCTACACAAAGCTGCGGACGAAGCACTGCGTGCTGCAGACATTCTCGGTCGGTTGCGTAACTTCTATGCGGGCCGGGATCCGCAACTCGAAACGATGGACATCGGCATAGTATTACGGAGCACTGCCGAGTCGTCCCGATGGAGTGATCGTCGCGAAAACGTATCGATCGCGTTTGATATTCCGGCCGATCTACCCGCGGCTGTCGCGGACCGGGTATTTATCGAGGTTATTTTCGCCAACCTCGTGAGCAATGCACTCGATGCAACGAGTGAGCGGACAGATGCGAGGATCGTCGTCAGCGCTCGCGTTAAAAACTCAATGATTGAAGTAATAGTCGATGACAATGGCCCAGGCGTGTCCCCGGCCATGCGGGCCGAGCTATTTAAAACGTTTGTCACTTCGAAGCCCGACGGTATGGGCGTAGGACTCGCTGTCAGTCGATCATTGGCGCAAGCCTGTGGCTGTGAACTGACAGCCTGTGACAGCAGGCTCGGGGGTGCAGGTTTTCGTCTCGATATCCCGGTGAAAAAATGACCGCAACCGCTCGAGTGTTCCTTGTTGATGATGACGCAGCCATCCGCGACGCGCTGTATTTACTGTTGCAACTTCGCGGAATAGATACTGAGGTTTATGCCTCCGCTGCCGAGGCACTGGAGGCGATCAGCCTCGAGTCCAGGGGGTGCGTTCTCACCGACCTGCGTATGCCGGGCCTAACGGGTCTTGAGCTGATGGGAGAACTGAGAGCCAAGCAAGTTTCGTTACCCGTAGTCATGTTGACTGCCCACGGTGATGTAGCCACCACTCGCGCCGCGCTGCGCGGAGGTGCTTTTGATTTTCTCGAGAAGCCTGTCGACGAAGACATTCTCGTCGATGTTGTCCGTCACGCAATCAACGAGGATGCCAAAGGGCATCGTAAGCGCCTCGAGGTCGATGCCACCATGGCGCGAATCGAAAGTTTGACGCCGCGTGAACGGGAGGTGTTCATGCTGCTCACCCGAGGCTTACAGAATCGGGAGATTGCATTGGAGCTGTCGATCAGTGCGCGAACAGTTGAGGTATATAAGGCACGCATGATGGAAAAGCTGGGTTGCTCGACGATCGCGGAAATCGTCAAACTGAGTTTGGTACTGGAGCCAGGCGGCCTTTCATAATTCCGTCATAATTGCTGAAGAGAATCCGGTAGTACCCATGGGCAAGCCGATCACCGTCCTATTTCTCTGCACGCACAACTCGGCGCGCAGCATCCTGGCCGAAGCATTGCTCAATCATTTGGGGGCGGGGAAGTTCGTCGGCTATTCGGCCGGCAGCACGCCCCGTGAAAGCGGGCAGCCCAACCCACTCGCACTTCGCACCCTCACGGAAGCCGGAATCCCGACGGTAGGTTTACGCAGCAAAAGCTGGGATGAGTTTCTCGGTCCTGCGGCACCGCCCATTGATCTCATGATTACCGTCTGCGGTAACGCCAACGAAGTCTGCCCCGTGTTTCCAGGTCGACCTGCGACCGCTCACTGGGGCTATGATGATCCGAGCGCAGGCGAGTGGCCGGATGAGATCAAGATGGTCGCGTTCCGCACAACGCTGCATCAGATCAAGCGGCGCCTCGAAGCCTTCACGAGCCTGCCGGCGGCATCGCTGGAAAAAATGGCGCTCGAGCAATCTGCTCGAGCTCTGGCCTCGCCGCACACAGCGCCATGAGTATTTTCGAGCGCTACCTGACCCTATGGGTCGGGCTGTGCATCGTGGTCGGGATCGCGCTCGGCGAGGCTTTTCCGCAAGTGATGCAAGTCATCGGCGGCATCGAGATCGCCCGCGTCAACCTCCTCGTAGGCCTGCTCATCTGGGTGATGATCATTCCGATGCTGATCCGCGTCGACTTTGGCGCACTCGGACAGTTGCGCACGTACGGCCGCGGCATCGGTGTCACGCTGTTCGTGAACTGGCTGGTCAAGCCGTTCTCGATGGCGGTGCTCGCCTGGCTCTTCGTGAAACAACTCTTCGCGCCGTATTTGCCGGCCGAGCAGCTCGACAGTTACGTGGCCGGACTCATTCTGCTCGCAGCGGCGCCCTGCACAGCCATGGTCTTCGTCTGGAGTCGTCTGACGCACGGTGATCCGTTGTTCACCCTGTCGCAGGTTGCGCTTAACGACACGATCATGGTGTTCGCCTTCGCGCCGTTGGTGGGTTTGTTGCTCGGTATCTCCGCGATCATCGTGCCCTGGGACACACTGTTGATTTCGGTGGTGATGTATATCGTCGTTCCGGTGCTGATCGCGCAAGCGATTCGACGCGCCGCCCTGAAACGCGGTGAAGCGAGTCTGGCGAGGCTCCTCGAACGCATGGGGCCCGCCTCGATCACGGCGCTACTGCTGACGCTCGTGCTGCTGTTCGCTTTCCAAGGCAAAGCCATTCTGGCGCAACCGCTCGTGATCGCCCTGCTTGCAGTTCCGATTCTCATCCAGGTTATCTTCAACGCGTCTCTGGCTTACGGACTGAACCGGATGCTCGGCGAGCGCCACTCCGTCGCCTGCCCCTCGGCGCTGATTGGTGCATCAAATTTCTTTGAACTTGCCGTGGCGGCAGCCATCGGGCTTTTCGGCTTCGAATCCGGTGCGGCGCTCGCCACGGTCGTGGGCGTGCTGATCGAGGTACCGGTGAT
>Ga0315906_10010741_pt1 | contig 10720 bp, 18 predicted proteins | sample LakEriMetagenome_4_FD_203526 | JGI IMG/M metagenome (GOLD analysis project Ga0315906, IMG submission 203526) | Freshwater fungal communities from buoy surface, Lake Erie, Ohio, United States - Buoy 2 MA122 | ecosystem: Environmental > Aquatic > Freshwater > Lake > Lake biofilm | place: USA...
CCTTCCTCGCCTCGCTCCGTCACCAGACTAGCTACGTCGATCTTCTCGATAACCGTAGCACCCTGCGAGATAAGCTCGTCGAACGTGTTGATCTTGCTGATGTTCTGATACTCATCGATCAACTCAAGCAGCTTGCCGTCTTTGTTGACAGCGGCGATAGCGATCTGCTGCTCGATCTCCCGACGGCGTACCTCGATGATCGTAGTCTCTACGTTCAGCGTGCTGACGTCTGCTGCCTTGGCCTCATCGATCAGCAGCTTGAACCGCTCGACGTGCTTAGGGTTAGGGAACGTAGCTCCGATCAGCTCGTAGATCAGGCTAACGTCCACAGCCTGAGCGTGGGGGTCTCGCTGGTAGAACTCAGCCACCAGCTTCATCAAGTGCTGGAACTCACGACTGTGTTCCTTAAGCGTGATAAGCCCGTGTACTTTCTCGAAGCTGGAACGATTGTTAAGTACGATTGCTAGTAGCTGAGTCTCCATCCTATCTCCCTTACGCTGGTAAACTTTCTATGAACTCTCTGAAATCTTCGTCGTCCATGTCCTTGACATCCTTCCTTCCGATCCTTATACTCAGAGGAAGGAGGTGTGAATACTTGATTGCCTGACGCACGGCCTTGTCCTTAGCATCAGGATCGAGACTAAGAATAGCACGGCATCCAAGAGATTGCAACTCTTCAGCCATCAACTGAGTGAAGTCTCCGCCCAAGATAGCAGCAGCGTTGACACCGCTAGACGCCAAGCGAATCGCAGACGGAGCATCCTCAGTAACCACGACACGCTGGTGGGCGATGGATGTGTCTGCTTTGTAGTACGCCAGCGCATTAGCGTTGTCGTTCTTATACGTGACTGCCTTCTTGAATCCGTCCTTCTTCTCGACCATGCGTCCGATGAATCCACCGAACCGTCCGTCGTAAGTGTTGATCGGAATCCAGAGCCTGCCGTTACCATCGAGATCAGTGTACCACTCGATGCCAGCATCAGCACACATGCTAACTGTCAGGTGAAACTTGGACAGGATACGAGGGTACATATCCTCAGGGATCTCGCTACGATTCACACGCGGTACAGGTTTGCGCCGTGACTTTACATCTGTAAAGCTTTTGCCGATGCAAGGAACGATGCCCTGAATACCACAGCTAGCACGATGACACTTGTAACCTAGGAAGTTGTTGTCTACTTGGAAGATGTTGAACGTCGCCTCTCGTGTAGCCCCGCCTTGGCAGACAGGGCACACGTTAGCAGACGACGGGCCGATACGTAGGATCTCTTCCTGCAGCCCGTTGTACTTCATTACACAGCCGCTCGCTGAACGACCGCTTCGACGGGAGCAATCGTGGAAGCACCGATGACAGCGTGCATGGTCTTCTCCGGGAGGTGAGTCTTCGGATTGGCTACGTGGATGTTGGTCACGCCGATGATGTTGCCCGACCAGATAGCTTCCGGATCACGATACAGCTTGTTGAACGTATCCTCTCGAGGCCCGCAATAGATAACGAGCTTGCCATCGTACATCAGCTTCTGTACCGAGGGAGACTTGATCTCTGTCTCAGTATCAGAGGGCCAGAAGGTACCGAACACGGTGCGATTATTCTTGTCCACTTCGCTAACAAAGAACTCTACCTTGGTGCCACGAACCGCTGCAATAGTAGCGGCCAGCGTATCGTCCGCCGTAGCCACACTATCGTCGAAAGGGACGACGTTGCTAGGCGTAGTAGCTGGAGCAGTGCCGGCCAGATTGTACTTCTGCTGGAGCTTGGTGAGATCGTCCAGAGATCCATCATAGGTAGTAGTGCCGGCGAACGCACGACTCCACTCAATCTCCTTCTTGGAGTACGTCACCTTAGTCTCCTTGAGGTTGAGGATGTACAGAGTGTCAGCCTGCGCAGCCATGACGTTGTTCGTGGTCTTGAGCTTGTTGCGCTCCGCCAGCCAGTGCAGCATGCCCGGCTCGCTGGCGAACAAACAGTACGTACCATCGTCCGACATGAGAGCGTGCATCGGACGGCGTCCGTTGTTGGCAACGTACATCTTGGACGGGTCGTCGTCGAAGAAGAACATTACAGAGTAAGCACCCGACAGACTGCAGAGGATCTCAGCGATCTGTGTATCACGCGCCTCGTCGTCCAGAGCAGCCGCCTCTACCAGCTTACCGAACAGCCACTCAGAGTCGGACACGTAGTCCTTGCCGAGCGTGTAACCAGACAGCGTGCCGTTATGGACACCCACGATGGAGACGTCGTACTCCTTGTTCCACAGACGGAACGGATGAGCTGCATCGACAGTGACTTCGCCCACGGTAGCCGCACGATTGTGCCCGATAACCATGTAGGAGTGATCGACTTCGTCGAGGATAGCCTTAGTGGCACGGCTGGTAAGGAACGAAGCCGGGGCCAGCACATCCTTGTGCATCATCACGTGACTGTTGCTAGTCATGACAGCGAGACCGCAGCTATCTTCACCACGCACAGCTCCGGCGATCAGGGCATCCGATACAAACTTATTGAGATCCTTGACCGGAGTGGGCGAGACATTGACAAGTCCGAAGATACCACACATATGTCAGTTCCTTATAGCTTAGGGTTCAATAGAATTGGCGCGCTGAGAGGCGACAAACTGCACGGCGTCAACGAGGGCTTCGACGGCGGCAGACTCCGACACACCTTCGGCCCGTTGGAAAGCCAGCGAGAAGTCATTGAAGTTGGTGGCCATGCGTTGCTGCATCGACCTCGGTGCTATCCTCGAAGGCGTCATCGAACATAAGACCGCCGAGCATCACGAGCACATCGTCGCGGTGACGCATGTCGTCTTCGTCGCTTACAGAAGTAAGATTCAAGAACTCCGCATGTGCAGGCAGGTACCGAGTGATGAACTCCCGGATAGTAGCGCAGTCGCTCAAGAGCTCACGCACGTCAGCGCCAGACAACGACACCTTCTTCTGCTCAAGGCACATGTTCACCAGACCATACACTCCCTCTCGGCTAAGCCCACCAAAGTAGCGATACTCGATGGTGCCATACTTAGCAAGGGCAGTGATGTTAAAGCCGAGATAACGGTGTCCACCGACGAGCTGCTGAACAGCGCTATCGCACGGACGGTTGGTGACGTTAGTAGTCAGCAGACGGCTAGCCGCGAGCGACACAGCGTAGCAGTTAGCTTCGCGATGGGTGCCTGCAGTACCTACCACATACGGCTCCACGATAGCGGCAAGGGCCAGCGTGCGGGCCACCTGATCAGACGTGGTATCCGAGTAGTTGATGTGGACGTGAGTGGAAGTACGGACAGAATCTTCCAGCCCGTTGGCTGCCTTGATCTCGAACATCGCATCGATAGCAGTGCAGGCAGCCTCACCAAACAAGGGCTGAGAGAACACCAGCTCGATGCCATTGCGCAGGCTGCCGTCGCCGTGAGGCGTGACAAGCGCACGATTGATCAGCGAGTTACTGCCCCAGTAACGCAGACGATCCCCGCGAATGTTCATGTCCGGCTGCTCAAGCTCCAGCTCAACGCCTACATATTCAGTAGGAAGGGCCAGTTGAGCCGAGCCGCGCTGCTCGATACCGACGCGGCGAGTAACACCGAACATATCATGAATAGTCACAGGCATGGCACCACCTTAGGAAGAGTACGAGAAACAGTGGACTGAGTACGGCTATCGATAAGACGATTGGATCGGGTATCGACTTTGTAGGTACCGTCGTCCTGACGAATGACCTTGAACATACCGTTACACATGCTGTAATGGAACCATACCTCAGTGCCGACGCGGAACAGGAGCATGGTCGGGGAGATGGCCAGCGTCGTAGTGTAGCTAGAGTTAAAGTCTGTCAGCGTGGCAACAGCCTGCTCGAAGCTGACGTACATGCCACCAGTAAAGGCGGAATGAAGGACACGGAGAATACGGTAGCTGTCACTGGTCCAGCTACTGCCCACGTGAGGGCCGTCAGTGTGGGCACCACCGACCCGCACCGAGCGCTCGCCGTAGCCACGAACGTAGCCACCCACCTTACGCTGTAAGAAGTAGCGACCAGTAAGCGTGCCGTCCTCCTCGCAGATGTTGACGAAGCCGGAACGAACGATCGGCAAGAGATTGTCAGGATCGAACACAGCACGGAGCTGGTTAACTCCGAGACGAAACTCGCGCCCGATCAGATCGCTACCGCTGCTCTGGATGATCTTGCTGGCAGTGCAGGCAAGTCCTTCCTCTCGTCGGTAGAACGCACGCAGCATGATCACGGAGTCGTTGAACCGCATAAAGCAGTTGCCCAACGATCGCTGGAGATCATCGACATTCAGCACGTCGAAGGTGTGCTTCTTGATTTCCATGTGTCACATCTCTGAGGTGGTATACTTGGGGAAGTTAGCTGGCTTTGGCTTAACTCCAGCCAGCTCGGACGTGTTGCCCCGAGCCATGACTTCTTTGTTCTCGGAGTCCGTGATGATAATGGCACTACAGAAGGAATACTTCCGAAAGCCTACGTCTTGCCGGACCTCGCGCTCTGCGTCTAGATCATTAGCAGCCGCTACCTTACCGCTGTAAAACTTACCGTGGTACTTGAGCCGGTAGTAGTACTGCTTATAGGAGATTGAACTGACCAACGTAGAACTCCTTTGTTGAGGGAGCAGACAGCGCAGGAGCCGTGTTAACTTCGAGAACATAGAGCCTGTCCTTCTTACTTACGATCAGATCTACTGCACCGAAGTCCAGTCCGCAGTTACGCACTGCGCGCTGAGCCATGTGAACCATGTCAGTAGTGACCGGGTCCACGTTGTCGGAACAGTACACCCAGCCGTGATGATAGCTGCGGATAAGGGCCGAGTAGTCCTCCTCGCTAGCGCCGTTACGCTTGCGCTTCTGCTGCACGAAGAAGTTATCCGACCACGTGTTAACGTGGATACGGTACTCAGCTTTCTTACGGATGTAAGCAGTGTACAGCTTAGCATCAGGCAGATCATCAGGAGTACGGCACACTACGATGCCGTCTCCCGAATGGCTGGTCAGCTTGGTGCGAGCGAAGACGATGCGTCCCTCCTTCTCACGCAGCCATGCCGCTGCTTCCTCCTTGTCCAGCCAGTACGGAGGCCGGTCTTCGGCGTTGCCGGTACGAATGAAGAACTCTCGCTTGTCCGTAGCAAGGTGCGTGTCGATGTTGAGGATCTTATCCGAGTAAGTAACCGGACCGCAGTTACCCCAGAAGATTACCCGTTCGTACTTGCGGATAACCCGGTCAAGCCGGGACAGGGACACCCGTCGGCACGACGGCAGACTGCGACGCAACACTGCGGCGCTGGCGCTGGGGCGAGGACAGACGATTGCAAACTTCATTGATGGGTTCTCCACAGATACGAATGTACTCGGCTGCGCTGGCGTAGTTGTTGAAGCGGATGTTGCCGGCCCACGCGTGAGCATGGTCATACAAGTTCATGACCACTTGCCGTTCGCTAGTCTCCGGCTGCTGAGCAAGCCACCGTCCAAACTCAGTATACTTAGTAGCTCCTTCGATCGCAAAGCTATAGATAAACTCACCTCGCGTCTGGCTCTCGATGCTGTCGATCCAGCTAGCCCAGTAGCGAGTGAACAGCATCTGAGCAACGAGCACCTTAGCATTGACGGTACCCTTGAACATGCGGAACTCGACACGGTTGTTGCGCAGAGCGATGCCGTGCCTACATGACTGCCTACCGAACGCATACCCGCCGTCACTATCCATATACCTGCAGCTCGCCATCGAGGCGAACGAGTTATAGCCGTAACGCCGTGCGATATGCCGCAAGAAGCCGGCGTTATGATCAGCGCCGCTGTAGAAAATAGCCCGCCGCCATGCCGGAGTTTTGTTGGCAGCATTCAGGTTGATGTGAAGACCGTATCGATCACCACCTTCTTCCATCTCCACACGAGAGAACAGAGTGGTAGCCATGCGGTAGATCTTACCGATGTCATCATACGCTCCGAACACGAACTCTACACCGTTAGCTCCGAGAGAACCGTCGCGTTCAGCACGGATGCCACGCACCGTCTGAGCTTGGTTGAAAGAGAAACGATTGACGTTAACCTCAAGCTCGATGCCCAGACCGTAGCCGTTAGGGTCGAGACTACTGCCCCGGTAAAGTGGGCCGCGATAAGAGTGATACCCGTACTGACGCATGTTGTTAGCCTATGGTTAGTTACTTAGCGAGATTACCGTACATGGAGTAGTATCCACGGTACGATCCATTAGAGAACCAGCGGCCCTCGTGCCACTGACCGATGCTCTCGTTTACAATTGTAAGACTAGCATCCGGATGGATGATAGCGAACTTGTTGTAGCCGATAGCCTTTCCGATGACGAGCTTCTCGCGTTCGAGGATCTCCTTAGTCAGCAGGGTACCATACTTCTCGATGAACAACTGAGTGTCCGACTTGGTTGCATCGTACATGTCAGCACCACGAAGCACACCATTGTGTGCGAGCGCCGATCCGTCCGGCAAACGGAACGGATGGGTACGTTCCTTATCAGTCAGGCCGTGGGTACGGATGCGGAAGTGGATGACGAACGGAGTACTGGCACCATGCTTAGCCATCAAAGACTTAAGCGAGCGCATGAATTCTTCCTTGGTCATGAACCCCTTGCGGATCTTGACCACACCGTTCTGCGCATAGGCGAATCCACCGCCGTCACCGTTCGAGTCCCAGCAATTGTTCAGTTCTTCTTCACTGATCGTCTTGCCTGCGGGTACAACTGCGATGATACACATCTTACTCAGTAACCTCTAGCTTGCGATAGATAGTGTTGAGAGTCTCGAACTCCACGAGCTTCGTTACTTCATCGTCGTACTTGACACGCACGATAATGGAGGTAGTCACATCGTCCTCGTCACCAAGTCGCGGATGACCCTTGACTCCGCTCAGTCGGGCGCGGATACCTTCACCAGCCACGTCGATGAATCCGCGAACCTTACTGAAGTAAACAACAGGCTTGCTCATCTCTTGCTTCTCCTTCCAGTGTGAGAACATTATACGCTAGGCACTAGGCGTTGTCAAGTCGATTGATTCCCCACTTAAGCTCTGCCTCTCGCAGTTTGCCGAGAGCAATGGCTTGAGTGACGCGCTCCATTGCTACCTTCAAGGCAGTCTCACTATCAGACGCAATGACTAGCGTGCTGGCATTCCATCCAACGATAGAATGCCGACCATCGCCGTAGAACTTAACCTCTTTCCCGAAAAATACATCACCCTCAGTGTGCTGCTTTACAGCGTAATCCTCAAACACACCGCCGAGTTTCGGCCCATAGTTCCCACCTACCCGATAGTCAATAGGTAGTACAATCGGAAATAGAATCTGCTTAGCGTAGATGTTAAACACCTTAGAACCTGCCGGATATTTAGGCTCGGGGTACTGAGGGTCTAGATCGAACTCCTCGATCTCATAATCACCGCGACTAGCAGCCACAGCCTTCTCGGCTAGCTCCCTCGTCGTGAAGATGCAGTGGACTTGGTAATCGGAGTACTCTCCAGAACTTACAGCGTAACAGATAGGCACGGCCTACTCCTTACTAGTGTAAGAAATCAGAGCGTTAACCTCAGCTCTACGTTGGCACACGACGGCGTGACCTCGCGGCAGAGGGTGAACGTTCTGCTCTACGATAGATGCCGCATTCTCGCAAGCCTTCTTGTCGTAGAATTTACCGTGGACCTTAGCCGGTAAGCCTCGGTCCGTCACAGTCATCAGCACAAACACGATAGCCACGCTATACATTAGCTTACTCCTTCAATTACACAGTCTCGTACTGCCAGTCCGTATCAACCCAGCGCACGAAAGAATCGTGACGCTCAGCACCGCCGATAACACCACTCTCCTCCTCGCTTACACTGTAAGGACGGGACACGGTACGGACGCGGTAGTCGCCATTAACGCAAGCGATATACCGTCGGTAGCCGACAGTCTTGATCTCGACCGGCTTGACACGATACTCCCAGTGATCCGCGAAAGCCGGCGTACACTTGCCTCGAACTTCTGCCGGAGTTTCTAGATCAACCCACGTGTCTGACGCACTGATACGGAACTGACAACGAACTCCGTCTGCCCACGCCTTGATAACCTCGGCGTGCTTGTGAGGCTTAGGAGTGCACGCGGCCCGCTTCATCAGGCAGTGACACGCATCGTAATTGCAAGGACACATTATCAGTTACTCCTAGTCCATTGATTGCAGCGAGTGTGGTGAGAAGTGATCGGAACGTAAACGTTACCGCTCTTGACCATTGTGGTACTCGTGTAGCGCTGCGTGCCATTGAGGCCGGCCTGAAGGGCGATGCCGAAGCACTGTGGGTGGCAAAGCTACTGCTCACCGCAGACGTAGGGTCGTCTCGTGTCCTGACGCCGCCCTGTCCAACCACCCGTCATTGACGGGTCGCGAGCTTCACCGTCGCTCAAGCCACCAAGTCGTGAAGGCCTTTAGGTTCGCGTGCTGCGAATCGACGTCGGCCAGCTCCACGCCGACGTTTGGCGATCCGTTCGACTCTCTCAGGATCAGCGCTTTGTGGACGTCCGCCGAGAGACCACGATGGTACGGAAGGAAATCGTCGACGAAAGCGGCGGGCATCAGTCGCTCGATAGCGTCACGTTTGGGACTAACGTCATGCCCGGCGCCAGCGGTCACAATCACGTGATCGATGGGAAAGCCAAGCGCCAACAGGTTGTGTCGGCGAGCTTCAGCAAAGGCCTCATCCAACGCGGTGACACAGACCAGTCGGTAGCCCTCGTCGGCCAACTGATTGCACGCTTCCACGGCGCCATCGATCGCTGGGATCGTTGACCAGAACTCTTCGTTGAACTCAGATCGAAAGCGCGTCAGCGATTCGCCCGAGAGGCGCTCCACCGCCCAGTGATCCATGGGCCAGTAGGCATCCGGATCTCGAAGCGCTGGGAGTTTGCCAAACGCCTTTTCCCACGCATTGGCGTAAGCGGCGTTGTAGTCGAGAAGCACACCGTCGGCATCCAATGCGATAGTCCTGGACATTACTTGAGTAAGAGTTAGTTACGTGCGCCGTACTTCGAGAGCAGACGATCCACACCACGCGCACTTTCGGTAGCACGCGGCGCATTGGCCGGAGCATTGCGGCGCACGATGGCCCAATCACCGAGCGCGAACAGCCCGTCCTTGCCGTCCTGATCCAGACCATGCAGGCGACCGACCATGACGTAGGACTTGGGCGAGATGATCCACTTGCGCTCGAACTTCTTGCGCTTGGGATTGAACACGATCGTACCCATCTTCTCGATCGGGGTGAAGACTTCGCCGTTGCGAACCTGCGTCACGGGAATGGTGATGAAGTTACTCATGTAAGATTCTCCTCAGACCGGGAAGCTGGAGTTGTTGGCGCTCTTGTTCTGCTGCCACGCGGCACGCGCAGCCTTGCGGCTGGCATTGCGCTGAGCGTTGCCATTGCGCGCATCCTTGGCAGTCTTGCCGACGCGCTTACGCTTCTCGTTGTGGGGATTCTTGTAGTCCGAGGCGAGGTTGATCGGACGCGAGGAGAACATGCTCATCTCAGGTGTAACCTTCTGGAATACTAGCAAGGCGCTAGCCCGGCACGCTCTCACCTTACAACTGTAAGAGCGTGGTGCGGCTGGTTCCTCGATTTTGTGGGACTATTATACGCTAGGCTAGAGGTGAAGTCAAGCGGACTTACTTCGGCGTGACCTCAATCTCGGACGTGATCCAGTCCTTGTCCACCCAGCCGATGAAGTTTTCGCTAGTCTCCCAGCGATTCACCACGGCCTGACTGACAGCAAGGCCGGTATTTGTCTCGCCTCGGAGGTTGCGGAACATAAAGCGACGGTACTTCTCACTCGTCACCTTGACCGGAGCCGGGCGAAGTTCATCCTCGCTCGACCACGCTGACCCGTGCACTCCGCCCGGATTCAGGGGATCAATGAGTACCAGCAGTGGATACTCGCCCCTGTTAGGATCAACGAACAACACCGTAGCTTGGCGATTGAAGGCCGCACAAACTACACGATCACCGACCTTGTACTTGGTATTGCACATGATTACACCTCCACTTCGATGGTCTGCCACTCTTCGTCGATCCACTTGATGAAGTCGTCCCGGTCGACGCGCCATCGTCCGTTCTCGCGGTACATAGCGAGCACGGGCTCGTCCATGTGATCCTTCCACAGAAACCGCTTGTACCGGAACGTCTTGGTCGGACGCTTCTCGCGGACAAGGGACATCTTACCGCCGTAAGTACTCTCCCCGTCCTCCTTGTACCAAGCCGTCCTCTCGTTGTCAGTACTGGCATCGACCACACCGAGAAACGGGCGGCTTCCCCATCCTTTGTAAACTAAGATGACCGGACAACCTTCGCCGTTGACGTAAGTCTTGCCGACTTCAAGCTGGAGCTTTTCAGTACACATTGTTTTCTTACTCCGGTAAGGTTACAGGTTTTCCTCGATCCAGTTGGCGATGCGCTTGAATCCCCAGCGCTTGCCGTTGGTGCCGACGTCGTTTACTTCGGCCAAGAACTCACGCACTTGGTACAAGCTATCGTCAGCGGCTTGGCCGAGAACGTCATACACCCCGAGCTTGCGCTCGGTTTTGACCGTCATCATGCCGAACGACTCGCCACGATGCGGGTCTACGTCGATGCGTCCATTGTCCAGCACGTGCTGGAGCACGCCGAGGCAACAGAACCCCCCATTGAAATCGGTGAGTTGGTCTTGGCACTGGTTGTACTCGCC
>Ga0315906_10010743_pt1 | contig 10718 bp, 8 predicted proteins | sample LakEriMetagenome_4_FD_203526 | JGI IMG/M metagenome (GOLD analysis project Ga0315906, IMG submission 203526) | Freshwater fungal communities from buoy surface, Lake Erie, Ohio, United States - Buoy 2 MA122 | ecosystem: Environmental > Aquatic > Freshwater > Lake > Lake biofilm | place: USA: Lake...
ACTTGTATCCTTCCGAGATGCGCCTGAACGCTTCGGTTGTTATCCCTGGGGTTATTGGCGCTGTTGGCGACATTGGATATGATGCTCTCCACGATGCTTCCGGGAGTTCCGGGGCGTTCGCTTTCCAGCACCCGGTACACTTTTTGCTCCAGGATCCTTGTGATAGAGTCGGTAACCCTGACATCCGTACCAATCGGCATCTTGAGATAAACATAAATGAAATTGGGATCTCCGGAAGGAAAGAAAGTCATCTTGTTTCCTCTCATCATCATCAATGTGATGGAAACGGGAAGCATCAGAAACATGATGACAATCATCATTACGGGCCTCTTGCCTTTCAACACCCAGCGCAATAGTATCTCATATTTTCCCATCAGGGAAGGAAGTGTCTTATGCTGGAAAGAATGGATGATTCCGGTCAGTACAAACCGGTTTAGCAAGGCCAAAGCCAGCAGGATAAAAGCGAAGTTTCCGAATGCATGGAATCCTGTCAAATGGGAAAACAACCCGATGATAATGCCTGTGCCGAACCACCATTTTTTAAAAATAGCGGCCTTTGACTCGCGGTCATCTTTACCTTCAGGCCTCATGAAACTGACAGCGAATACAGGATTGAAAATGAAGGCTACGACCAGAGATGCCGCCAAGGTGAGAATCAGGATTGTGGGTAGATAAATCATGAACTTACCTATGATCCCTTTCCAGAACAGCAATGGGAAAAAAGGAGCCAGCGTGGTGGCCGTTCCCGCCAGTACCGGTATGAAAACTTCGCCCGCTGCCTCTTTCGCGCTTCTAATGACAGGCACCTTGCCGTTTTGATAAATACGATGCGTATTCTCGATCACTACGATGGCGTCATCCACAATGATGCCGAGCCCGAATAGCAAGGCAAATAAGACGATGAAATTGAGTGTGATTCCGGTTCCCACGATTGAGTCCGCGACAGGAAGAAATAGGAAAGCCACAAACACACTGAGTGGAACACTGAGCGCTACAAAGAAAGCGTTGGTCACACCCATGAAAAACATCAACACCAGCAAAACGAGTATGAATCCGATAATGATCGTATTGACCAGTTCATTGAAGGAGGTTGCAGTCGCTTTACTCTGATCACCGGTAATCACCACTTTCAGGTCGGCAGGCAGTTCCTCATTCTCCTGCATCTCCGCTACTATATCCTTGATCTTGCCTGCAGCAGCAATGAGGTTTTCTCCGGCACGCTTCACAATGTTCAGCGTGACCACATTTTTACCATCCAGTCTGGCGAAGCTCTCACTCTCCTTGACGGTATCCACCAGTCTGGCTATATCGCGCAGATAAACAGAGGAACCTTGTGCACTGCTTCTTACAACGATGGCATCCATGTCTTTGATGCTACTGAATTGTCCTCTCACCTTCAACGTGCGTTTCATTCCTCCCACCTCCAGCTGACCGCCGGTGATATCATAATTCTCCCGGCTGATGGCATTGCTGATGTCCATGAAACTGATCCTGGCAGCCTGCATCTTGAATGGATCCACATTCACCTGAATCTCCCTTTCCGGAGCTCCTACTATCTCAGCCCTGGTGATTTCAGAAAGATTTTCGAAGCGGTCCTGCAATTTCTCAGCATAACGTTTGAGCTGAATACCATCATAGTCGCCGCTTACATTCACATACATGATCGGCATCTCGCTGAAGGCGAATTCCTGGGCATCAGGCTGCGAAGTAAGATCATTGGGAAGTTCGGACTTTGCCTTGTCAATGGCATCCTTCACTTTTTGTTTGGCTAAATCCGTTTTCACATCAGTATCAAATTCCACAATAATGAGACTGTAATCCGACTGGGAAACGGAAGTGATTTTTTTCACTTTGGCACCGCTGATTCCTTTCAACTTCTTCTCAATGGGTCGGGTGACAAGATTCTCAATATCCTTTGGCGAATTACCGACATAGACTGTGGTAATACTGATAGTGGGAACGACGATATCAGGAAACTGCTCCTTCGGTAGCGAATTGAATTTCATCAACCCATACACGGAAATCAGAATCGCGATAAAGTAAACTGCGGTTCTATTATCAATTGCCCAACTAGTAGGTTTGAATTCCTTGAACTTGTCCCTGATATCCTGAAATGCGCTCATAAAATGATTTTTCTTGCCCTGTTAATGATGATCAGCGCCCTCTGGCTGAGATCTGTTGTCCTTTATACAAATTCTGATATCCAAGAATCACGAGCTGATCCCCGGCCGAGAGGCCTGTCAAGACTTCAGCACTGTCTTTGTATATCTCCCCTAATCTGACGGCTCGCTTCGCTGCCAGCAATTTGTCACCTGATTTCTCTGCCACAAAAACGTATTTTCCAGATTCATCCGTTTGAATGGTATTGACAGGAACAACCACGGCCTTGTCGGCCTTGTAATCTAAAATCTGAACCACCGCTACCTGGTTGGGCTTCAAGGAGGCATCACGTGGCAGTTTCGCCTCCGCAATGAATCCCCTTTGCACAGGATCAATAGACTGACTGATGACGGAGATGGTTGCGCTGAATTTCTTATCCGCATCCGGAATGTAAACTTCTACCGGAATTCCCTTTTTCATTTTGGCGACATAATTCTCCGGAATGCTGATCACCACCTTTGGACTCTGAATATTGACAATCTTGATCTGTGGGCCGGCCTGCGTCATACCGACAAAGGTTTCTCCCACATTGATGTTGACAATGTCAGCCACACCGTCCACATCACTGTATATATTCAGTGCGCGCAGTTGCTCTTGTATGACCTTTACCTGCTCGCTTGAAGCACGCAGCTGGTTCTCCAGAGACTCCATGTTCGTCCGTGCGCTGATCAATTGGACCTCGGTGCCGATACCCTGTTCCCAGAGATTCTTCTGTCTTTCAAACAATGTCTTTGCCAATCCCAGCTGAGTCTTGATGCCTTGCAATTGCTGAGTCGCCGCTGTGAGCTGTTGTCTCACCACTGCATCATCAAGCTTAAGCAACAATTGACCTTTACGAACCTGCTGTCCTTGTTTCACTAGGACCTGCTTCACCTGACCCGGACCTAAACGAGGCGATATGTAAGAAATATCTTCCGCATCCACAGTTCCACGCAAGTCGATATAATGCCTGAAACTGATGGTATTGACCGTGGCGAGATCCACCAGTCTTGCCTTGTTGCCGGCATCCGGGTTAACGGCATCCAAAGCGCTTTGTAACTTTTCGATCTCAGCGTCAATTTTGGCCCTTTCAGCCTTAAGCTTTTCCAGCCTTTTGGTTTCGGACTCCCCGGCAGCATCCTTTTTGTCGGATTTGCCACAGGATGTTATCAGCGATACCATCATAATGGAAAAAAACAATTTTGAAACAACTTTCATGTTTAGTGTTTTATGAATATTTACTAAAGATTTCCTGTGGCTTTTCGATAATCGACGCCCGCGATCACCGCATCATACAAGGCTGCGTAATAATTATTCTGAGCGACCTTCAGTTCCGTCTGGGCATTGTAAATCTCCTGCTGACTGCCAAGTCCCTGTTCATATTTTAATTTCGTCACGAAGTAAACCTGCTCGGCAAGCTGCATATTTTTTCTCTGGGCCTCAACCGTTGATACGGCGGAACGAATTCGTAACCGGGCTTGAAATTCGTTGTTGTCAATGTTACGTCTCATTTGTTCCAGACTGTTTTCCGTCTTCACTAACTCAAGTCTGGCCTTCTCTATCCTGGATTGCCTTGCAAACCCGTTGAACATGGGTATCTGGAGCCTTAGTCCCAAAAGCGAAGCGGGAAACCAATCCCCGCTTTTCAAAAAGTCGAACTCCGAACGTTGCGCGTTACGGTTGTAGCTTGCAAAAAGTGCAACGGTAGGGTAAGAACTGAATTGATATCTTCTGACGTTATATTTTGAAAGCTGATACCCCGTTTCCAGCAATGAATATTCCTTCACCTTTGAATAACTGACACTGTCCGTGAATGATATTCCTGTCAGTTCGCTTTCGGAAATACTGTCTGTAAGGACCAGCTGATCATCCTGAGGCATGTTCATAAGGAATTTGAGTGCGGCGTTGCCGGCATCCAGCAGACTCGCCACCTTGGTCTTTTCCGTTTGCAGGTTATTCAGCTGCACACTCACCTTGTCAACGTCCAGCTTTTCGGCAAAGCCGTTTTTGAATATCTCTCTGGTATCTTTAAGGAGCTTTTCAAATCTGTCTATATTGGCCTCCAGTGATTCCATCTGCTTCCTGCCTACCAGCAGTTGATAATAAAGCTTCATCACATTGACCTTGATCATTTCTTTCGTCACTTCAGCCTGCTTGTTTGAAAACTCCATTGCGGCCCTGCGCGCCTGCAATCCAACAAAAATCTGTCCGTCAAAAAGAATCTGGGTCATCTCCATCGAACCGGTCACATTGTATTTGGTTCCAAATCGAATGGGAAAAAAGGTTCCGGGAGCCCCTCCTGTGAATTCGCCGGGTACAAGACTGGTGGGAATTTCAAGATAATCATTCATGGTCAGTGAAGTTTGCAATTGCGGGAAAGCCATTGCGGTAATCTCACGGTTGGACTGTTGCTGTATTTTTATATCGAGCAGCGCGTTCTTGACAACAGTAGAATGCTGCATTGCATAATCCACCGCCTGGTTGAGTGAAAATTCATTCCGGTTTTGCCCCCATACCACGGTGCCCGTGAGCAATAAACAACCTGCAACGAATGTCCTGATAGTCCACATGGAGTTATGTTTTATTTTTTCAATTCCTTTTTTTCTTCTTCAATTGTTTTTCCAGCAACTTGTACCCTTTTGGAGTGACGATTCCGTATAAATAAAGCTGCAATATTTCCATCTTTGTTTGCACCAGATTGGCCTTCAAGCCCGCCATGAAAGTAGGGTCAAAAGGCAGCATCATGGTTTCTACCCGGAATCTGGACACAATACTGATATCAAGCTCCGGCCTGTAATACTCTTCCCGGATGCCTCTTTTCAAATTCTGAAGCACCAGGTCGGCAAGAAATTCATTTTTGAATGCAAAGAATTCGGCAAAAGCACCGGGGTGATATTTCTTCAGTTCAAAAATGAGAGAGGGATTCATATTACTTAAAAGGGCTTCCGATCGCTCCATCGCCATCAGAATCTCCTGCACTGCATTGGTGGCAAGCCGGATGGAAGAAAGAAAAACCGCTTGATTCTCAAGACAATTGTCACGTGTCACCGTCAGTACCAATTCATCCTTATCCTTGAAATATTGATAGATGGTCTTTTTGCTGATACCAAGACTCTCAGCGATGTCATCCATGCTCACAGCCCTCACCCCATAACGCATGAACAGACCATGGGCGGCCGATCTTATCCTGTCTATGATTTCGGGGTTGGCCATCGGGGCGGCAAAACTATGGAAACTTTTAATGTTACCAAAGTTTCTTTTGGGTTTTAATCCGGACATCCGCCTTTCACGTTGGTTGCGCGGAGCTATATTTGCATCATAAATAATGTCTTATGAAAAAAGGTTTCAGGCTCTCCAGAATCATTCCCTATTTCTTTCAGGGTTTGCTGATCCTCGCTCCGGTAACGATCACCATTTACTCCATTTATTTCATCATTTCCGGAATAGATAACCTCATTCCCATCTTTACCTATACCGACGTCGAAGGCCGGGTGCGTGTTCAGAACTACGGGCTGGGTTTTCTGATGATCATCGTTGTCATCCTGCTGATAGGCTATTTCAGCTCCTTTTTCATTACAGGAAGGATCGTCAGTTTCATGGACCGTGTACTTCAAAAAATGCCGGGCATCAAGCATATCTATACCACCACCCGTGATTTTGTGGAAGCTTTCGCCGGAAACAAAAAAAAATTCACCCAAAATGTGCTCGCTAATGTGGATGATAATGATGTATGGCGTCTCGGATTTGTGACAAGGGATGACATGTCAGACTTTGGCCTGAAGGATCATGTATCCGTTTACATCCCTATGGCATACTCGGTCGCAGGCAATGTATATGTGATTCCCAAATCAAGAATAAAGCCTATCACACATATCAGCAGCGCACAAACGATGAAGTTCGCTGTCAGCGGAGGCGTCACCGATATTGTAGAAGATTCAGTCAGGCCCAGAGACTGATTCTGTAATTTTGCCCAAACCGTACCCGATGAGATATGCCAGCTTGACGGCATTGGCCTGCCTTTTGTTTCTACAAAGTCACTGCTGGGGCTTTTATGGTCACAGGCAAATCAATTATTACGCCGTTTTTCTCCTGCCACCGGAAATGTTGCCATTCCTGAAAAAAAATATCGACTGGCTGACCGAGCATGCGGTGGATCCGGATAAAAGAAGGTATGCCATCAAGGAAGAGGGCCCCAGACACTACATAGATATTGATCATTACGGAAAATATCCCTTCAGTGAACTTCCCCGTGACTGGAAAGAAGCCGTACAAAAATACACCGAGGATAGTTTGATGAAATACGGAATTGTGCCATGGCACGTGACGGTGATGCTACATCGCCTCACATTCGCTTTCAAGTCGAAAGACTATTCCGCGATTCTGAAAAATTGCGCGGAAATAGGCCATTACATCAGTGATGCACATGTGCCCCTTCATGCCAACAGTAACCATAACGGACAATTTACAGGACAGAAGGGAATTCATGGATTTTGGGAAGGCAGAATACCCGAACTCCTGGCAAAAAATTTCGACTTTCTGCTGGGCAGAGCGGCTTACATTGAAGATCCACCCGGATATATCTGGGAGCGGGTCCTGGAAAGTGCAAAAGCATCAGACAGTGTGCTGCTATTTGAAAAAAAACTGACTGCGCAGTACCGGGAGGATTTGAAATTTACGTTCGAAGAAAGAAACGGACAGGTCATTCGGCAACATTCAAGGGCATTCACTGAAACCTATGATCATGCACTGAATGGCATGGTCGAGAGAAGAATGAGGCTTGCCATTTTTTCAGTAGCATCATTTTGGTATACAGCATGGGTGAATGCGGGACAACCTGATCTACGCTCGGCGGTACATCAAGAGATGAATGAGAAAGAAAAATTGGAGTGGGAAGAGTTGAACAGACAGTGGCGTATGGGGAAGATTCAAGGTGATCACGGAGGATGTCAATGATAATCACCTTGTTGCAACCTTGGCAAGCTATCCCCTTATTATTTCATACATTTGCGCCTTGCATGAACGCTCAGGAGATTTTCAGTAAAAGAGTCCACAATTTCAATGCCGGTCCCGCCACACTGCCCCAGGAGGTACTGGAACGTTCTGCCGCTGCCGTACTGGAATTCAATCAATCCGGTATGTCTATCCTGGAATACGGACACAGGACTCCCGCTTTCACTGATGTCATGGAAGAAGCCAGGGATCTGGTAAAAGAAATGATGTCTCTGGATAAGGACCACGAGGTACTTTTCCTTCATGGAGGAGCATCCACGCAGTTCATGCAGGTTCCCATGAATCTTCTGGATGAAAAGGATTCAGCAGCCTACGCTGATACCGGCGTCTGGAGTAACAAGGCTATAAAAGAAGCGGAAAATTTCGGCAAGGTTGAAATTCCCTGCTCGTCAAGAGAAGGAGGATATTCTTTTATTCCGAAAGATTTCGCGGTACCCAATGATGCCAGGTATTTTCATATTACAACCAACAATACCATTTACGGGACCCAATGGAAAAAGATCCCCTCTATGTCCATGCCAATGGTGGCAGACATGAGCAGTGATATTTTCAGCAGGATGCTTCCCTTTAATTCCTTTGATCTCATATACGCGGGAGCGCAGAAAAATATGGGCCCCGCTGGTGTCAGCCTTGTCGTAATCAACCCCAGGATTCTTGGAAAGATCAAAAGAAAGATTCCTTCCATCATGGATTACAGAAACCATATCAGGGAAAAAAGCATGCTCAATACCCCTCCCGTTTTCGCGGTGTATGTAAGTATGCTGAACCTTAAATGGATTAAAGAACAGGGGGGCATCGCCGCCATGGAAAAACAAAATCGGGAAAAGGCAGTAATGTTGTATGAGGAGATAGACAGAAACCCTCTTTTTCGTTGTACTGTCAATAAGGAAGACAGAAGTTTTACCAATGTTTGTTTTGTCACCGAAGACGCGGCAATGGAAAACTCTTTTCTCGAATTCAGTCAAACCATGCAAATCATGGGTATCAAGGGGCACCGCTCCGTAGGAGGCTTCAGAGCTTCCTTATACAATGCCCTTCCGCTAGAAAGTGTGAAAACACTGGTACAGGCAATGAGGGAATTCAGCGATTACAAATTTTCAAATCAACAATAACAGTATTCAGAATATGATAAAAATAAGGCCATTCAAAGCATTAAGACCAGAAGTACAGTTCGCCAAATCGGTAGCATCCCGTCCTTATGATGTGCTGAATAGCCAGGAGGCCAAAATCGAAGCCCAGGGCAATCCGAATTCCTTCCTTCATATCACTAAAAGCGAGATAGATCTGCCGGATAACACAGACCCCTATTCGCAACTTGTTTATGATACGGCAAGGCAAAATCTGAAGGCGTTCATCCAGAGGGGAATCCTCTTTCGTGAAAGCAAGGAATGTTATTATCTGTACCGCCTCGTCATGGATGGCAGAAGTCAGACTGGGCTCGTTTGCGTGAGTTCAGTAGATGATTATGAGAATGGCTTGATCAAGAAACATGAATTTACAAGGCCCGATAAGGAACTCGACAGGATCAATCATATCAGATATTCCGGAGCTCAAACAGGGAATGTATTTCTGGCATACAGAAATGTGGATTCCATAGACAACCTCATTGCCAGGTATATGGAGAAAAAAAATCCGCAGTACGACTTTACCGCTGATGACGGCATCAGGCATAGCATATGGATAGTGAATGATGATGAAAATGTGAAAATGATCACGGATCTGTTTGCCGGAGAAGTGCCTTGTTCATACATTGCCGACGGACATCACCGCGCCGCCTCTGCAGCCAAAGTAAGAGCGGCCCTTGGAGAAAAGGCCGGTAAGGAAGCAGACTTTTTCCTGACAACACTCTTCCCTTCGAACCAGCTGCATATTCTTGACTACAACCGCGTGGTGAAAGATCTCAACGGATTATCCCAGGATGATTTTCTGAATAAGATTTCCGGGCATTTCCATTTGGAAAAATGGAATGAAACCTACAGGCCTGAATCCGCGCATACTTTTGGATTGTATCTGAATAAACAATGGTATAAGCTTACGGCTCACAAGGGAAGCTATACCGATGATCCGATAGGCATATTGGATGTGACGATTTTGCAGAACAACCTGCTGGATCCGATTTTGGGAATCAAGGACCAAAGAACGGACAAGCGTATCGATTTCGTAGGAGGTATCAGAGGACTGGAAGCCCTGGAGCAAAGGGTAGACAGCGGGGAAATGGCGCTGGCGATATCCCTCTATCCCGTGAGTATTCAGCAACTGTTTGATATTGCCGACAGCGGAAACGTCATGCCTCCCAAGTCAACCTGGTTTGAACCCAAGTTAAGAGACGGCCTCCTGACCCATATCATAGATTAGTTCTCACGGTTATTTTTCCATCAGGTTGTTGACTATATTTACGGCATGAAGCCCCTTTTTTTGTTGCTGCTGACGACTCTTGTATGCATTCGGCCCGTATTGTCACAAGATGAGCCAACCAATGCTATTTCCAGAGCGAAAGCATACATGCAAAAGGGCGATTATCAAAATGCCGCTGTTGTGCTTAACCTTGAGTTGCAAAATAACCCCGGTGACCTGAATTGTTCCAAGGATCTTGCCCTCTGCTACCTTTATCTTCAGAATTACAACGCGGCACTTGCTATCATCAAACCACTGATAGAAAATGAAAGCGCTGACGACCAATGTTATCTCATTTACTCGGATATTCACAGACATACCGGTCAGCCGAAGGAATGTGAAAAGATTTTAAGAAAGGGCATCAGGTTATTTCCCAACAGCGGGCAACTTTATAATGAATTAGGCGAGTTGTATAAAGGAAGAAAAAATGAAGATGCGATAAGCGCCTGGGAAAAAGGAATAGAAAGAGATCCGTCGTACTCCAGAAATTATTACAATGCGGCCAAATATCATTTATTGACTGGGGAGATTTTCTGGGGTATCATGTATGCCGAAATTTTCGTGAATATGGAGCCCTCGTCCACGCGTAACCCTGAAATAAAAAAAATGTTACTGGAGGGATGGAAAAAAATCTTTGATCAGCAAATCATGCAGGTCAGTGCTCTTAGCCAAACCAATTTCAAAAGTCAATGCCTGAGAATCATCAATGCCCAATCCGAAACGGTAAGAGAAGGTATCAACATGGAAACGCTATTGATGCTTCGAGCCCGATTCATCTTAAATTGGACTCCGGCATTGGAAAAGCGCTATCCCTTCAAGCTTTTCGAGTATCACCGACAACTGCTGCGTGAGGGCTTTTTCGAATCCTATAACCGATGGCTATTCGCTTCGGTAGAAAATCTTCCCGCTTTTCAACAATGGGTTCAAAAAAACAGGGTTGACTATCAATTATTTATAGATTTTCAGCAAAGTCGTGTCTTCAAAATTCCCGAAAAACAATATCAGCATTAATACTTAATGTTTGAACATTGTTTATATTTGCAAAAAACTGTAATATGAAAAAATTGATTTTCACAACCCTTTTATTGCCGGCAGTATTCGCGGCATGTACCTCAAATCCTGAAGGAGAAAAAGCACAAACCCAGGAAGCGCAGGAAGTAGCGGCTTCAGCAGGA
>Ga0315906_10010744_pt1 | contig 10718 bp, 10 predicted proteins | sample LakEriMetagenome_4_FD_203526 | JGI IMG/M metagenome (GOLD analysis project Ga0315906, IMG submission 203526) | Freshwater fungal communities from buoy surface, Lake Erie, Ohio, United States - Buoy 2 MA122 | ecosystem: Environmental > Aquatic > Freshwater > Lake > Lake biofilm | place: USA...
GCCACTCTGACTGCCTGGACTGGGCGCTGGAGAACGGCTGCCCGGAACACTTCACGTTTGCGGAAACATAATTTTCTTATCTTTTTTATATATTAAAATGTTTGGAGGAAAGGATCGTTCGAAAACACCCGATCTTAAAAAAGTCCGTGAGCTTCTGCGCGACGTCGGTGTGGGATTCAACGGCGTGAATGACGACGACACACTGAATAGTGTATTAAATGGACAATATGATTTCGAAAATCATAAATTAGAGTTTAATGAGGGTAAATCCCCCGAAATGCCAGTTACTAATGGAGAAAAATTAAAACCAGAACAAGTAAATCAAATTAAAAATGAAATAAAAACAAAATTAATTGCCGAAAAAAAAAAAAAAAATTAAAGCTTCCAATAAAAAACCAATTCGGCGGGACAGACAAACTCACATCTACTACAACTGCGTGACCCAGAAATGGAACACCTCGTTTTTTTCCGGTACATATATTTATGTACTCTGATGACTTGAGAAAAGCGGCGAATAACGCGTACATTGTGATGCAATCATATCGGAAGGTCGCAATATGTTTTGGACTCGCTCACTCTACTATTTGGCGATGGCTAAGGACAAGGAAGAAAGAGAAAAATCTCCAAAAACCACACGGCGAATGGATTAGATGCGCGATGGTGATAGCTTTTATTAGGCAAGTTGTACAAGATACCCCATTTGTAACCAGAATAGAGTTGCGAAAAAGGATTAACCTCGTTTTCCAGTTTACACCGTCTCTAAAACTCGTATCAAATGCATTGAAACATGCCGGAATATCCAAAGTAAAGTGCAGAACACGATGTGTTGGAAAAAGTCCGGCGACTCAAAGTGACCACGAAACTTTTTCTTGTTTGTGGGGCGAAGGAGACGCTGTTGCAATTGACGAGTGTGGGTTTCAAACACAGCACGCTCCGTTGAAAGGGTACACGAAGAAAGGGTCGAGATTGTACCACCAATCCGCTTCTACCGCAAGAAAATGGATTACAGCCACGGTCGCGGTATCTTCCAAATTTGGTCACATTTCCTCGTTTCAGGCGAATAGTCAAACAGGGAACGGTTTCGCATCATTCATTACATCATTACCTTTTCCACCCGGTACAACGATTGTAATGGACAACGCATCAATACATAAAACGTCAAGCGTAAAAGCAGCATTGAAGGCGAAAAAATACAATCCGAAATATATTCCAGCGTACTCTCCGGATTTTAATCCCATAGAAAACGTGTTTGGAGTTGTAAAGACGGCGTGGAGAAGAATAAATGCGACTCGATATTCAGCGTGGAGCGACGCTCATCGAGTCATACGTTCTTTGTTCGACACAAAGGCAACTCCGGGTACAATTAGTCGGTATTTTCAACACACTGCTCGACTACTGAAACAACAAGTGGTTTCGAAGCAGTTTCCGGAAACATCTTCGAGCGATCCAAAATACAAGCAGACCAGGTGTGCGTGACGAGTATAAAGCAAGCAGAAAACCAGTTTGTTGCACATAATTTAGAATCGCGACCCCAAACGCGCCAAACGCGCGAAGATCCTCCGTTATTTTTTCAACCCTGGGTAGTACAATGGAGGAAGATGTCGCTACGACGAATAAGAGAAAGTGTAATCGCGTTTCGAAAAGCGAACTCGACAAAAGGCTAAAAGGCGTCAATGGCGACGCGGTCGGTACATGGTGGAACCACAGGCTACTGTTCGCTGCGGAGAACGGCCTTGTTTCGGAAGCCGAGCTTCAGGCTTCGATGTCGTATCGAATAAACTGCGTTAAAACCAGCTTGCGAAGCATCGGGTGCTCGAGTAGCATTCAGAGCCGGCTGAGGTTGTACAGCATCGTTGCATCCAAGATACAACATCGTCTGGGAGTGTTGATGAACATGTGCGCAGTGTACAACAAAGGGAACGAGGCGGCTTTGAGAGAAGTCGCATCTGCGTCGCAGGAAGTCCAGAAGCTACGCGATATCATGTTGACAAGCAAAAATACACCTGAAGTGGTAAAAAATACCTTGTCGCGTTTGCCTTCTATTTGGGATATCGGACCGAGCGACAACGAACTCAAATTGATGAGCAGTTGGGACCAGGCAAAGACGTACATGGCAAATCGCTTCGTCGCAAACGTCCAGGTGCACGTGAAAACGCACCTCGAACAACGTATCAAGAGGAAACTCAGGGCATCGTTGGTATCGACTTCTTTCGATGTCGCGTACAAATATATTTTTGCGAGTGGAGAGCCGCCAGTACACCAAGAAGACAAGTCAGTTTGCGACGTTCTTGCCGCGAGACTCAGGAAGATGAAGCTTGTTAACGCAGATGGGTTTACTTTGCCGAAGCAGGAAAAGGTGCCTGTCGACATTATGCTCTTTCACTTCGAGCTTGCTTTCGACACCGGTGCTACATTCCAGCCGTTTCCTCTCGCGAACACCGTGTCGCGCGTCCATGCTCGAGTCGACGAGCGAATTTACGATAAGTTGACAACCGGGATTCCGGACGCTCCCAGCTTCCAAGAATTTGTGAGAAAGAGGATCCGCGGTCCAGCGCAAACAACCAGGAAGTGGACAAAGCATTCTTTTCGCTGGGCTCGCAGGTCGAGATCCGCCAAGAAAAGCGGTTTCCGGAAAGTGAGGCGAAAGAAAAGGGCAAAGATACAATGCGTCAAGAAAGGACAGAAGGTTGTGTCGTTCGAAACCGACGGTTACTCGGTTTCGTTGACATTACAAACTCCGCATTCCTGTCCGGCTGAGAAACTCACCCCGAAGGAGTTTCACAAGCAACATGTCGCCCAACTCCGTGACGTTTTCAATTCGGAATCCGGGTGCTGGGTCGCGGGAAATGATCCGGGAAGGAGAAACATCGCAACCCAAGCCGTCCTTCTGTCGCGAGACGATCCGCTTGTTGTGCCGTCTACCAGAGTGCAGTTTACTCGCGCTCAATGGAATCGTGTAATACGGTCGAAGCAGCAACGCGCCTGGGAAGCCAAGCGAAGAGTCGGAGCGGTTCAGGTCGCTCTGGAAGCGCTCAGTAACAGCGGTGGAAAAAAAGGATGCGACGAGGAGCGATGGACGAACTACATCGCGAAGAGCCTCGAGCATCAAGAGACTCTGCATCGCGAGTTCCTTCACAACGACGAGCGTCCCAAGCGGCGTCTGGACGGATACGGTCGCCGCCGCAAAGCAGTGGACGCAACCGCTTCCCGGCTCGTCACTTCTCCGGACGAAAAGCCGTTGATTATCGGCTATGGCGACGGAGACTTTTGCAGCCACGGCCGCGGCGGAGTCGACACCTCGGTTCCGACCAAGGCGTTGTTCAAGGCGGTGCAGCTCGCCTTCAAGAAGAAGGGAGTGAAAGGAGGAGTGTTGAAAGTCTGGGAGCACGCGACGACAGCGAAGTGTCACCGCTGTCACAACACGCTCGAAAAGGTGTACAAGACGGTAAACGACAATATGGTGGAAGACTTTGATTTCCGGCGCTGCACGCATTGCGTGCACGAACAGCGTCCGAAGTTGAGGAATCGCGATTGGAATGCCGCCTTGAACATTCGCGTTGTCGTCATGTCTATTCTGCGAGGAGAAGACCGTCCGGAGTACTTGACTCCGGATCGTACAGGACGCCGCCGAGCGCGAGTAGTTCGATAGCTTTTCATAGCGACTAGATACAAATTACGCTGAGGGGGGTTTAGACAGGTTGTATCCCTGGTGTTCTATTTCTCCTTCCCCTTGGTGTAATAAAACGAGCTACATCTTCTCCAACCCTATTGTTTACAAAATAATATACGACGACCTCTGGTTTAAGGACATTCGAGAAAATGGAGAATCAGAAGGCAAAACAATCGATTGCGATGACGTTATATCGTCTTACTTCGGGTGGCGACAAGCAAATGATGATTATCCGTGGTTTGAAAACGAAATCAACGCTTATCTTCATTCGTGTTCTACCATACCAGAAAGTATACAAGAAAAGATTGAACCTGGTTTGGTTGCTGTCGAAGGTTCTTCAGAATCAGACACGGATTATGATCATGAGGGTTTTCTTACGTAGAAGTTCAGATTCAGAGTCAGATTCATATTCAGATTCATATTCAGAGTCATATTCAGATTCAGGGTTAGATGGTCGAATCCATCCATTTGCTCCAGTCGGAGGCAGTAAAAAATACGATGTAGATTCTGAGACTTCAGATAATGATTCAAATGATGATGAAAAAGCCGGAGGTAGTCGCGTGTCTTTTAATTATTTATCGATCGCGTTTCTGGGAGCGGTCACCATCATCTCGGCATTTTTCAAGCGGTAGAAAAAAACGGCCGCCAAAAAGCCGACCGCGGCCAAACGCACGCACTTTTTTTCCACGGGGTGTTCATACAATATATGACAACCGTCGTCGTGTACATCAGCAAATCCACCGGACTTCCGTTCGCTGTGCTCAGGCAGCGGGTGCCATTGTACCTCACCGGTTCAGAGGTTAAAAAACTTATTTCCGACGAAGGCGAGTTTTTGTGGCTTCCGTCCGAGTACGAGTTGTACAAGGTGGGCTCGCCCGAGAAAATAGACGACCAAGTGTCGTTATCTGTTCAAGGCGTGACCTCAGAAACGTATCTTTGCACGAAAATAACTTGATATTTTCAAATGGGGATGCGAGGGAATATATATCGTTGATTCGCTGATAATTGACCTTTTTTTCATTTTTCTTATTTTTTCGCCTTGGGTTTGCTCGTCTTTTTCGCCTTGGTCGTGCTCGTCTTTTTCGCCTTGGTCGTTTTGCTCGTCTTTTTGGACTTTGTAGCACTCTTTCCGCCTTCTAATTTGAATCTTGTAGGTAAAACACGATTAACTAACCTTTTCGTGTTTTGTTTACAGTAATCGATGCCAAACGCGGTCGGATGCCAGGCGTTGGTAAACGCGTAACAAATTTATTTTTAAACGCGATAAGGTTAAACTACTGTAATAATAAAAAAAGCAAGTAATAATGTCAGCCGGCTTCGATCGCCTCGCTTCCAAGTCCGTCCATCATACTCTCTCGGAAGAAGAGTCGGACGAGCTCACTTCCGCCATGTGCGACCCCGACGCCTGGTCCAGAGCCGCCGACATTTACGGCCTCTCCCGCATCCTGGCCGGAACGTCCGAAGACGCGCTCGTCGAGGCCCTGCCCTTCGGGTCGCTGGTCATCAAAAACCCCCACGTCGCTGACTGGTTCTCCGTATTCTGCGGCGTGCCCGGCGGCATGACCGCCGTTCGCTCCGCCCTCGCGGGCGCGACTCCGGTCGAGGCATTCGTCAGAGGCGTCGACGAGATCGCCTGCGGCGGCAAAAAGGCCCACGACTGCGCCGACGACAAGACCTTCGTGGCCGCCGCTTCGCTCTGCTCCGGCGTCATCTACTCGGTCCGGACACACGCCCTGCTGCGCTTCTTCGGTATTGCCGCCGACGCTCCTCACAGCGGGAGCACGACGTCCAGGTAGCCCACGTCCATGTATATCGAGTGACACACCCCGAGGCTGGCCACCAGGTGACACCCCTGCCGGTGCCCGGGCTTTTCGCCCCCCGCGCTCTGCCCCTTCTTCGTCGCGCACCCCGGAGGCGCCCGCGCGTTCACTCGCCGGCTCACGTTCAGCACGTATTCGCTCAGTCGCGGGCGGTTGGCGAACCGGTTCAGAACCTGCTGGCTCCGCAGAGACACCGCCAGACGGCCCGAACGGCGGTGGTACAGCCACGGCGGCACCGCGACCACTGGATCGCCGATCGAAGACACCCGGTAGTACCCGGAGCTAGCCGCGGGCAGCCCGTCCAGCGTGCGCCATATCCTCGGCTCCCCGAACGTCACGCAATCCGGCGAGGGCAGCCCCCAGCCCGGCGAGGCCCCTATAGCCGCCGAGTACAGGTCGGCGAGAGCCCCGCCCATCGAGTGCCCCGTCACCACCAGCCGGTCGCCATCGCGGAGCCTGGCCCGCACCGCCCTGGTCACCTCCTCCATGCACGGGGACAGCATCGCGACGAAGCCGGCGTGCGCAGGCGGGAGCCCCTCGCACAGACGAGACCAGCCCGCCTTGACGTCCCTGACCGCGTCCATGATGCTGTTGGTCCCCTTGAACGACACGAACACTGTCGGCCGCGGGGCGAAGGAGCTTCCGGGGAGATGCCTCCGAAACACAAGGGCTCGCAGCCCCGACCGGTGCTTGACAAACAGGACGTTGCCGAGCGTCGCCGGCTCCATGCCGTCTGTGCACGCTTTGTCCCCGGTCATCGCTCTGTTGAACACGTCGGGCGAGCAGTCGAGCGCGAGGCGCAGGAGCCGCTCCACCCGCCCAGCGTCCGACTCGCGCAGATAGGCCAGCCTGCTGACCATCGAGCACTGAGCCACGAAGTTGGTGTTCATGTTTTTTTTTTTAATAAATGTCACGTTTATTTTGTCCCGGGGTCCGAGCATAAAGCGTCAATGTGTTTTTAGGAAAGATCCTTTTCTCGTTCAATGCCGGGTCTCAGCCCGACATGGGCAACGTCCCGGAGCTCTACAAGCGCATCGTCGTCGCCCCCTTCCGCAGCAAGTTCGTCCGCGACCCGTCACAGGTAGACCCGGTCACGTACACCTTCCTGGAAGACCCCACCATCGAGGACAAGCTGCCGCTCTGGCGCTCGGCCATACTCGACATGCTCGTCGAGCGATTCGATCGGCGCCGCGAGGTCATCCTCAGTCCGCCGGCGAGCACCGTCGACTGGCGCCGCAAGCTCGAAGTCAACGACAATCCCCTCGCTGAGTGGCTCGAGTCGCGCGTCGTCGTAACTGGGAACCCGACCGACATCGTTTCCCAGTCAGAGCTCCTCGAGCTCATCCGCTCACCCGGGACGGGATGGAGGGAGGCCTCGAAGCACAAGGCGAGAAAGATCAAGGAGTTTCTGAAAAACTGGTGCTCGTCCAAGCGTCTGTTCTGGGGCGAAGGAGAATACAAAAAGGGCACAGAAAGACTACACCATGTCCACGGGAGGGGGTTTGTCGTAAACGATATATAATTGTTGTTGTACACGGAAAAGGGGGTTTTTGTCACGTTTTTCATATTACACTGGTTGTAATATTAATTCTTTTATAAAGTATGTAAGAAAAAACGTATCACTGAAAAAGGCCCACTATCATATTTTTTATTACAATTAAAAAAAATTTATAATTCATGGAACTATACTACACACAATATATTTTTTTTTCGTGAAATCGTGGATGTAAAAATTTTATTACTAAATCCGACATACACTTCATAAAACACTGAACAAACAAAAACGTGGTAATACACGAAAAACGCCCCTCCACCACGAATCTCAACAACGTAAGAGGGTACCCTAAACCCTAAACCCTCTATCTTTTTTCGACGGCTTCGTGCCAGGTCGCGAAAAAATCAAGTATATAGCAAATTGATCCGGTGTAATAATAAGAATTAATTACAAAAACCGGCGTCTAATCGCTTTCGTCGTCGAACAATGCCACCATGCGCTCGAATCCGACCTTTGTCTCTTCCTTTCTTTCGACGATCCGAGATCCGGGGATATTGCAGCGCGGGCAAATCTGCCCGGTGCGACTCGCGTGGCATCCGGCACACATCGGGATATCGCCGCACGAGCCCGTGCATCTGCACTCTTTGAGGTCAACCTTGTGGTACGCCAAGGTCAGGCTTCCTTTCTTGCAGAGGCTGCACTGCTGCGACGCGTCCCCCTTGTTGTCCTCGTCCGCCGCCTTCACGAAAGTCTCGATCCATTTCGTTCGCTGAATCCGAAACCTCTTGTTTTCCTCGGCGAGCTCCTTGTTTTTCGAATTGGAATCCAATAAAGATCTCTTGGTCGTCGACAACTCGCTCAGAGTCTTGGCGGCTTTGTCCTCCAGCTTGGCGACTTTGTCCGCCAGCTTCTTGTTCTCGGACTCGAGGTCAGACAGCTTGCGCTTGCATGCCGCGGTCACTTTGGCGCGGAACTCGACGTAGTCGGCGTCGATCCCGAAGGGGTCAGAAGAACTCATTTCGATTTTTGTTGGTGTGTGCGAGTGTGTGGGTTAAAAAATGCAGTCCGTACGTATAAATAATTTTCCGTGACGACACAAAACGGGCGGTGTTGATGGTACACGAACGACCGGTCTGATGGTGAATTGTGCCGGTATTTTTTCAAGGAACAATCAATATTGGGATCAGGAGATCATATCAGTAATTTCTTGACGTGTCCATTGACGTGTCAATGGTCTCTGTTGAGGATGTTTATTGATTGTCGGAATTGGAAGCTGATTTGGAGGAGGTGGATGTGCAAATTGGCTTGGTGGTGGAGATGCAAATTGGTTTGCTGTTGTAGGTCGATATGTTTGTACGGGTGTTGATGGAACAACTTGTCTGCTCTGTGAAGTTCTAGTTTGTTGAGATGATCTGGTTAGTGGTCTTCCTGTGACATAATATTGTTTGGTTTCCCGTCGAGCTGGATCTCTATATACTGGTCTATAAGTAGGTAACCTACCGGTACCTTGTCTTGATCCGAATGTCGACCAAGGCCCTCCTTTTTTACCACCTTTCATGTTCTTGATCTTTTTCAGTATATCGCTTTTCTTGGTCGCTCCCTCGAGGTTGATCTTCTTCTTTTTCGCGTACGCCCGCAGTTCAGGAATCGTCGATGTCTTATCCACCATTATACTTTCACGCAACATTTTTTTTAATGTGCCCGGGATCGCCCGATTGCGACGCTCATGCGCTGCGCCGTGCCCACGAAAATGATGCAGTCGTTCAAGGCGCGATTGCACGGCACCGCTACCTTCGGCTGTTCTACGCGCTGTACAAGGACATTCTCCCGGAGAGAAAGCCCGAATTCGATTACAAGCGCGAAAGCAAAGCAGAGTGCGGGAAAATGGACAGGCGATTCCCGCGATCTCTACATGTGCAGAAAACCCGCATTATGCCGACGCCATCATCATTATTTTTATGCTAGCTTGTGAAGCTGTAAGTAAAATTTTTGTACGAAACGGGTCTACCGGCATTGTGAAATAACGCCGGTTTAACGGTGTCACCGACCTTGATAGAGTTTGAATCACGCGACGTGTTAGTGTACTTGACCAATTGTACACCGGTATGGTCCCAAATGGTTAGTACATCGCTTTGAACCGAGTTTTCCATACGGTACTTGTAATAAACGGATGTTGAATGGATACTCGCAGAGCCGCTCAGAAACGTCCGCCCTCCCGCTGAACCAATACTGAAACCATCTCCGCTACCACCCAATTGGTACCAATATAATCCCGTATTTATACCCGGCCTACTTACGTGCATCGGACCGAAATTGCCCCCGTCACTTGACGTTATTAGTGCATCGAATTTCATTTCGACCTCTGTCCTAACTACAGATGTTGACGTCATTGTGTAAGTTACAGGCGCTTGTACGGAATTATTTGACAAAGTCGGTTCAAATTTAAAGTTGCCGAAGTATATCCCCGGCGATTCGATCTGGAAATATGGCCTCCAGTCGAGCGTCGAGGAGAACGCCGGGCTCACCGCCGAGTTCGTGTATACTCCGTTTGTAATCGCCGTCCCGTCGGCCCTCTCGACCCGGATCTCGACCGAGGTCGTGCTGAACACGGTCACCGTCATCCTGCACTTGACGTTCAGAGGGATCGTGGGGCCTGTGTAGTAAGCGTGCTGAATCTGGGCTGTATTCGAGTAAACGTACCTTTGCGTACCGCCGATATTCTCGGATCTTTGTGACACAAAATTTGCCTGGTTTAAAAACGAATTAGTGGTATTAAGGTCACCAGTAGGGTTACCTGTAGCCCCGACCTGCACGACACGGGGCGTTTGCGTACACTCGAATTCCATGCTGGCTTTGAAAGGCGGTCTCAGGTGCTCGACTCCGTATATCTGGAGACCTCCACCGTTTGCCCCACCTGCAAAATACATTTGTTTCGTCGCGTCCCACGAGTAGGTACCGATATTAGGGTTCGCGTAATTATTGAACCCGGCCGAGTTTGCGCGCAAGAAGTCCATGACGCCTTGGTGCGTGTTGGGGAAACCGCCCGAGAACGGGGAATACAGCGACGAGCTCGCGTACGTGTAGAACGGCGTGAACCCGGCCGGCGTGTACTGGTACGACGACTTGGGATACAAACGCGTAGTGTCCCTATAATTTCGTATCACCGCGTATCGCATCCTCCTAATGTCCAGGTCTGGGGTCGTGGTGTTGGGGGTCGTGCTATCTAGCGCAGGATCAACTTGCGCGGTTCTGCCGGCAACGGCGACGCGAGTGGCTGGATTGTATCCGCCGAAATAGCCGTCGATTCCCCACCACGCGTGACCGGTCGTGTAGTCGACCGCCAAGCAGTAAGTCCTTCGGACAGTCGTTGCATCGGTCGTCAGCGTCGGCGTTGCACGATTTCCATTTTTATGGTACAAAGCTGGGTTGTTTTCCGCCGAAGCTCTTAGTGAAACCGATAGTGCCCTGGTCCCCGAAACTTCACTTCCGAAATATGATGATAATGAAAGTTTCGTAGTCTCAGCTAGTCCCCATGTATTATCATTGGTTATTGAAAAATTGTCCGCGTCGAACTCGAAGTACGCCTTGCCGTGCATGTACACTGGTAGACCCACCCTCGTTTCGCTGTTAGCGGATTTGGATATCACGTTTCCGAGGCGGGTCATACCGGTTCCGTGCATGTCGACGACGTGTCGCGGGCGGTCGTACAGGGCTTGGATCTGAGACAAGGAAA
>Ga0315906_10010751_pt1 | contig 10715 bp, 9 predicted proteins | sample LakEriMetagenome_4_FD_203526 | JGI IMG/M metagenome (GOLD analysis project Ga0315906, IMG submission 203526) | Freshwater fungal communities from buoy surface, Lake Erie, Ohio, United States - Buoy 2 MA122 | ecosystem: Environmental > Aquatic > Freshwater > Lake > Lake biofilm | place: USA: Lake...
GTTTAGTTTATTAAACGCATGGGCAAAAAAAATCCCTTCATAAAAGAAGGGAATTGAATAGAACTTCTGTTCTATTATATATTTCAAGTACCAAATTTCGAACCATTTTTTGCATCTTAAATAAATATAATAATTTTTTGAAAAAAACAAAATTTATAAAAAAAAAGGAGACAATTTCTTGTCTCCTTATTATTTTCCTTTTTAGATTGATTATCTCAATTCTCTCAAGTCAAATGTACGAACACCATCAACTGTGATTCTACCGTAGAAACGGTTGTTTACAACCTTCTTAGCGTATCTAGTCATGATACCTTTGATTGGTGTAAAGTTGAATGGATTGTACATTGTAGGTGTTAATTGTAGAGGTACATATGGTGCGTAGATGTAACCTGTATCTAACAATGACGTTCCTTTGTGTCCCAACAACACTTGGTTAGCTGGGAAGTAAGGGTCACGATAAACTTGGTAACGACCTGCAAGAGTACCTACTCTTTCAATACCCATATTGTATTGGTCTTGCTCAGGAGCCGCGTTTGATACGTGGAAATATTCCAAATCATCAAAAATCGCACTGATTTCAGAAGAAACAACAATCCAGTTAGCACCACCTCTTAAGGTAGATTTGTGGATTTGTGCAGAAATTTGGTTGATTGCTGTAATCAAAGTTTGATTCCAGTCTTTCTGAGTGTAAGAAACTGAAGTTTGACCTTGTCTCTTCCAACCATTATAATCCCAACGTAAATTCCAAGCCGCTGCTTTTCTCAAATCACGAAGGATTTCTCTATCGATTTCAGCTGCGATTTGCTCAGACAATAAAGCTGTTAATTCTGCTTCAGCATCAATGTTGTGGAAAGCCGCAACGTCTTGAGCCATTTCAGGAGACCATTGTGCTCTTAACTTTCTTTCAGTTACAGAAACTGTTACTGATTGAAGGTCAAAAGAAACTTCACCAATTTTATCTTCGAACTCAAGATTTTTGTAAATCTTATATGTTGCGGTAAATTGTGAATCTTGAACATCTGTTCCGTTGATAGTGATTGTCTGACCTGAGTAACCATCAAGAGTGTTAGCACCAACAGCACAAGGTACTTGTAAATCAACTTCCAAGTAAATTTTACCGGCAGCATCACAGATATTGTCGAATGAACCACCACCTGTTTTTGAATCCGGGAATACTAAATTATCGTTGTTTGTACCATATTGTACGATACCTTTACCGTATTTTTGAGTAACAACTCTGAAAAGTAGGTTACCTGAACCCGCACCTGAGAATGCTCCTCCTGCACTTGTAACAGCGTTAATTGTCAAATCAGATAAGAATGATTCATTATCCATTGGGTTACCATCAGGACCGATTAATTTACCGGCAGCATCTGAAGCAAAACCTGATAAAACAACAATAACCTTTCTATATCCTTCGGCAGGCATTCCGGCTACTGTGTAAGCGGTAGGAACCATCTGACCACTAGACCATTGTACAGTAGTTACGTGAGCACCACCATTAGATGAAGTCATTGAACTATATTGTCCTTTAGAATAATCGAATAAACCTGGTGGGTCTAAAGCTGGTTCAGTACCTTCGTAGAATCTATCGTATAGATTTTTTGTAGTATCCCAGTTATAACCTGTAGATGGTGTCTGATTTGTGGCATCCGGAGCACCATATGGTGAATAATGAACACCACCTGGATTGTTTTGGATGTTAGGTACAAAGAAGAACAACTTACCGATAGGAAGGTTCATAGCTTGTACAGAAACGATATCGTTAGCCAACAACTTAGAGAATACTCTACGTACAATTGGGAAAACAACAGTTTCGAATGCACCGGTGTCTGAAGTAGACGATGCTTCATTAATCAAATGTGATGCTTGGTTTTCATATAACTGCGCAACATTTTCTTTTAGGTGGCCTTTAAGACCTTCGAGGAACCCTAATTTGTCCCATTTGTTGATTGTGTCTTCTTTGATAACTTTAAGGTGCTTAAGACCAATGTTACCAACAAGACCTGATTCTAATAATGCTCCCATTTTAGTATTGTTTTGTTTTTTTGTTTATTTATACAATCTTACCCATCAAATCTTTAATTCTCAAAAACTGAGGATTTTCGTAAGTTTTTGATTCGATAAGACTTGTAGAAGAACCGGTAGAAACTGTTTTATTTATTTTTCTTTCTACTGATTCATTCATTGTTTGAGTACCTTCCTTAGCCAATTCGTCTTTGATTGATTTATAAAGATTTTTTGATTCTTTAAGAGTTTCAACATCATCGAATCTTCTAAGAATATTTATTTTTTCTTTTTTAGTTGTTGAATGTTCAGTGAATAATCTTGTAGCGTATGCTAAATTGGAGTTGAAAATCGCAACTTCATTTAACTTTTCTCTGAATGTATTCAGAGCCTTTCTATACTCATCATTCTTTTGTCTTAACATTGTGATTTCATCTTCCATAGATTCCAATTTAAGATGTCTTGGAGAAGTTCTTGGCTTTGATAAACCTTTTCTACCCCAAGCCTTTCCACTTGCTAGTGTTCTTGCGGCTTCTTTGGTTTCTGACTTTTTAACAACTTTGTTTTTACCTTCTAAGTTCTTTCCTTCTTTGTATTCGAATTTGGCTTTACCCATTCCAACACCTTTTGTTCCCTGTTTCATACTTTCTTTGAATCCACCGGAAGTTTTTTTGTAGGAAAATTTAGGCGAGCCCATTCCAACACCTTTAGGTTTAATCCCTTTTTTTGCTTTTTTGTGACTATATGATTCATCCATATGATATGATTCATCCTCTTCCAAAGATTCTTCCATAGAATCAGATTCGTATTCTTCTTCCATAGAATCAGATTCGTATTCTCCTTCCATAGAATCATCATCCATTTGAATTTCATAGATTGTTTCTTCTAAAGAATCATCAGTTTCTTCTAAAGAATCATCAGTTTCTTCTAAAGAATCATCATCCATTTGGATTTCATAGATTGTTTCCTCCATTTCGTCAGTCATAGATGATTCATCATCATAGTCAGATGTCATATCTGAATCACTATCGAAAAGAGAATCGATAACATCATCTAAATCACTATCGTCTTCAGCATACTCCATAATTTGTCTTTTTTTGTATTCTTTCGATTCACCCATTTTAATCATATATTCTTTATCAGTGTTCTTATCGGTTAAATTAACATTAGCGCCATCTTTTACAACGATGATACCGTCTTCTTCGCCCATTGCCTGAAACACCTTCAAAAGTTTTGAATCATCAGTAATATGAGTTAAATCAATTGGAGTTTCCTCAGAATCTGTATCCATATCCATTTCCATGTCGGTATCATCCATTGCTGGCATATCTTCCATGTCTACGTCCATTTCAACATCATCTTCGTTATCAGTATCAACATCCTCCGGTTCTTCGGTATCAGTTTCTACTTCTGTGTCAACATCCTCCTCATCGTCTTGTTCGGAGAGGGATTCTTTTACTAATTGACCGATTTCTTCCTTCATTGTAGAAGCAAGTATTCCTTTTGCATTTTCAGAGATGGCTTCTTCAACTTGTTTCATTTGAATTAGAGCCTCTTCAACTAATGAATTTTTTTCTGACATAGTAGTTTTTTATTTATTATTTTCTAATAAATATTACCAAAATAAAAAAAGTTCACTTTTCCAACTATAAAACCCAACTTTATTGAATTTTAAGCATAAAAAAAGTGGTCAAATTTGACCACTTATAAAATTATTATTTTTTTTTTCTTAAATAACCTCGTCAATTTTACTTTCAGAAACTGAAGTTATTCTCCAATCATTTGAAAAACTCTCATATTTTTTTGTAACTTTTGCTTCCACATCAGTTACAGAATAACCAAGAACAAGTTTTTCTTCTTTAATTTTTTTGATTTTACCGGTGTGTTCATCTGGTAAATCATACTGAATTTTTGCTACAAAATACTTTTCATCCATAATTTATTATTTTCCTAAATAATCGGATAATTTTTTCATTAAATCAACTGACTTGTCAAGAGAATTTTTTGTTTTCTCCATTTTTTCTTCTTCCAAGTTCTCTTCGTACTTGTGTCTATCTCCCTCTTTTGAAAAAAGATATGCTCCGGGTGTTGAAGGCGAGGACACGAGGTCAAAACAGATAAGTTCGAAATCATCTTGTACTTCGTTTTTTTCTCCTACTTTTTTAAGGGACCCTACTCCTCTTGAGGATATACCAAGTGTTACACCTTGTCTCATTAAATTGGCGGCAATGTCCCCTTTAGTAGAAACAACTCCTCTTTCGTGAAATCCCGGAGAAGTTAATAATTTCAATTTACCCATTAAAATATTATTATCCCACCATATATCTGTAATAAGATGTGAAACTCTGTCTAAATCAATAAGTGAGGATTCCGGGTGATTAAGTTCAGATGTTGATAAACCTTTTTGTATAATTGTTTTATATTTGTCAGCTTCTCTTTTGAGGATTTTTTCAGGATAAAACCTGCCATTCCTATTTGGTGTATTATATTTTTGTAAAACGGCATAAAATTCAAAAGGATTTCTATAATCCATTAATTTTTGTTCCTTAAGGATATTGGCGTTGAACGTTTCTGTTGGAGAAACATAACCCGCATCCATTTCAACTAAAATTCCAAATCCGGTTTCGTGTGATTCTAATATTCTAAGTTCCTTCATTGCAGTATTTTAACAATAAATATCTATAATTAATATTATTTCTTTGTGATAGTAAAATCGAAGTAATCATTCTGTGAGATATTTTCAAACTGAATGTTTTTTACAATTCTATTTATTGCGTTTTTTAATTCTAATGATTTGAAATCAATTACATCATCCATAAACAAATTTATTTCTAAATTTAAAAAAGATTTTTTACCGAAATGTATTCCACTTGTTCTTAAATCTAAATCAACAATGGAGTTCGGAACAAAAATAGTTGTATCAATTGATTCAAAGACTGTATGTTTAATTTCTCGACTAAGATTACCCACAATTCTTGACCAATTATCCAACTCTATTTTTGGAGAAACCCACGATTGTATGTTTATATATATTGATTTCAGATTCTTAGAATCCACCGTTCCGTAGGATGACTTGAAGTAATCGGACACATTCATCCTTACATTTTTACCTTTCTTCATTAAATTTCATATTAGATAAGTTTATTTTTATAAAAAATACCATTAAAACTTATCAATATCAAATTTTTTTTTATATTTCTGTATATATGTAGATATATGATAATAATTAACTTAAAACCCGGGGAAAATATAGAAAAGGCTTTAAAATCACTTAAGTCTAAAGTGATAAAATCCAAGCAGAATCAAATCCTCAATAATAAAAAGTCTTACACGAAAAAATCAGTAGAAAGAAGAAATGAACTTCTGAAAGCCATTTATTTGGAAAAAAAGAGTAAATCTTAAAGTGACTCTACTAACTGTCTCAATTTAACGTAATTAATATAATCAAATTTTTCTGATTGTATTCTATCCATAGTCTCTGTAATTTTTGACTTGGTTTGTATTTCAACTTCCTTATCCAAAAGAATTTTTAGTTTGGCTTTTGCCTCACTTTTTAATGTGTCAAATTTAATTTTAAGAAAGTCTGTATCTTCCTTTATTATTTCCAAAAATTCTTTCTTAGTTGCTTCATCCAAATTTTCAACAAACTTATTTAAACTTTGGTTAGCAACCTTAATCATTGTAGATACCGGAATTTGTAAGGATTCTTTGATTTGTTTTTTTTGTTGACAGATTGTTTTTGACAATACTTTCTTTTCTTCAAAACTCTCTTTGAGTGTGGTCGAACCATCACTATAAACCAAGTCATCAATTAATTTATAATTGTTTTGTAATTTGGTATTTGATGATGTTGGTAATTTAACATTTTTGAGATGTTTTTGTATCAGGGAAATACCTTCTGTTATAAACAGATAAGCATCATTTTCATTAAGACCTTGTGGAGATGAAAGTTCATCATATAATGAATAAACTTTTGATATGTTTTTATTATTCAAAATATCAAATTTGAATTCCTTGAGGGTTCTCTTGAAATCCTTTTGATTTTTGTATGTTTCAATTAATCTATTTTCTATTTGTGTTTTGATTTCTCCGAATGTCATTTTGTTATTATTTCTATATAAATATTATGAATTTAATAACTTATCAAGTTCTAGATTCATTTCATCAAGAGAATCCATTCCGGTTTCAAATTCAAGTATTTCTGCTCCCTCAATTAACCTATTTTCTACCAAAATATTTAATCTATCCATTTTTGATTCCGGTGTAACTCCACCTTCTTCGGGTGGTGGTGTTCCTCCTAGTTCTTCAGTACCGCCACCGGGTGGTGGAGGTGCTCCCCCTCCCATTTCAGGTGCCATTCCTCCTAGCTCAGGTGGTGAACCTCCAGCAGCGGCCGCACCCGCGGTAGGAGTCCCACCACTTGTATTACCATACAATTTATCAATTGTATCGAACAGACCTGTTTTAGTTATTACAGTAGGTGTGCCTTTTAATTCTTCACCTATTGCTCTCTCGAACCTTTGTTGTAATAAATCGGTTCTAATCTCATCATCAGAAAAACCAAATACGTGTTTTTTAGCCCACGTAGAAGAAACAGCTTGAATACCGTTCCCTGGGTCGGAGACTAAATCTTTATACAATAACATTTTTTCTTTCCAAACGTCAATCTTTAATAAATCGGCTTGCGTTGATGGGTTTGTTAAACCTAAAGTAAAGTTTGAAAGCTCGTCTTCGAACCCAAGTAAAAACAAATGTATTATTGCAACTTTATTAAGTTCTTGAATAATACATTTTTGTATTCTGTTAATAGTTCTTGCAAAACGAATATCCATCAGAGATAAATCTTTACCTCCTCCGACAGCCTCTTCAAAACCTAAAAACGCTTTTGGGACTCTTAACGCGGTTAATAATTTCTTTTGAATATATTCAATATCCGCAATTTCGGATAGGTTAGTTGCTCCCGGTAAAGTTTCAATAGGGTTGGGGCTTGCCGGGTCACGTACAGGAATAAAATAATCTTGGTCAACCGCCATTTGATTAAATCTCATATCAACATTACCTGTATTTTTATCTACAACTTGTTGCCTTTTGAATTTGTCTGCAACCCTGTTTACATATGGTTCAACGTCCTCATCATTCATATTACCAACAAACACTTTAAACACTCTTCTTTCAGGTGCTCTCGATGTTCTATATATCAACATAGCATCTTCAGACAAAAGTAATTGTTTCCATATTCTCCTTGCCTTTTCTAACATTGATGTCCCATAAGGAAGTTTTCTGTCGTCACCCAATAATCTAAAATGGGCAATTTCCCAAGATTGGAATGTGAGTGCCTTATTTTTCCAAGTAAAAGTTAATGCTTTTTTCGCTTCGGTTTTACCTAAATCAACAGGGTGTTTATCTCCCATCCCAACTTCGTGTCTTTCAATTTCAATATTTGGTAATTGTTGACATCCTACAACACCTTTTTCTGGGTCTAATTTAAGATAAACAAAATTATCACCAAACTTACAAGTATTTCTAATCCACATTGGTAAGTTGGTGTGTACATCTAATACATTATTGAATAAGTCCGCTAATACTGACTTTATTCTTTTTGATTCAGAATATATTTGAAGCATGTACCCATCTTCATTTACCGTTGTTGATTCTTCCGCATATATATCAAGAGCGGCTGATATTTCAGGTGTGTACTCCATACTTTCATAATCATAAGCGGAGGACAATCTTGTTGGTTCATAATAAACCGCTTGAGAATATAAATTATTTTCGACTTTAGCCCACTGTTGTGCAAGATAAAATGTTTGCTGTGCTTGTAACTTTTCTCTTTCGTATTCTTGTTTGTCCTGAGTCCTTAGGAGTTCCTTTTTATCCAACTTAAATTGAGGATAATCTTGACCCATTAATGAATTAGGACCAAATGTTTGACCTAACCGTTGCCAAACCGTCATATTTTCTTTTTTATTTTCAGCCATATTGTAAATTTAATTGAATTAGTCAACATTATAAATACTTATCGACCACCGAATAACCATCCGTATTTTTGATAGTCATCCTTCGAGGGTCCATTCTGAGGATAATGACCTGTTTTCTGATTTCCCTGTGGAATAAGAGGATTAAAAAACGAAGATGAATTCTTATTCTCATTAACACTAGTCGCCCAAGAATTTATCATAGCCTTAGTGTGGTTTAAATTTTTGGTTATCTGTTGGAAAGATTTTTCCGCTACGTAAACCGCCATTGATATTGACATTATGCAATCATCGTGTTGACCTTTTTGGTGGTCAGGCCTTCCATTTATATAGACAAATTTACCCATTTCGTGAAATAATCTTGGGGAATATATTTTGAAACCGTGTCTCAAAGCTTCCTCGAAAGAGGCTATAATTTGAACTCTCTTAGCATTGAAATTTATTCCCGGGATTTTTTCATTCATCTTCGGGTCCCATTTCCACTTATTTTGCATATCAATATTATCAACATACATACCACTTCTATAACCCATTTCTTGAAGTTTTCTAGACGTTGCAACACCCATACCACCTGTTAAATCAGTGACACAATATGCATTATACATTCCACCCCATTTGTAAGCAATCTCAGCTAACACATCCGGAGGAACTTTTCCAACATATTCTAGAACTTGTTCTTGTGTATCAAAATCAATTATTTGAATACAGGAATAATCCTCAGAATCTCCTCTTGATACATCACAACCCATAACATATTTGTGACCCACTTCAGGTTCTTTGTAAATCCAAAGAGCATTACCCATAAGTTTTGCTTGAGGTTCTTTAATCATATTTTGTGAAATCCTAAGCATCATCTCCGAATCAAAAACATTATCACCCGAACCAAGAAAGTTACATTCAAGTTCCTGTGCAACTTTCCTTTTATCGTATTTAAGTTTTTTAATCATTTTTTCAAACCAATCAGAACACGGTTTGTATCCTTCCTCAATATATTTTTTTGTTATACTGTGGTCTCTTTCATATGGATTATCAACAGGAATTTCAATAATACAATCCTTTGGATATTCTTCTCTGTGTAGTAAAAAATGACATAAATCGTTTGTCTTAACCATATACAGGTCTTTGGTATATCTCGGGTCTTTATACCAAAACATCTCACTTATTTTGAAATCATTATCACCTCTTTGAGCCTGCTCATAAATCTCATAATAAATTGGGTCGTATCCGTTTGGTGTGGATATTACAATTACCTTACCACCGGTAGACAGGGACGCCATACAAGCCGCCCAAAAGTCAGAATCCGCATCGATAAACGCCGCCTCATCAAAAATAAGAATTGTTGGTGTATAACCACGAAGGGCATCCTTTGATGTTGCAACCGCTTTAACTTCACAATCATTACTCATTTTAAAATGTCTTGCGGCATTTTTTTCACTTGAAAAAGATATACCAACCCAAGACGGCCACTGTTCCAAAAATCCTCTGACTTTGTTAGCCATCTCAACTGATGTATCAAGTTTATTGGCAATAATCAGTATTTTTTCAGGTTTATTTTTTTTTGCAAATGCAATTTTTTTAGATACCCATGCAGCAGTTACTGTTGAAACCCCTGCTTGTCTATATTTTAGGGCGATGTTTTCGTTATAATCTTCATAATCTTTTATAAGATTTTCTTGGTCCGCAAATAAATCAAGTGGAACGTATTTAGACTTTGTATTATCAAAAGTTTGTAAATATGTTCTTAGAGCATAAGGTGTGTCCCTGTGACATTTTGTGACCTCAATAAGTAATTGTTCTTTCGTCATATAATATAAATATGAAACCCCTCCGGTTTGGGAGGGGTTAATTATTTTAGAAAGATTTTAATCTTCATCGTCATCCGGTAAATCAATACCTAAACCACCAAGAAAATCACCCAAATCATCATCGTCATTTTCGTCGTCCTCATCTCCCATAGTATCTCTATAATCTTGGTCTTTTAGTTCTTTAATAATATCTTCAACCATTCTGTCAAGAGCTTGCTTACCTTTAGGATTTCCTGACAATATCGATTTAGCTAAAGTAAAAAACTCATCAGTTGTAATCATCGAAAACCTTGAGAAAAGATAATTTCTGATAATTTTATGGTCATCTTCGAATAATTTATCAGGAAACGCTTCCAAAAATTTCTCCCAAAAAATAGGACCTAAACGGATATCCCAAACTTCCGCAGGTAACGTATCTTCAGAAGCAATAACCATTTCAGCTTGTCTTGGGTCGTCAGGTAATCCACTAGCACCTAATATGTCATAAACCCCTTTCAATAATTCGTGAACAAGGATTGGAAAACTCGCACCTTTAGCCCTAACTGTTGGGGGGTCTGTTTGTAAATCAACTTCTTCTTGACCTGCTTGACCCGCACCCGATGCTGACATACCCATAACCATATCTTCAGGGTATAACCAATAAAGATAATCAAGGATTGACATTGAAACGCCGTAAAGCTCCATCAGTCTTGGTTCAATCTCTTCAATTTCATTTCTAACAAGTTCAAACATATAATGACCTTTCTTCGCGGCTCCTTGAATTAGAGAATTCATAAATCTCCTTTTAGCCTTCTCCATATCAAACTTTTCAAATGCATCCACAAAATCAGCAATTTCTTCAGTATGCTCTTCAGCCTCTTTAAACGCATCTTCAATTTCTTCTTCTTCCGGCTCTTCTGACCTACCACTCATATTAGGAGATGCTGAG
>Ga0315906_10010755_pt1 | contig 10714 bp, 5 predicted proteins | sample LakEriMetagenome_4_FD_203526 | JGI IMG/M metagenome (GOLD analysis project Ga0315906, IMG submission 203526) | Freshwater fungal communities from buoy surface, Lake Erie, Ohio, United States - Buoy 2 MA122 | ecosystem: Environmental > Aquatic > Freshwater > Lake > Lake biofilm | place: USA: Lake...
ATCCCGCCGGCCACCTCACTCGGGTCTCCGCCGTGCTGGGGACGCCGAGCTACATGGCACCGGAGCAGACCGGCCTCGATCCCCTCCTCGGGCCCGTCGGGCCGGCCACCGACCTCCACGCCATCGGTGGCACGCTCCTGGCGATGCTCACCGGTTCTCCCCCCTACGCAGCCGCGACCGCCGCCGACTCCCTCAAGCGTGCCGTCACCGGCTCGACGGCACCCGCCCAGGCCGCCATGCCCGGGGTGCCGCTCGACCTGCGGACGATCGTGGAGAAATGCCTGGAGCGCGAGCCCGTGCGGCGTTACGCCTCCGCCCGCGATCTCGCCGACGACCTCGATCGCTTCCTCGCCGACCGCCCGATCCGCGCCCGCCGGCCAACGCTTCCCGAGCGCGTCGCCAAGTGGGCCCGGCGCAGGCCGCTCGCCGCGGGCGCCAGCGCCGTCGCCCTCGCCGCGGTCCTCGCCGCCATCGCCGGCACCGCCTACCACGTCGTGCAGCTGGAACGGGCCAACGTCCGCATCACCGCCAGCCGCGACATGGCCCGCGAGTTTCTCGGGGACCTCACCGATTCCTCCGCCGATCGCATCATCGCCAGCCGCCCGCCGCTGGCCGATGCCGACCGCGACTACCTCCTCGGAATCCGCGACCGTTTTCTCCGCTGGCCGCTCGAGCCCGATGCCGAGGATGGCCTGCGCTTCCGGCTCTTCGGCATCCAGCGGATCGCCGAGATCTTCGAGCAGCTCGATCGGTACGAGGACGCGCTCGAGAGTCGGCGGATGATGCTCGCGACACTTCTGGCGATGGACGAGCGCGGAATCGGCGACGACGCGATCGAGGCCCGCCGTCTCGACGCGATGACGAGCGAGCGCCGGCTCCTCGGCAGGCTCGGCCGCGGCGCGGAGGCGGAGGAGGCCTGCTTCCGGACCATCGCGTACCTGGCGACGAAGCCGGGGAAGGAGGTCGAACTGGCCCGGACGAAGCTCGAGCTCGCCGCGGCGCTCGCCGATCGCGGCGCGATCGACGAGGGGCATCGGATCCTCGACGAGGGGCTCGCGGCGATGGCCGCCGCACGGGCCGCGACGCCGGACGATCCCCGGATGCTCCATGCCGGGCAGATCGCGCTGTTCAACGCCTCCCATCTGGCGTCCCGAACCGGCCGGCTCGACGACCAGGAATCCTTCATCCGCGAACTCCGCACGCTGTCGGACGCGGGGATGGCGAGGTTCCCGGAGAGCCGACCGCTCTTCGCCCAGGTGTTCCTGCCGGGGATGGCGGTGGAGGCCGACATCGCCCTGCGCCACGGCCGGATCGACGACGCCCTCGCGATCACGCGCCGCCGCGGCGCGCTCGCCGCGGAACTGGCGTCGACCGTCCCCGACATGGCCCCGGTGTTTCTCGCGCGGCAGGTCGATGCCGCGATCCAGGCCTACGATCTCCTCGCCAGCCTGGGGCGCGCCGGCGAGGCCGCGGCCGATCTGGAGCGGGCCGAGCGAATCGCCACGCGGTTGTACGAGACGGAGCCGGGCATCCTCGGCCGCACGCAGCTGCTGGTCAACGTCGTCTCCTGCCGGGCAGGTCTCCTCCAGGACACCGGCGACGTCGCCGGTTCGATCGTCCTCCAGAGGCGGATCTTCGATCTCCTCGCCCCTTGGCGGGTCGGGCATGCCGACTCCGCCGACATCACCCGGCGGATGATCGTCGTGAGCCGTTCGATCGCGGGCCAGGCGTCGAGCCTGGGGGACGACGACGCGGCCGCCGCGATCCTCGACGAGGCCCTGGCGATGGCGCCCGATGCCGATCGCGGCGACCTGCTCATCCGCCTGGCGCGCCTGCGGAAGAAGAGCGGCAACGCCTCCGCCGGAACCCGGGCAGATCCATGACTTGCAGGCGGTGAGCGAACCGTTCGCGGCCGAGCGGGCGTGAGATGCCCGGGGGCCCTTCAGAGCACCCGCCACCAGGGAACGGCGAGGATGCCCGGCGCGAGCCACTGGATCGTCTTTCCGGCATGGAGGAGGAGTCCGGCCCGAGCCTCGCTGCCATATTCGGCCCGGAAGGCGAGCAGGCCGGCAGCGTCGGCCAGCCGCGGCCGGGCCGTCGCCTTGACCTCGATCGGGATCGACCGCTCCCCGGTCTCGACGACGAAATCGACCTCCTCACCGGTGACGGTCCGCCAGTAGTGGAGATCGATACGCTCCTCGCTCGAATCCCGCCAGGCCAAGAGATCGTTGAGGATGACGTTCTCGAGGTGCGCTCCGCCGGGCTCGTCGTTCCCTGACAGATGGAGGGCGACGCCGGTGTCGCCCCAATAGAGCTTGGGAGACTTGATCAGCCGCTTGGTGCGATTGCGGGCGAACGCGGGAATCCGCAGGAGCAGATACGACGTCTCGAGCAGGTTGAGATACCGGTGGACGGTCGGCTGGGGCAGTGCGGCGTCGCGGCCGAGTTCCGTCTGATTGACCATCTGGCCGAGACGGTGGCAGGCGGCCCGCATCAGCCGCCGGAAGTCGGGGAGCGCCGTGATCGACGCGAGATCCTGGAGATCGCGTTCGAGGTAGGTACGAACGTAGCCGTCGAACCAGATCGACCGCTGCCGGTCGGTGCGGAGATGGACGGCCGGCGTGGGAAACCCCCCCCGTCGCGCCAGACGCTGCCAGTCTTCCGGTTCGGCGTCGCGGTCACCGAGCACCTCGCGCCACGACGCATCCTCCGCCGCCGAGAGTTCAGGCCACAGTCCTCCCCGGCCGGCCCCGGCCTGTTCGCGACGCGTCATCGGCCAGAGCGTGAGATAACTCGCCCGCCCGGCGAGCGACTCCGACACCCCGCGCAAGAGCAGCAGGTTCGCCGAACCGGTGAGGAGGAACCGCCCCGGCACGCGCTGCTGGTCGATCGCCCGCTTGATCGACCGGAGGAGCAGGGGTTCGCGCTGCACCTCGTCGATCGTCAGACGGGTCTCGCCGCCGACCAGCGCCATCGGGTCACGGCGGGCGAGGTCGCAGACATCGAGATCGTCGAGCGTGGCATAGAGGCGCTTCCCCGCCACCGGTTCCTGCACGAGCGTGCTCTTGCCCGCCTGACGGGCCCCGCTCACGACCACGGCGGGCATCACGCGCAAGCGCTCGCGGAGCGCCCCGGCGGCCAGTCGTGGCAGTGTGTCTTCATTCATGCCGTGAATGATAATCATTCACGTCGTGAATGGAAATCACGCGATCAGCCCCGGTATGAGCGCGCCGCCGTCGGAGTGGGGCGTGGGACGGCCGAGGGGGTCGTCGTGCTCCCGGCGCGAGTCGATGCCGAGGAGCCAGAGGAGGGTGTGACGGAAGTCGGCGACGCTCACCGGATCGCGGGTGGGCGCCGCGGCGTGGGCGTCGGTGGCCCCGATCACCTGCCCGGGTCGGATCCCGGCGCCGGCGAAGAGGATGCACTGCGCCATCGACCAGTGGTCGCGGCCGGCCTGGGCATTGACCTTCGGTGTCCGCCCCATCTCCCCCATCATCACCACGAGCGTCTCGGCGAGGAGTCCGCGGGCGTCGAGATCGTCGACGAGCGCGGCGAAGGCCCGGTCGGCCGGCGGGATGAGGTCGTCGGCGAGACTCGGGAAGCAGTTGAAGTGGACGTCCCAGCCGGGGGCGTCGATCCCGACGAAGCGGCAGCCGGCCTCGACGAGCCGCCGGCCCAAGAGGGCACACTGTCCGATCTGCGTGAGGCCGTATTCCTCGCGGAGCGCCTCCGGCTCCTCGTCGATGCGGAAGGCGGCGCGTGCCCGCGGCGCGGTGATCAGGTCCCAGGCGCGGCGCGTGTGGGTGGCGAGGGCCGCGGCACGGCCGCCCGGCGCGGCGGCGAGGGCCGCGCGATCGGCCTCGAGACGCTCGAGCAGCTCGCGCCGGCGCGTGAGGCGCGCTTCGGAGAAGCCGGCGAGCCGCCCCAGATCGCGGACCTCGAAGTCGGGCTGGCTCGGATCGGATTCGATCACGAACGGGGCGTGCTCCGGTCCGAAGAAACCCGGGCCGCCGGCCGACATGGGATGGGGAAGATTGACGTAGGGGGGCAGGTCGCCGCGGGGGCCGAGTTCCCGCGCCACGATCGATCCGAGCGACGGGAAGTGCTCGTTGGTGGGGACGGGATACTCGCCGTCGGGGAACGGCGCCCGGCGGCCGGTCATCACGTAGTGGTAGCCGGTGGCGTGGCCGTTGTCGGCGTGGGTGTGGCTGCGCACGACGGTGAACTTGTGGGCGATGCGGGCCGAGCGCGCACAGTGCTCGGCGAAGATCGTTCCCGGCACCGAGGTGCGGATCGGCGCGAAGGGCCCGCGCACCTCCGCCGGCGCCTCCGGCTTCGGGTCCCACATGTCCTGATGCGGCGGCCCCCCCTCGAGGAAGATGAAGATCACGTTCTTCGCCGCCGCGCGGGGCCCGGGCCGCGGGGTCTCCTCGGCGCGGAGGAGCGCCGGCAGCCCCGGACAGCCGGCCAGGCCCGCGGCGCCGAGCCTGAGCAGATGGCGCCGTGAGACGCCGTCGCAGCGTCGCCGCGAGCGGCCGCCGATCGCGAAGGATTCCATCGTCGGGCTCCCGGGGTCAGTGGTTGGAGAGGAACTCGGGGGAATTGAGGATCGCCCACATCACGTCCTCGGTCGCCTCGCGGCGCGTCGCCGCCGGATCGCCCGGCTCCTCGAAGAGCGGCAGGAGGATCCGCCGTTCACCCTCCGTGGGAAAGCGCGACAGCGCCTCGAGGAAGAGCTCCTCGACGATCTCCCCCGGCTCGAGCGCCGAGACCGCCAGGCGCCGCGCGGTCCCCTGCCGGGCGCCGATCTTCTCCTGGATCTCGGCCGAGTTCACCAGATGCAGCGCCTGGGCGACGCTCGGCTCGGTGCCGCGCTCGCACTCGCACACCGTGGCCCGCACCGGCCGGCCGAAGATGCGGAGGAAATAGGAGGGGAGGCGGTTGTCCCACACCTGCACGGCGCGGACCCCCTCCGGCCACCCGGCGAACTTCTCCGGCACCCCCGTCACCCGGCAGATCGCGTCGAGGAGCACCTCCGCGGGAAGGGCACGCGAGCCCGCGTGCGAACGGTGGCGGCGGTCGGTCTCCGCGCCCGGGGCCGGCCGGGTGTCGACCTGGTAAGCGCGTGAGGCGAGCAGTTCCCGGGTGAACGCGCGGAGATCGTAGCGCAGATCGCGGACGCGGCTTTCGAGGTGGTCGAGGAGCGGCTCGTTCGTGGCGGGGTTGGTGGCCCGCAGGTCGTCCACCGGCTCGACGAGGCCGCGGCCGAAGTACCGGCCCCACAGACGGTTGGCGATGGCCCGGGCGAGGAACGGATTCCCGGGCGCCGTGGCCCAGGCGGCGAACGCCTCGCGGCGGTCGGCCGCGGGGGAGGCGAAGGCGGCCGTGGCGGCACCGAGCGCGGCGGCCGGCACGGCGACGCCGGACCTCGGATGGGGAAGATCGGTCCCGCCGCGCGACACCACCACCTCGCCGCCGCCGGGCAGCGGCTTCGTCCTCACGCCGGTGAAGAAGCCGGCGAGCGCCGTGTAGTCGCCCTGGCTCCAGCGCTCGCTCGGATGGTGGTGGCACTGGGCGCACTCGATCCGCACGCCGAGGAACACCTGGCTCGTCGAACGGGCCGCCACCTCGGCGTTCTCGAAGGACTTGAAGACCGCAGCCGGTCCCTCGACGCCGACGGGCCCCTCGGCGGTGAGGATCCGCCGCACGAAGGCGTCGTAGGGCACGCCGTCACGGATCTGTCGACGCAGCCATCGGGTCAGTGCCACCACCCCCTGCGGACCGACCTTCGAGCGATCGGCCCGGAGCAGGTCGGCCCATCGCATCGCCTGGTAGTCGGCGTACTCGGGCGAGTCGAGGAGGCAGTCGACGAGGCGGGCCCGCTTGTCGGCGGCGGTGTCGGCGAGGAAGGCGCGGGCCTCGTCGGCACGCGGCAGGGTGCCGGTGAGATCGAGGCTCGCGCGGCGCAGGAAGGTGGCGTCGTCGCAGAGCCCGGCGGGGGGAATGCCGAGGGAGAGGAGACGGTCGTGGACGAGCCGGTCGATCTCCCCCGCCTCCGGCGGACGGACGACGACTCCCCCCTCGCGCGGTACGTCGACACGCACGGTCGCCACGTGGCCGCCGAACCGGGCGAGGATCGCGGCGTCGCCCGGAATCGATCCGGCCGTCACCACCCCGCCGCCGCCGACCCGGGCGATCGACGCGGCGCTCGAGTGGTACTCGGCCAGGCGCGTCACGCACCGCCGCCGGCCGGCGGCATCGACCGCGACGACCCGCAGTTGGGTCGTTTCGCCCGGACGCGCCACGAACCCCGCCGGCTCGACCTCGATCGCCACCACGGCCTCCTCGGCCGGCGAGGGGGGGGCGGCACCCTCGCCGATCCAGCGCACGAGCAGGGCGTGGGCCGCGCTGCCAGGATCGATCCTCCGCCCGCCGCCATGGGGCTCGTCCCCGAGCGCCTTGCGGAGGAGGAGGCTCGCCTCCGGGGCGGCGCGGGAGAGGCGGCGGCCGCGCGAGCCGACGACGATCGCCGCGTGGTCGGCCGCGGGATCGAAGCCGAAGAGGCTCAAGGAGAACCCGCCCCGCCCCTCCGCCTTCCCATGGCAGCCGCCGGAATTGCAGCCGTGCTTGGTGAGCACCGCCTGCACGTCACGCGCGAAGGACACGGGGGGTGGTTCGCGCGTCCCGTGGACCTCGACGGGGACGGCGACGGAACGTGCGCCGACACGCGCGGTGACGACGGTGGCGCCGTCGCCACGCGGCTCGATGAGTCCGTCGGCCGAAACGACGGCCACGCGCGGGTCGGTGGAGTTCCACACGGCCTCGCGCGTCCGGTCGACGCGGCGTCCCGCGTCGTCGTCGACGATGACGACCTGCTGCGCCGCCTCGGGGTGGTCGAGGAGGGCCCGCTCCGGCGAGGGGGACAGTTCGCCGCCGCCCGCGGGCACCGCCGCCAGGAGGCAGACCGCCGCCAGCCCCGCCACGACGGGGATCGGGCGGTGCGGACCAGGGCCGGACTGCGACATGGCGATCGTCGGCATGCGGAGGTTCCGCGGCGTGCTCCCCGCGGCGATCCTACCACGGGGAGCCGGACGTCGCGGCGTCACCGAAGCCGGCCACTTGCAGCCACCGGAGACGGCGCGTCAGGCGGTGGCCAGCGGGGCTCGCTTCCTCGGCACGCCCCCCACGGCCGACTCGCCCTCTCCGCCGGCCAGGGACGCGAACGCGGCGGCGAGGGCGTCGTCGTCGAGGATCGTCCCGGTGGCGGTCCCGGTGGCGATCGTCGCGCCGACGGCGCTCGACAGCCGCACGGTGAAGGTCTCGCTCGCCTCGACGAGCCTGTCGTTGTTCACGGTCACCGCCACGGTCTTCGTCGTCTGGCCCGGCGCGAAGGTGAGCGTGCCGCTCGTGGAGAGGAAATCGCCCGTCCTGCCCGCCTTCGCGGTGCCGTTGGCCGTGGCGAACTTCACGCTCACCGTCGAGGTGACGGCGGTGGAGAGCGACACGGTGAACAGGAACGTCCCCTGGCTCTCGGCGGCGGACACGCCCGAGATCGCCAGCGCGGGCACGATCGCCTGGTCGTCGTTGGTGATCGTGCCGGTGGCCGAGGCGACGGCGAGGCGGGCGTTCGCGGAGGGGCCCGAGAGCTGCACCGTGAACGACTCGTTCGATTCGACCACGCCGTCGCCGATCACGACGACGGAGATCGTCTTCTCGGTCTCGCCCGGAGCGAACGCGAGCGAGCCGGACTGGGCGACGTAGTCGCTCCCGGCCTGCGCCGTGCCGTCGACGGTGGCGTAATTCACCGTCACGGTCGCCGTCGCGGCGGCGGCGAGTCGGACGGTGAACGGAAGGGTCTTCGTACCGACGTTCCCCTCCGTGACGCTGCCGCCGACGATCGAGACGTCGGTCGCGGGGGCGAACGCGACGGCCGCGGCGGTGTCGAGCCGTCCGCCGGTGGAGACCTTCCCGCTGACGTCGGCCGTCGGCCGCGCGGTCGAGAGGATCGCGGTGCGGATCGCGGCCGCCGATGCCTGGGGGAAGGCCGAGGCGTAGAGCGCGGCGGTGCCGGCGACGTGCGGCGTGGCCATCGACGTGCCGTTGTAGGAGCCGTAGGTGTTCCCCGGTAGCGTCGAGAAGATCCCGGAGCCGGGGGCGGCGATGTCGACCGTGGTCGCGCCGTAATTGGAGTACGACGCGCGGGTGCCCGACGACGTGAGCGCCGCCACCGAGATCACCGAGTCGTACGCCGCGGGTCCCTGGGTCGTCGTCCCCTGGAGGGTCGAGTAGCCGGAGGGGTAGGAGGCGACCGCGTCGTTGTTGTCGCCGACACCGTCGGCGCCGCCGTTCCCGGCGGCGGCGACGAAGAGGATGCCGGCGTTGGCCGCGCGGATGATCGCCGAATGGAGCGCCGACGAATAGCTGCCGCCGCCCCAGGAGTTGTTGGAGGCGACGATCCCGACGCCGTGCCGGTTCTTGAGGTCGGTCAGGTAGTCGATCGCCTTGATCGCCCCGGTCGTGCTGCCGCCGCTGGGGCCGAGGAACTTGGCCGGGATCATCGTCACCGCCCAGTTCACCCCCGCCACGCCGACACCGTTGCCCCCGCTGCCGCCGATCGTCCCGGCGACGTGCGTGCCATGCTCGTCACCGCTGCCGTCGTACACCGTCCGGTCGTTGTTGAAGAAGTCCCAGCCGTTCGTGTCGTCGGCGTAGCCGTTGCCGTCGTTGTCGATGCCGTCGCCGGCCACCTCGTACGGGTTGACCCAGATGTTGGCCTGCAGGTCGGGATGCCCGATGTCGACGCCGGTGTCGACGATCCCCACCACGACCGACCGCGACCCGGTGAGCCCGTCGTTCCACGCCTTCTCGGCCTGGCTGCCGAACTGGTTCGTGGTCCCGGCCGGCCCCACGCCGACGGGCTGGTCGTCGCCGTACATGCCCCACAACCGGCTGCCCGAGGCGTAGTAGGGATCGTTGGACACGGCCGCGACATCGAGTCGCCAATTGGGCTCGGCGAACACCACGCCGGGCCGCTGGGCGAGCACCGACACCGCCTTCTCGACGGTCAGGCCGCGCCCCAGCGACACCCGCTCGAGCACACCATCACCCTGCGCCTGCATGGTCGCGGTGTGGATCGCCTCGAGCGCCTGTCCGCCGATCGCCCCCCGCGCGGCGGCACGGTCGGCCGCGGCGGCGCCGGGGGCGAACTGCACGAGCACCTCCCCCTCGATCCAGGCGGCGAGCACGCGCCGATCCTCGAGCGACTCCACCCCGAGACCGGACCTGGCGGATCCACGACGGAGGGTGTTTTTCTGGCGTGCCATGCGCGTGTCGCTCCTTGGGTTTGCCCCCCGAGTGGCAGCCTAGGATGGTTCGCCGGCGCCGTCAATCGATCGGGGGGCCCGCGGCCGCCGGCGTCCGGGACGCGTGACGCCGTGCGATGATCGTGCCCAGCCGTCACCTGCCCCGTCGCCGCTCCAGGATCGCCCGCCATGCCCCAGCCACTGCGTCTGTTCATCGCGGTCGACGTGCCGGGGGAGACGATCGCGGTCGCCAAGCGCGTGATCGAGCGGCTGCACCGCACCGGCATCGACGCCCGCTGGGTGGAGCCCGCGCGGCTCCATCTCACGCTCTGGTTCCTGGGGAACGTGGCGGCCGAGGAGGTGCCGGCGATCTGCCGGGCGATCGACCGGGCCGCGGCCGCCGTCCCCCCGCTCGACCTCCTGCTCGCCGGCGTCGGCGCCTTTCCCGACGCCGCCAATCCACGGACGGTCTGGCTCGGGGTGCGCGGGGGAGCGGAGGGACTCGTCGCGCTCCACGAGGCCCTCGGAGTGGAACTCGAACCGCTCGGCTTTCTCCCGGAGGAGCGTCGCTACCGGCCGCACGTGACCCTCGGCCGGGTGCGGCACGGCGATCCGGCGGCCACGCACAGGCTCGCCGCGGAGATCGCCACCCTCGCCGACCTGCCCGGCGGCGCCGCCGGCATCGACTCGGTCTCGCTCGTCTCGAGCAGCCGCGGCCGCGACGGCCCCGCCTACGAGGTCCTCCACACGGCCGACCTCGGGGGAAGCGGCCGCGAGAACGAGTGAATCCCGCGGCCGGCGTCGCGGAACGACGAGAAAAAAAAGGGAGGAGTCCCGTCAGTGCCCGGTGATGAAGCGTGACGTGTGACCAGCCGTGACGGCCGCTCAGAGGTCGAGTGGTGATGGGCGTGACGAGTCAGCGTGTCGCACCCGCCCACGGCGCATGTGAACCGGCCCGATATGTTTTCGACCCCTCGGCCCGGCGCCGGGGTCCGGCACTCGCCCGGGACTCCTCCTGTGTCGTCCTGTATCGTCGCGGAGACGGTTCGATCGCGCCCGGCCCCCGCGGCGGGTGGCGATCCGTCGGGGGATCGCGCCGCGGACGGCGGCGGCTACCCGTCGATCTCCACCTGCCAGTTCGTCGCCTGGATCGCGGCGTTGATCTCGCGCAGCCGCCTGGCGAGGTCGTCGGCCTGCTTCTGGAGCTTGGCCACCTCGAGCGTCGCCACCCAGCGGATCTCCTTCATGCTGTAGCGGTCCGGCTCCTTGCGCGAGGCGCCGATGGCGGCCTGGAGCAGGGCGTGATGCTGGGCGAGCGAGTCGCGCTCCGCGAGCGCGGCGGCGAGGAGCCGGCCGTCGGGGAGCGTGGCACGTTGGTTGGCGGCGTCGATGCGGAGCACGAGTTGCTCGAG
>Ga0315906_10010757_pt1 | contig 10714 bp, 14 predicted proteins | sample LakEriMetagenome_4_FD_203526 | JGI IMG/M metagenome (GOLD analysis project Ga0315906, IMG submission 203526) | Freshwater fungal communities from buoy surface, Lake Erie, Ohio, United States - Buoy 2 MA122 | ecosystem: Environmental > Aquatic > Freshwater > Lake > Lake biofilm | place: USA...
ACCGCTGTGACAGTAGCAGAAACAGTAGATACTGCCAAAACCGCAGGTGATGTAGTAGCATATGGAACCACTGGCAAGACACTTACTGATCATGCCTTAGATGCTGTTACAGGCAAGGATTGTAATTTAATAAATATTATAAACAAGTATCGTAAAATATGTCGAGAACGCATGCCTGATCTCAGCACCAAAGAAAAGATCCGGGCATTCCAAAAATCAAAAGGTCTAGAACCAACAGGTAGGATAGGACCTTTGACCCGAATAGCCATATGGCGCATCAAATATGAATTAGACTAAGAGAAAAACTATGGCAACAATATTTTTAGACATGGATGGTGTAGTAGCAGACTTTGATGCCTATGCTGAACCAATAGTGGGATATCGGACACCAGGTGGCAAACGCTATAATGATGAAGATTGGGCAAAGATATCAGCTGATCCTAGATTATACAGCAAACTACCCATGATGCCAGATGCTGATCGACTAGTAAAAGAAGTTTGCGAACTGGCCAAACAACACAAGATGGATGTAAAATTCCTTAGTGCTATTCCTAGATACAACAATGTGCCTTGGGTGTTCTGGGACAAGATCAAGTGGATTGAATCACGCTGGCCAAAGATTCCTGTATGGTTTGGACCTTATAGTGTAGATAAACAAGTGCATTATCAACCGGGTGATATACTAATAGATGATAGGACTAGCAACATCGAAGAATGGCGATCACGTGGTGGACAGGCTATTTTACACGAAGGTGATGTGATTGCTACCTTGTTTGAATTGCGTAGCCTAGTGAATAGTAGTGCTGGCTAGATAATTCTTGCCGCCGGCTTGACTGATAAAGAAATTAAATATCTCTTCAACTTCAGGACTGGCTTCTGTGTCTACTTCAGGTAGGCTTATACCTTTTAGGACACCGTTAGGCTTAACAACGAAAACATAATCTTCAGGACTGATATCACCTAAGACGTCTTCATCTGCGTTTAAATTGTGGTCGTTTAAATGCTCGTCTGTGATTTTTGCCATTGTCGTTCTCCTTAAAGTATTTTACGTTTGCCTTGACCTTTCTCAGTAATAGTTTAGTTATTTCATGATCCTTACCAAAAGCCTTGTAATACTGTTTTAAGTCTGGACTGTTGATCTTACTCGCACTAGTAATATTTAACTTATATTTCATTAGATACTGTCTAGCGGCGATATTTTGAGCATAAGCATCTATTTCATCGGGATCACCTAGATATTCTTGATCGGCTTTTTTGGTTGGATCTCTGTGATCACTCTTATAGGTATTCCTGTGATAACGATATCTACGGCTACGGAACTGTCGTTGATGTTCGTATTCATGTATGAGTGTTTCAACTAGATCTATAGCCATCTTATCTGCCATGTCAGCTGTGATTTCTATAGGCACAGTCTTAGGATGATTCAAGATAAAATCAATGATGAATTGTTTTTTGTGTGCTTCGTCTAAGCCAGGATCATACTCAGCACCGATGGTAAATTCATCAGGATCTAGTGCGCCCTTAGCACCAGTATAAAGTTTTACGCGAACAGGATGTTGATGTTTATTAAGATGTTTGCCTAAGATCTTGACCAATGTGCGAGGAGTGATTCTACGACCAATTAAACTGGCTGCCCACTTGCTAATATGATTATATTCAACTGTGGGATTGAGATACACTTTTAGCCTCCTAGAAGCCTAGCACCAGCATTGGTATTTAAACTGCTGTCTTCGCCTTGGTAGCTAGGAGCACCTTCAAAAGGATTTGTTTTAAGTGGACCCATACCGTTGGCCGCTAGTAGATTATTGTTATTGCCTTCTGCTAAACTGGCTTTAACACTTTCACCATACTTAGTGCTGGTATTAGCCATGTTGCGTAAGACATCAGCTACGCCTGAACCTGAAGTATCAGATCCAAACTTATGTAGATTGGTAGCAAATGCCATCGAACTACCTAGGCTGTTTGGAGGTGGACTAGTAAGATCAACTCCTGCTGTAGACCATAGGTTGCTCGCACCAGATATTGAGTTAGCGTATGCTGTTATATCAGCAACACTAAAATTACTAGTGTTAAATGCAGTAACATCTGGACCACCAGCCAAGTGTTGTGTAAAATCACGTATATTAGGTAATCCCCTATATCCATTGCCTGACCCTGTCATTGAATCTATGTCGGGTTGCAATGAGGACATAAGATTAGGTAGTGTTGGGTGTAGATTATTTGTTATAGGAGTATTGACTGTTTGTATACTGCTAAAAAAACCGGGTGCTTGGCTAGCATCACTTATAGCCCCGCCTCCCATATCTTTGAATTTAGTTGCTAATGCGCTGGCTCCATTAAATCCCGCAGTGTCAGCTGGATTAGCTAGTTTCGTATAATCACTTAGATCTTTAAGACTCTGTATACCACCAGCATTACCTACCTCAGGTGCGCTAGTTGCTCCAAATGCAGTGCTAGGTCCGCTTGATCCAATTGTAACTGCACCAATGGGCACTTCCGATGTAGACGTAGATGTTCCTCCCAAAAATGTAGGAGTATTATATAGACTACTATCAGATCCGCTATATGAAGGTAATCCACCAAATGGATCAGTGATACCAAATTGATCTGCAGATATGTTGATAGCTCTTGGGTCAGTGATACTGCCCATGACTTGATCAATCTGCCCTTTATACACAGGATTATCTAGATCATTTAGATCTACTCCGGCAGCCGCTAGTTTCGCATTAACGCCAGTGACATTAGATAATTTATTATTCTGTAGTGATTGCACCAGACCAGTAGGTGTGCCAAAGTTTTTTATGTCAATGCCATTAAACATGGATCCAGTTGATGCCATAGCAGCCCCGGCACCAGAAAAATTACCAATTTGGCTAGTAAGTCCACGTTCGACCATGCTAGACATATTAGTGATACCACTACCAAAATCTCCATAGTTAGTATTAGCCATGAAATCTGTCGCCCGGCGGACTTCAATACCATCTTTGATATGATTCTGTGCTTGGCTGAGGAATGATCCAAATGCCGCCTGATTAGGACTACCACCAAATCCCAAACTTGATTGCAGACTAGACAATGAACTGAGTGCTGTTGTGGCAGCCGAAACCTGGGCTGCTGAATATACTCCGCCTACGTTAGCAGATATTTCTTGCAATTTAGTTGCTGATGCTTTTACATTTGCGCCAATATCTAGTGCAACGTTTTGGTTGATGCCAACCATGGCTGTGATCGTAGCAGGGGTAATACCGCCAGCGGCTGTGCCAAAAGTAACTTTTTGATTCTCTGCAATTACAGAACCAGCTTGCCCAGTTACTAGATTTATGTCATGTTCAGAAGACATATTACTACCCTATGTTATAATCCCGCCTGATGTCACTGGCTCAATACCAGTAGTAGTTTTAATATAATGGTTTTCTACGTCTTTGACTGTAGGTGCATGCATCATCACATGATTTTTACTCAAGCGTATATGTTTATTTAAGTCACTGGTAAACAAACTCTGCATCAATCCTAGGCCCTGTTGGCTAGGCATGACCGTGGTTGGTTTACTAAGAATAAACGCATCATCTGTTTCTTCTACGATTTTAGCTACCAGCTCGTCACCGTTCATTATCTTGAAACTTACCACTTGATCTTTTTCGTATTTGTTAGTTACTAACACTTGATTCCCCTAGTTTGTTGAATAATTCTTCATCTGATAATCTTGCTAATCCTTGATACCCACCTTCTACAAATAACTCATCGCCTTTGTAAATCTGCGGTGCTGTGCGATGTCCTTGACCAATCAACCACTCACGTGCTTCTTGATCTTCATCAATCTTGATTTCTTTATATGCGATGTTTTTTGTTTTTAATAAATGTTTGGCCTTATCGCAGAATGGGCAATAATTTTTACTGTATACTGTTAACATCTTATAACTCCGGTAATTCATCGTAGTCAACGTTTTCACCCATGACTCCGATCACATAATTCGTTGATTCATTTTCTTGTAGGGCTGTCTGTTTCTTGCTGGTATCGCTGTGTTTATTAAACCACGGTATAGGTGTGGTCTTGGGTGCTGACGACTGATATTTGATACCAATATCTTTGAGCGCACCAACAGCGGTATAGTCTACGAACTCTTTTAGGATATTAGCATTAAGACCAATCACAGGACCTAGTTTGAACAAGTAGTCTGCCCAGGCTTTTTCTTCACGTATGACATCTTCATACATAGAATAGACTTCATCAGCACACTCTTCTTTTACTCGGGCAAAACGTGCATCTTCTTTGACTACCTGATTAATTAGCCAAGCAGTCCATTCCTTATGTAGAACTTCATCTTGTAAGATTAGTGAAATAATATTACCGTTGCCGATGAAGATCTTGTTTTCAACCATTGCTAGACTAGTAGCGAATGATACCATGAAACGGAACGCCTCGAGTCCGTAACTGGCGTTTAATGCCAACCATATAGCTTTAATATGTTCTTGTTCATCTACTTTGTTTCCTAGCTCTTTCTTGCAGTTGATACTGTGCAGAGCATCATAGTAGTTGCCAATGGTGGATGCCATACTGATAATCTCATTGGTGTCATGGATAGTGTTAAACACATCTTTAGGCACGTTGTAGATATTGCGTATGATATGGCTGTAGCTACGTGAATGAATATTAGTTTCAAAGAAACTCCAGTTATACATCAATGCTTCTAATTCTGGGATACTTACCACAGGGGTGAATACCTGTGCAGGTCCACGCCCTTGTAAACTATCTAGGGCAGTTTGTCTTAGTAAGTTGCTGGTAAAGATGTGCTTGACAGTATCGCTAGCATCTTTAAAATCATTTGAATCTTTAGTTAAACTTACTTCTTCCGGAATCCAAAAGAATCCACGAGCAGTCTGTTCTAATTTTACTAGTTTATTGTATTTGACTTCTTCAAAGCGTTGGATAGTAACTGGGCCCGCTGGGTCAAGGAACATCTTACGGTTAAGATAATCTGTGTCGTGTTTTAGATCGTATTGTGCTTTTGACATTTATAATTTACAGCTTTCGCAGTCCTCTTCTGTTGTTTCTTCTACAATTACTTCTGATTTTATTTCATCTACGGCTTTACTACCAGCTTTGTTGATTAGGCTGTAATAGAATGTTTTAATACCCCAAGCATGTGCCTGCATTAGATTACGGGCAATTAGTGTGGTTGGAACTTTGCGATCAGGAAAGTGTGCTGGATTGTAGAATGTATTTGTTGAAATACTTTGATCCACGTAAGCTGCCAACACTGCCGCGGTTTTGAGATACCCATCACAGTCCTTCTGTTCCCACATCAATTGATATCTATTCTTTAATTTATTATACTCAGGAACAACTTGGATAAAGCTACCTGCTTTTGATTCTTTAACACTGATCAAACTCATAGGCATTTCAATACCGTTTGTTGATCCAATTACCACGCTAGAACTTTCTACTGGAGCGATAGCCATCAGTGTAGCATTACGCACACCATATGATCTCATGTCGCTACGTAGTTGTTCCCAATCTAGTTCGCGTGTTGGTGTAAAGTCTGCTAGTTTGTTTACAGCTCGAGCACGGCGTTCCCATGGGAAGTGTCCTTTACCGTAGCGTGTGTGTTCACTGTGTAGACATGCTCCACGTTCTTTGGCCAACTCAACTGTGGCTTCTGTTAGGTAGAATGCCTGATGTTCCATCCATGTTTTAACTTCTTGTAAGGCATCTGTTTCACCATAGCGTAGATTCTTTTTAGCGTGCCAATAGGCAAGGTTAGTAACGCCAATACCTAGAGGTTGTATTTCATCATTGCTGAGTTTGCTCTGTATGCTTAAGAAGTCTTGATAGTCTAAGATGTTGCATAAGCTACGTTGTAAGATGCGGCAAGCTCGACGCATGTCTTCTGGATTACGAAAGGCACCCCAATTGATGCTGCCAAGTGTGCAAAGTGCGATACGACCTTTATCATCATCTAAACGTTTAAATGGTTTAGTAGGCAGTAAGATCTCACAGCATAAATTACTTTGATAGATCGTATGATATTCGGGATCAAACGGACCTTGATCCATTACGTTATCAATAAACACTAGATAGATACGTCCAGTATCAGTTCTCTCTTTTAATATCCCACTTTTAAAAACTTCTTCAGCTGACAGCACTTTTTTACGCAGACCACGTTGCTTTTCATACTTGACATATAGTTCTTCAAATAGTTTTGTATCTTTATAGAATGCTTCATACAAGTCGGGCACTTCGTTTGGATCAAAGAATGTGATATTTTCCTTGTTTTTAAATCTGCGCCAGAACATGGCATTTAACACCACACCATAATCCATGTGACGCACACGTGTTTCTTCTGTGCCTTGATTGTTCTTTAATACTATTAGATCGTCAAACTGGTGATGCCATATTGGATAGAATACTGTAGCTGATGCGTTACGGATACCACCTTGGCTGCATGATCTTAAATCACCGAACCATTTCTTAAGGAAGGGGATCATGCCTGTGTGCATGATTTCCCCGCCTCGTATAGGACTACCCAAAGGGCGCAAACGACCTATCTCTAATCCGATGCCTGCACGCTTGCTGGCATACTTGGCCATCATTTCTCCTGATGCGAAAATGCTGTCTAGGTCATCGTCTGATTTGATCAACACGCAGGAACTAAACTGTTTTGTGGGGGTACCTAGGCCAGCGAGCACTGGAGTGGCGAGCGTGAACAATCCGTCACTGGCGCAGGTATAGTAATCTCTAATATATTTTAAACGTTGTGTGGGATTCTCCATATGGAATACCGTTGCCGCTGCGACCATATAGCGAACCTGTGGGGTTTCATAAATCTGTTTTGTAGAACGATTCTTGACTAGATATTTTTCGATCAACTGTTCAATGGCTGCATAACTATATTCTTCGTCCTTGGCATGATCGATAATGTCATCCATGCGATTCCACTCTTCTTCAGTGTACCATTCGAGAAGTTCTGATGTATATAATCCTGTGGCTACGTTCTTTTTTACAATTTCATACAGGTGCGGCACTTGATAGTCACCGTAGATGTCTTTGCGTAACATACTCAGACGTTGCTTGCCTGCTACGAATTGATAATTAGTGTGCCCAACTTCAGGTTCATGTTCTACATCAATTAGGTCAACTATAGCACGGAGTGTTATCTCGTCGATTTCACGTGTTGAGATACCATCGTAAAAGTGTGGTTGAGCTTTGATCTCTATCATGGATTGGCTAACATCAGCTACACCCTGACATACTTTAGCTACCTGTGCCTGCCATTTTGTTAGATCCAGTGGTACGATCTGGCCACTGCGTTTTTTGACTTGAATATTGCTCAATTTGATACCTCTTTTAGTATTTCTCTAATGCTAAATCTGTGCTTGAATATTGATACAGCAAATGCAACTGCTTTTCTTCTACTTGTTTTGTATTTACTATTTCATAGGGCCAGTAATTAAGAATATATTTTCCATCATCTAGCCAAGCTACTGTATAGCGTTGCTTATCTTTATAGTCATAATAGACCCTCAATTCCATGGGAGTATTTCTATGATGAGTAAAGTATATAGTATATAGGATTCCTAGTGCTTTAGCAACGTCACACCAGTAGTTTTCGGCTAATAAAGTCCAGGGATCTGGCCAAGTATTTGGATCGCTAGGATCTAAATTATAATTAACAAATGGAGCTGTGCTCCACATGTTGTTAAGTTCTATTACTGCTGATTCCAATGGCAGACGATCTAGTTCATGGCGAAAGTCTTTCCACTCTGCCAGCCTGTCATTGACACGCAGATTCCAAAAATTCTGCCACATGATTAACTTAGATTTTGGAATACGTAAGTCAGTGTAGCATTATCGCCAGTATTGGTAGTGGTATAACCTAATACTACTGCATTAGCATTGCTGCCAAAAGATAAAGTTACACCTGTAACAGCAGTTTCACTGTAGTCATCATCATAAGCAACATTACCAACAAGATTAGTTACTTTGATAGATCCAATCCTGATAGCGGTATTTCTCGTGATATTATAATTGATTATTTGGCTGTTCGTTGATGGTATAGTAATTGCAGCAATATTAGCTGTGGTATTATTTGTTAAAGTTACTGTTTGTGGTTGAAGATTACCTACTAAAGAAGTTAATGTAGCTACATTGGCTGCTAAGTTTGCTACGTTAGCTTCTAAATTAGTAATACCAATATTGATTAGCCCGATACTATATTCTGTTAAGATTTCAGTAACACCGGTAGTAGGTGCACCTTCTGCTAGTGTGCCTTTACCAATGAATAGTCGTTGCGTGTCTACGCACCAACCAAATTCACCAGTTGCCAGTGCTGGTAGATCTTCCTGATATCCGCTACGTACCTGTATTTGTGAGACTTGTATTACAGCCATGATTATACCTTAATTCGTTATCTAGTATTTATGCTAACTTATAATACTGCTCAACTCTATCAAACCAACGATCCATCCAGATATTCCATTCGTTGCCACTTACTGTCCAAGTTTGGAATTCTGGCGTTGCAAAAGTGTTATCTTCTAGGAGTTTAGGTGCTACTGCCATGAGTATCACACCCTGACGTATATCAGTTCCGTGGACTTCATTATGTGCGGCAGCATAGGCGCATAATTGAAGGAAATAGTCTTCAATCCACTCAGTTTTCTTGGTTTTATTAGTCTGTTTGTAGTCTAAAATCGAGGGCTGGCCTTTGTATAAGCCACAAGCGTCCGTTGTGCCTGCATATAATCCTGGAACATATAAAGGTACTTCTATACCCCATACTTCATCTACGTGTTTAAGCCCGTGTTCGACGATCTGCTGGGCCATAGCATAACTCTGTTGGCTATTTGGATTAGTGCCAGGTGTGCCCATTTCGCGATCGTTACGCACATAGTCTTCTAACCATTTGTGCATACGTGTTCCGCGACTAGCAGCTTCTGTAGTAATCTGTTGGGCTTGCTGTGTGCCCACACGCTTTTTCCAATTTTCAAGGGCATCACGTTTTTCTTGTGGTTTGGTGCGATCTAGGATAGTAGTAACACTAGGCACACGTGACCCGTCAGGTAATGTATAAAGCCTTTTACCTTCAATTGATTCACGCGAAATAGGGGTATAGTTGTATTTTTGAATAAGCATATTAATAGTATATAGCTTCTACTAGGTAAAGTAAATAGTTAATATGAAAAAAATTAATTTATTATTATCTCATAAAAATTGGAACAGTTTTAATAATTACTGGATAGTAAATACTCTTGAAAAATATTTCAATATAATTTTTGTTGAAGAAAATCCTACATTTAGTAAATCCGACACAATCGTTGTTTTTGGAGCAGGAGGTAGTGATTGGATTAAACCGTTCCAAGAACAAAATTATAAAATCATAACCGAGCAATTATGGAACAGCGGGCCAGTTGAAGTGTTTCCTGGATCTATGCTTTTAACGAATAAAAATTGGTTTTGGTATAGTGAATCATTATATTATCGAGCAGTAGGACATGATCAATATATACCCGACAAAAAATATAGAAAATTAGCCTTGATGCCGCTGTGGAACAGCAGATTGCACAAAGATATGTTATATGAACAGTTGGTAGATATGTTGGATTATTTGCTATATAGTTATGTTGAAAAAGGTATAGATTTGCCCAATGATAATGTTTATAGTTCATCTCGATTTAATTATTTTAATCCAAGTTGGTACGATGATACTGCATTTAGTATAGTAGCAGAAACCAGAGTCGATTCGGAATATTTTTTCATATCAGAAAAAACCTTTAAACCGATAGCGTTTTATCATCCGTTTGTTATTTTAGGACCTTTGGGAATTTTAAAATATCTAAGAAGTATCGGATTTGAAACTTATGAAAATTTATTTGATGAAAGTTACGACGATGAATCCGATTTAGTTCTGCGAGTGAAAAAAATTGTTGCTAATGTTAAAAATTATAAACAATTACCCTACAACAAAGTAGTTCTAGATAAATTGCAACACAATCATAATTTATTTTTTAATGCAGATAAAGTTAATAATCTCTTAGTGTCTGAAGTTATTATCCCTATCAATGAATTTTTTGAAACTAAACAGTAAATGATTCACCGCAACCACAACGTGCTTTTTCGTTGGGATTAGAGAATTCAAATCCTTCGTTAAGTCCTTTTTTAGTGTAGTCGATCTGCATGCCTTCTAAATATACCAGATCTTTTTTATTGATAACGAGGGTAACACCGCGATCTTCTATTTCAAGATCACCTTCAAAAGTTTTATCAGCGAATTCTAATACATAGGCAAAACCACTGCATCCTGAAGTTCGCACACCAATACGCATGCCAATACCCTTGCCACGATTGTATAGGGCATCTTGCATTTTTTTGCTGGCATTAGCGGTAAGTGATATCATTGGTTTTTATTCTTTTCTATTATCCTATCCCATACAGTTTGTCGCTGTTCGTCTGTGAGCTCATACCATTCAAAGGCTTCATCTTGTGTGCGAAAACACCCGCTACACTCTCCACCGATAAATTGGCATACACCTATACAAGGACTCTCAATGGGGTTGCGTTTCATTCTTTTTTCTGTAGTCGGCTATGGCTGATTTGATCGCATCTTCTGCAAGTACCGAGCAATGTATCTTGACGGGCGGTAACGCGAGTTCTTCTGCGATATGTGAGTTTTTGATGGTCTGAGCCTCATCCAGCGTCTTGCCCTTGAGGAGCTCGGTG
>Ga0315906_10010759_pt1 | contig 10711 bp, 11 predicted proteins | sample LakEriMetagenome_4_FD_203526 | JGI IMG/M metagenome (GOLD analysis project Ga0315906, IMG submission 203526) | Freshwater fungal communities from buoy surface, Lake Erie, Ohio, United States - Buoy 2 MA122 | ecosystem: Environmental > Aquatic > Freshwater > Lake > Lake biofilm | place: USA...
CATCAATGCCATCAATGCCTGAATTCCCTTGAGGTCCTTGAGTTCCATCAATGCCTGAATTCCCTTGAGGTCCTTGAAGACCTTCTGGTCCTTGAGTTCCATCAATGCCTGAATTCCCTTGAACGCCTTGAGGGCCCTGCGATGAGGGCCCTATTATATCTACTGGATTACCTAAACCGTTATAAAATTCACCTTGAGGGCCTACCTGTAATAAGCTCCCAAAAGTATCTTTAATAAGTTGATAAGTTAAATCATAATCTGGATTATATCCTGACATTTTTATCTATTTCCTATGTTAGTAACTTTAACTTGCATTTTAGGAGAAGAAGTTTCTGATTCCATAACTTTAACAGAAACTTTTTTAGATGTAACTGCCACAAATTCATCTTCCCATGGAGTGAAAATAGTATCTTCAGCTATAACTTCTAGCTTTATCTTACCAGTTTCATTCTCTTTCAAAAAACTCATTTTTCTTAGAGGAATTTTACACTTCCCAAGTGTATCAATTCTACCTTCAAACATGTAAGTTAAATCTTCTGTCTCTAGAATTATTCTAGCTTTATTGTCTATAGAATTAACACCTGTAAGTTGCAAATCGCAAACAAAGTTCTCAGTCTTGTCCCTGTGTATAATATACCCTGGGAAAGTTTCTTCAACTTTTTCTGCTGGAGTAAGAGCCTGGTAATTTTCTTGTACAGGATTCTCATTTTTTGCAGTTACTACTTCGTCAATCTTTTCAGCTTGAACTTGCTTTTCTATAGCTTCTTTAGCTTCAGCCAGAATCTGATCAACATTACTTGTCAACTTTTGAGTAAAATCTGTACTCTTGTATTCATTAAAAGTTTTCATCTTTTAGCGGAGTAATTTTTCTATATATCTTCTCTGTGTAGAGATATAATTTGAACAGATTTTAAAACAGTTTCCATAGTAGTCTTGATCTCTTTGACAGTAACTATAGCTTCTCCTTTGTTTTTTCTTTCTTTGATCTGAGTCATCGAGATTCCGTTAATCTTACAAGCCAGTTTAATGAACCTTTTTTCTTCTTTCTTGTCTAATTTCTGTTTGACGTACTTGTAATCGTACATGTCAATATTACCAGGAAGACCAATCTTCTTAATAATACAGACATCTGACCACTGGTACTCAGAAAGTATCCACTCATCTTCTAGTTCAGACCATGCGAAACACTTATTAGACATGCAAACAATTTACCTATTATAGATGGAAATAATTAAAGTTTTTCGTAACTGATATAAAAACCTAAGCCGTAAACGATTCTAGCGCAAACACCGTAGATTAAAAATGCTACAATAGTACCAGAGAAGAAACCTATGAAAGGCAGAGATACAAAAAGTAAAACGTTTCTAAGAAGTTTCATAGTGTGCCAACCGTCAGTTAAAGCTACGAAGAGTGTAGTAGAGAAGAGGAATTTAGGTCCTTTCATGGGATCTCCGTCTTTGTACTTATTTTTCCAAGAAAGTTCAGGATTCCAAAAAAGTTCGTTCTTGAAAATTGGTCTATAATGGAACTGTAAGAAGTCCATTAAACCTTCAGCTATTCCAGCTGCAAATACTAGTATAAAAAATAGTGCTATCATTTTTTCCAGAATTTAAGTTTTTTGACAAGCGGCATATCTTCTCCGTGATGAGAAGCTTTGTATGCATCGTTCGCTTCTATTATAGTATGAGCTATGTTTCCAAAGAAACCTCCGTTGGCTGCTACACCTGCTCCGATGATTCCGTACCACTCTACTCCATCGTGGTACCAGTTCCACACCTGGGTCCAGTACACTACAAAGAAAAATGTAGTAATAACATGCGTGATAATGTTAAAAGTTTTCATTCTTATATTTTATTTTTAAAATTGTACTAGAATATTATAGCACAATGTCTTTTACCATCTTTCAGATAACGAAAGATGTGTGAAGAAGCAAGATGACTGCAGTCAAAATCTCCTTTAAAATAATCAACAGCTTCTCTTTTATCAAAAAGTACTTTTATCTGGTGTCCTTCTATCTTTATATAGAAATGTTCTTCTGGGAAACCGGAATCTAAAAGTAGCTTTTTGACTGAATACGCAAGCTGTTCCACTCCACTGAACATATACGATCATATTTTTACGCTTTTAGGCTTTTCTTTTCTTGATATATATATCTAAATAGTTAGCAAAAAAGATGAACAATTTAATACACTTAGAACAAAGAAAGCTCATACAAGAGTATTCATTCATCAAAGCTGATCTAGAGTACAAAAATTCTATCATGTCAGAAAATCAGTCTGCTTTTATGGAAAAAGCTTACGAAAAGATAGGAGAAGAAAGAAAGAGCTCAGAAGAAGCCCATAGTGAAGCAAGTCAAGCTAAACAAGAAAAGGTTAAGAGCGATTGGAAAGTCTTTAAACCTGAGATCCAGGAAAAGGCTAAGAAGATGTACAGAGAGATATCTAAAAGGACTCACCCTGATAAAGATCCTGAAGGTGTTTACAGTGAAATTTTCGCGGAAGCTGCAAAAGCTTACGAAAATTGCCAGTTATTTGAACTGTATATCTTGTCTGATAAACTAAATTTGCCTTATGAAGTGGGGCAAGATGAGATCGTAGTCATGAAACAAGAGATTGAAAAAAGTAAAAAGTCTCTTGAAAGAATAGAGAATTCCTTTATCTACTTATGGAGCACTTACGATAATCCTAGAATGAAAGAAGTGATAGTCGACAGGTTTGTAAAAATGACAAAAGGGAAGATTTAAAGTTTTTTAAAAATATGCAATGAATTAGTCCCGTACTCACTTATAAAACTAATATTTGTTTTAATAGCTTCTTCTTTATTTTTTGTTAATGGAGCTTTAGAAAAAACTATACATCCTTTAGGTATTTTATCGTAAATTTTCTTATTTATCCAAACAGGGAATAATGTATTATCTGAATAAATAACAGTTGCATCAGATATGTCACAATCTAAAATATTATCATTAATTAGCTGAATGTTATCAGTGACTGGCAAATCATATTTTTGAGTTAGTGATAATCCAGAACTATGCCTTTCTGTACTGTATTCAATACCACATGCTTTTTTAACATTGTATAAATATCCTACATGATAAACTATTTTTCCTGTTCCGCTACCTAAGTCGTAAAATACAGAATCGTTATTAAAGTATTCTAAATAATGTGAAATGAGTATTTCAATTGAATTAAAACCAGTTTCACCATAACCTTCAGATCCTACTGTATTTATATCAAAGTGAGTCTTATTCGAATTCCGTCTAGAATCAAAAGTATACATCTTTTTTATCTTTTCTTCAATTGTCATGATTACTTTATTTTAGTTATCAATGATACTAGCATATATGTATGCATTAATTTCCTCAATCGTCTCTAAATTTAGAAGATTTACATTTTCTCGAATATCAGATATGTATTTTTTAAAATATTCATAATTAGTATTTCCTAAATATCTGGGAATTGGATCTATTTGAAGGGGAACATTACACGTCTTAAGAATAAATTTCATTTTCGCTAGAGCAAGTCGGTCAGCCACAGACTCTATATGTAATAATTTAGAAACTGCTTCATCTAAAGAAATTTCAGATTTATAAATATCCAGGCATAAATTTTTACCATATTTTTTATACTGATACTGATGAGAAACTTCATGCAGTAAAATGTAAAGCATATACTCTAGTGGAAGCTGAAAGATAGAAGTTGAAACTACACATTCGTTTGGAGTAGAAAATCCAGCTGCACGCTTTCCCAGATCTAAAAATGAAAATTTTACACAGCATGAAGCATCTATAAATTTTTCAATTTCATGATACATTTCTCTATTCATAGTTAAGATAAAAAAGTCGGTACTTTTAGATTTAAGCTTTCTCATAAACAAAAAACCTAATTTCTCTTTATTTCAGTTTACTAAGATTTGAAGTAATACTAACATTACTATATTATATCTTTACTCCTTCATAAGTAACTGCTAATCTAGGATGTCCATTCTCGGATAGAAAAACAGACAGGTTTATTTTTCTATTTTTAAAAGTATAGTGCCAAATGTTAGTCTGGCACTATACATTAAAACTTTATTTTCCTATAACTTCCACAACTTTTATTCCAGGGAACTCTTTTTTTGCTAATTCCCATTTAAATTTGTTAGTAAATGTTAAAATTTCTCCAAAAGACAATAAGCTTTCTCCTTTTTCTAAAACACCAGCTCTTGGATGTTCTCCATTAGTAATCCACCATGTTTTTGTCTCTGCTAAAAATGTTTTTTCCATGTTTTTTATTTTTTTTAATTTAATCCAATACTCCATCCAGGTTTAGTATTTCTATATGCTAGAATTGTTGCATCCATATTAGAATTCAGTGCACTAAAATATGAAATATACCCATTCGTTGTTGAATATGCTGAAAGACCGCTCCAAATTAAAGTTAAAAGTTCTTTTCGTCTCGCAACATTTGCATTATATGAAGTGTTATTTAGACCGTACGTGTAGAAAGTATTAAAATTATTAGACGATGGCATGACTAATGTTTGTAGACTAGATGCTCCCCAGTAATACAGCCACATCATCTCTAAAGAAACTAAAGGAGATAAGTCAAGATTGGTAATATTTCTAAGTTCTTGTAAATTCAATCTACGTACATGCGGCATTTTAGTAAAATCTATACTAGTGAAATTTGAATAGCTTATGTTAACCTGCCACACATTATTCATTACACTAGAAAACACGGGAGTGCGAAGTATATATGACAAATTTAATTCTTCCAGATTAGGTGTATCTAAAGTTAAGTACCTATTATACTGATCTATGTAAATTTTCTTAAGACTAGTACTTGATATAGTTAAATCATTAGCACCTCCACCGACTATCAGTTCACTTAAATTCACTAATGATGATAGAGCACTTAAATCTGGAAAAGATGAAAGGTCTGATAATTGAAGAGACTCTAAATTAGAAAAACCAGTTAAATCAAAAGAACTGCCTGACATTTGTAGCAATCTCAAATTTTTAATTGTAGAAACTTCTCCTAAAATAACAGACGAAGGTGTTCTTAATTGTAATGTTTCCAATACAGACATCTCAGAAAGATCTAAAGGCGATGATAATGTTACTCCATCTTGATAAACAAACTTCTTTAATCCTGACATTGTTGATAAAAAAGTTAAATCAGTAAGCATTAGAAAATCAAGAGTCAATTCAGTTGCCATTGAAATATCTCCACTACCGATATATATTACTGGTCGAGTGTTATAAATACTAGAAAGATAAATTTTATCTATATTAGTCACCTGAGAAAAGTCTATTTTCTTTAAATCATGAACCCATTGAACTACAAATTCATCAGTTGATTTAAGAACAATTTCATTGACAATTTGATTGTTTTGTACTCTAACAAAAGATGTTGGCGTATCAGGTAACTCTAATTTATTAGTTTCTACACCAGACCTGATAAGTTTAGTTGCACCTCCGCCATAGATGTTAGCTTTCCCAGTTTGTACCTGATGGAATCCACCTACTATAATTGAATAATCTTCTGTCTCGTGTATATCGACAACTGATCGTGTTCCTCCTATAAAAGTAGGGTACTCTTTAGATTTTATTGTACCATCAGAATTTAAAGTAACTATCTGAGCGTAATAATCAGATGTGTCATTTGTAACCGGATCAAAATATCTTGATCCCGAATGACCTTTTAATCTAATATCTCCGTTTGATAATAAATCAATTTCTAAAGCATCATCACTATGAACTAGTAAATTATCCATGAAATCTTCGTCTACTGTAAAGTCTGAATTTAATCTAGCAAGAGTACCATAAGCTCCCCATAAAAGTTTAGGAATTTGATATCCTGGGATATTAGGATCAAGATTTGGAATAAGTGAGCTTAAATTTCCAGAAAGCAAAATCTTACCATCAGGCTGAACTTTTAAGGAATTTATATTAACGTTACTTACATTAATATATAAATTGGCCGCTGACTCAATATCAATGTTACCGTCATAATCCATTAAGATCATAGGTTGTGAGATACCTGATACATAAAGATCCCCGTTTGGATCAATATATCTCTTATTTTGCATCCATCCATGTACAAAGAATTGTGTCTCTGAATATGGTGTTAATCCATAAACTGCTCCAGTGATATGTCCAAAATGTGAAATTGTTCCATCTGGTTCAACTTGCTTATAAGCATTGAAAGTGTTATCAATAGATCCATCTGAGTTTAGTCTGATAATTGAATAGTACTCTTGACTGCTTACAAAATCTCCCCAATTTAGATAATTTGAATCTGTATTATCATAGTCAGTATAAGTATTTACAGCAATACTAGTCGAATCATTGTATGCTACGTTACCTAGAATAATTTTACCGTTTGGTCTAACTATAATATTTCTAAAATCAAAATATCCATTTATAACTATATCGTGATCAACGGGGTTGATTAAGTTATTCATGAAAGTTTCATCAATTAGACCATCGCTAGTTAATTTAGCCACCCCGAAAGTAGAAAAAGAAGTTCCATCTGATTTACTGATAGAATTAAAATCTCCAATTACTATCATAGATCCGTCTTCCAGAATTTCAAAATTTCTGATACCTCCTCCGGTAAATTGGTGTTCATTATTATTATAGAAAGGTATTATCTCGTAATTCGGTTTGAATAAAACTATATTATTTACCGGAATTTCAATATAATCAGGATTTTGAATAGCTATCACATACATAGAACCCATTGCTAAAATGTCTCCATTTTCTAGCATTTTAGATTTATGAACTTCTCCACCCAACCATGTAATAACTTGGCCATTATTTTGAACGTATTCAGACGCATGCTTTCTTATAAAATTTGTAGTAGATACTTCTTTTTTAGAATAAATCTGACCGTCAAGGTGAATAGAAAGATCTCTAGAAGAATTTAACTGCTCTAAATTAACTAGTTGAAAGTCATACATGTTTGTCAAATTTAGATTTTCTAAATTAGAAAACCCTGGTCCAGAGAAATCCAAAGATTTTATTGCTGAACTGTTAAATACCAAAGATCTTAAATCTGTTAATTCATCAGTGTCAAAACTTGTTAAGTCTCCAGATGGACGACCACTAGTATCTTCAATCTTCCATATTTTACCATCTGCTGCACCATATTGTCCTTCACAACTATAAACGTAGAAAGGTTCAGTCTCGGCAGTATGAAATGAAATATTCACTGGACTGCTACTATACCCAGTATTACCTGGCCATCCTTGAATTTCTTCAGTACCATCTGCCCATTTAACTTTAATGAAACCTGTAGTAGTTGCTATAGAAAAGTGAGACCAAGTTCCTTCAGGGTATTGTGTTCCTGCATCCGGTATAATATAAAGCTTCTCTGCTCCTGTTTCAGGAGTTGTGAGAGTTTCTGTAACATTGATAACTATATTTTCACCCATGTTCAAAGTAACATAGCTGAATACATTTTGATCATTGAACGCATATTGGAATCTCGAATTGAACCAATCATGGCTGTCATAAATATTAACCGCAGGAGAATCCCATTCAATAACCTCTGTCAAAGGATTTTGAACATAAGGAATAAGAAATGCTGAAAAATCGTTAGAGTAACGATCCACTCCATTATCGTTCCAAGTGATATAAGGTTCTGTCAATGCAGTTGTAGATATACCCTGATTGAATCCATGTTTTGTGAACCATTCACCAACCATTTGAGAAGGATATTCGTAATAACCGTTTATATCAGTCAATATAGTTCTTTCAATACCAAAGTAGTTATATTTTTTATCAAATTTAAAGGAAACCTCACCTGTATTGGAGTTGGTAATCATTCTTTGTCCTATGGCAATACCAGAAAACTGATCTTTAATTAGAACAAGTGCGTTGGCAACTGGATTCCCATCTTGGTCATAGACATGACCACTGAAAGAAGGGAAGTTAGAATAGTCAGCCAGGAACTCAACTTTAATGTTAGCTCTAGCAGGTTTATTCATTTTCAAGTAAACTGGCCAAGTTAATCCTCTATCATTTTCTGCCCCATAGAAAGAGTTTTGTAAAATATTAGTTTCATCAAAAAGGACAGTATTATCTGCTTTAGTTTTTGATAATTCAATATAAGCAGTGTATCCAGATACTCCAACTTCACCTAAAGCTACGTTATTATAGATAAACTCTTTAGAGAATTTGTAATAACCTTTAGAATCTGTTACTACTTCATGAACTACATCATTAGCATCAGTCAACTTAACGATTGCTCCTGTGATTGGTAAACTGCTTGAATTTCTAACGTAACCTGTAAGCTCAGGATATTCAGCCCATACAGGAATTTCTGGAGCAACGTATACATCTAAGCTTTCTCTACCTTCCGAATGCAACCATATAGTTTTAACTTTAGATTGCATTTCTTTTAGTTTGTTAACATAAGAATCATGCAACTCTTGTGTCATTTCAGTATAAGTGAATTCTCCAGTTTCTTGGTTAAGTCTTGTAGCAAAAATTCCATTTCCTTCGCTACTAAACCTACCGTTTATTCCTTCTAATACTCTCCAAGAACTATCTGGAGCACTCCAATGGAATCCAAAATCGAATTTATCTCCGATTTGATACAACCCTTTAACTGGAAGAGAGTCTAAAGCCATCCAATATTGAACTGAAATAGGTTGAAACTCTTCGGCTACTTCTATGAACGCGAGATAATCTAAGTCTAATTGCTTAGACTCTTCTTTAGTCACGTAAGCGGCAGATGCTAGATAATATTCATTAACTGCTTTATAGTATGCATCTCTAGTAGCTCTAAAAGTAGTTGCGTAATCTTCCCAGTAAATTTTGTCTGCACCGTCTAATGCTTGCGGGCCAATGATTTTCGATGTTCTATAATCTTCTAAATCAAATAACATAATTATTATTTTTTATTTTATTTAAGCTATTGAAGGGAAACTTCTTAAGTCACCTTCAAGAGTGCTGTCTACTGTCAATTGAAACGCTGGAATATCTAATGATGCAAATATAAAAGGTCTCATAGCAAGAGCCAATTCATTTTTAGCTTTTAATCTAGCATCTCTTCTAGCTCTATCGAAAGTATCAAAATCTTGAAACATATTAACTGCTTCAGAAGTCCATGAAGAAGTAACAGGGTTCCATATCACCCAATCCCATCCATTTTCTCCGCTTACTACTCTCACAACGTCTCCAGGATTACCTGTCGCAGGTAATTTAGAAAGATTGTCAATTGGCTCTAATACATTCCAAGAAGAAACTCCTTCAAAAAGTTCTTTTGCAAACTGAGGAATATTATTAACCCATTCATACCAAGAAGGAATTCCATCAGGGAATCTTTCAGATAACCAAGTAGAAGATAATTCTAACGGAGAGACCATTTCCATAAAAGATGCTTTATCAAAGTTTTCAAAAAAGGTCTTCAGATTAGCAAGTTCTACTATCTCAGAGTTAGATTTTTGACCATAATGACCTTGATAAACTATTAAAAAAATCATTCTATCTCTTCTAGATCGATAAAGCATAAAAATCTCTTCTACTTCAGCTTCAATGGTTACTTCATTATATCCAGTAAGCTCTCCGTTTTCATCATACACAGGTTCTCCCATAGGATCGACATAAGTGGTCAAATGCATAGTTAATTCATTAGATCCAAATTGTTCCATCAAAGCTCTAGGATCCATTTTATACCTAGTATAGTCTTCGTATAGATTTCTTCTGCTATTATAGAAAGAATAGTGTTCTGAACCTATTGGATTAGGATAAGGTAAATTAAACTCACCTTCTCTTGAAGGAAATGTAATTCTTAAAAACTCGTAAGGGTTTCCTCCACCTGGAACAGGATCTTGTACCCAATTTCTAAAAAATAATTCATCTTTCCATACTCTATAGATCCAGTACTCGTTTTGCTCTTTAATATATGAATCTCTCCATGCACGGTAAACAGTAGCTAAATCTTCCCAATCACTAGAATTAATATGCACTAAAGGATCTGATGTAAAGTCAGAAGCCAAAGGACGATTAGATGCATCATCTAAAAAGTCTAGTTCTTTAGTTAAATACTTAGCGTAAATATTATCAATTAAACCTGGTTGTGGCAATGTTTCTCCTGGTAACTGAGTTAAAACTCCAATTTTTGTTTGTATTGGCATTGTTTTGGTTTTTTTATTTTATTTATCTAAATTAAAAGTAAATTATAGTGCCAAAGATTAGTCTGGCACTATAAATTTAAAATTAGATACCGTAAACTCCGTATGCTCTAACTTTCATTGCTGAAGTAGGAGCAACTAAAAATTCTACTGAACTAACTTTACCAGAAGTTAAAACTGTAGTGTAATCTTCTCCTTCTTCCATTAACAAACCGTTAACGTAAATCATTTCTGATCCAAGTCTAACTGGTGAAGCTAAAGAGAAAGTTGTTAAAGTACCGTTAGGTGTTCCTGAAACAGCTACTTTCTTAGAGTAGATATTAGCAATATCAGCAGCTAATGCAGCTTCAGCAGCTTCTGCTCTTGCAACCTCATCAGCTAAATCGCTAGTTAATACAGCTTCAGCAGCCATTGCTCTAGTTTCTTCAGCATCAACATCAGCAATTCTAGCAGCAACTTCAGCAGCTAAGTCAGAAGTTAGTTGAGTATCTGCAGCAGCTCTGTCTAAAATTTCATTACTTAAAGAAGACTGTAAAGTAGCATCTCCAGCTATTCTAGAAGCTTCCTCAGCAGACAATGCGCTAGA
>Ga0315906_10010760_pt1 | contig 10710 bp, 8 predicted proteins | sample LakEriMetagenome_4_FD_203526 | JGI IMG/M metagenome (GOLD analysis project Ga0315906, IMG submission 203526) | Freshwater fungal communities from buoy surface, Lake Erie, Ohio, United States - Buoy 2 MA122 | ecosystem: Environmental > Aquatic > Freshwater > Lake > Lake biofilm | place: USA: Lake...
GGCGAGCGAATTTTCGTCACCAGCTACACCGGCTATGGCCTCAGCAAGGACGAGCCCGGGACCGCCTCGAAACTGAGCCGCCAGGTTGTGTGTCTCGATCGCGCGACCGGGAAGATCCTCTGGACCCGCGAATTCGCCAATCAGGTTCGGGAGGATGATTACCGGGGCTACCTGACCGAGCACGGCTACGCCAGCAGCACCCCCACCAGTGACGGGACCCGCGTCTACGCCTTCCTGGGGAAGTCGGGGGTGGTGGCTCTCGACCTGGACGGCAAGGTGCTGTGGCAGGTGGAAGTCGGGCAAGAATCGAGCAACCGGCGTTGGGGTTCCGCCGCCAGTCTCGTCGTTTCTTCGCAGAGCCTGTTCGTCAACGCCTCGGAGGAGAGCCAGACCGTTTACGCGCTCGATCCCGAGACGGGAAAGCAGCAGTGGAAGGCGACTGGTTCGGCATTGGAGCTGGCCTACGGGACCCCGGCCCTGGTCGAACTGGGCGACGGACGGACCGACCTCGTGCTGGCCGCGCCGGGAGAGATCTGGGGGCTCAACGCCCAGACGGGCAAGCTGCGGTGGTTCGCCGAGCACACCCTGACCGGCAACGTCTGCCCCAGCGTGGTGGTGCACGAGAAAACGGCGTTTGTGTTTGGCGGGTTTGGCTCGGCGGGAAGTTTCGCGGTCACGCTGGGGGGGGAAGGAGAGTTGGGGGCGAAGGCGAAGCCCTGGACCAGCCGCACCAGTTCGTATGTCGCCACTCCCGTGTATCACGAGGGGCGCCTGTACTGGGTCGATGATCGCGGCCAGGCGCACTGCTGCGATGCGAACACCGGGGAACTGGTTTACCGCGAGCGGGTGCCCGATCTCGACACCGGGGGCCGACCGGTCTACGCGTCGCCCGTCGTGTCGGCGGGACGGTTGTACGTCCCGACCCGTTGGAACGGGGTGCTGGTGGTGGCGGCGGGTACGCGGTACGAGGAGCTGGCCCGCAATCGCTTCGCCGACGATGACAGCGAGTTCAACGCCACCCCGGCGATTGCCGACGGGGCGCTGTACCTGCGGTCGAACAAACGACTGTATCGGGTGCAGGCGTCGGGCCAGTGAGGGGAGTGAACAGGCCCGTGGGGCGAGGCGATTGGTGGGGGCCAAGGCTGGCCTTGCGAGGCGGGGTGGAATAGAGTCGGGGAGCGCGGGGGTGTGCGACAGCCTCCCCCACTTCCCGATCTTCCCTTCAAGACGTGAGACAAGCTGGTGAACGCGCGGATTGCCCTGCTGCCTGGTGATGGAATTGGCCCCGAAGTGACCGCCGAGGGCCGGCGGGTGCTCGAGGCGGTGGCCACGCGGTTTGGGCACCAGTTCCAGTTCGTCAGCCTGCCGATGGGGGGGAATGCCATCGACAGCCACGGGACACCGCTGCCCGATTCGACCCTGGCGGCGTGTCGCGAGAGTGACGCGATTCTGCTGGGGGCGGTGGGGGGGCCCAAGTGGGACGATCCGCGGGCGAAGACCCGGCCCGAAGCGGGGCTGCTGCAGATTCGCAAGGAACTGGGGCTGTTCGCCAACCTGCGCCCCATCGCCCCGTCGCCCCACCTGCTCGCCGCCTCACCCCTCAAGCCCGAGATTGTGTCGGGCACCGACATTCTCTTCGTGAGGGAACTGACCGGCGGGTTGTACTTTGGCCCCTCGGGCCGCCGACCGCACGAATCGGGCGAAGAGGCGTTCAGCACCATGACCTACACCACCGCCGAGATCGAGCGGGTGGTGCGGTTGGCCGCGCAGGCCGCCATGGGCCGGCGTCGAAAGCTGACCATGGTCGACAAGGCGAACGTGCTCGAGGCCTCGCGGCTGTGGCGGAGCGTCTCGGCGGCCCTGGTCGCGCGCGAATTCCCGCAACTGGCCTACGACGTGGTGCTGGTGGACGCGATGGCGATGCACCTCATCTCGCGGCCCCGTGACTTTGACGTCGTGGTGACCGAGAACATGTTCGGTGACATCCTGACCGACGAAGGGTCGATGATCACCGGCTCGATGGGCCTGCTCCCCTCGGCGTCGTTGGGATCGCCCGGCCCCGGGCTCTACGAGCCGATCCACGGCTCGGCCCCCGACATCGCCGGTCGGGGAGTGGCAAACCCGCTGGCGACCATCCTGGCGGCGGCGCTGTTGCTGAGGCACTCACTGCAGTTGGAGACCGAGGCGGCCGCCGTCGAGCGGGCGGTCGACACTGTCCTCCGCGAGGGTTGGCGGACCCGCGACATCGCGGCGGGCGGCCCGGCGATTGGTACCGTCGAAATGGGCGACAAGGTCTTGGCCGCCTTTCAAGTGGCGTGAGGGGGTTCGGGGTTCGGGGTTCGGGGTTCGGGGTTCGGGGTTCGGGGTTCGGGGTTCGGGCGCGGTCTTCTCTGGCGGACTGAGAGATGAGGGGATTGCCTGAATCGGAGAGCACATCGACTCCAGACAGCGCCCCTTCCTCGCCCGTTGGCGGGGGCGATCCGCAGGCGGTGTTTGCCTATGGCTCGCTCCGCGTGGGAGAGAGCAATCACGAGCCTTACCTGGCGGGGCGATTCACCCGGGTGACTCCCGCGTGGCTGCCCGACTACGCGACGTGCGTGGGGCCCGAGGGGTTCCTGGTGGCGTGGCCGCAGCCGGGGGGCCGGCTGCGGGGGGAACTGTTCGACCTGTCGGTCCCACTGGTGGCGGAGACGCTGGCCGGACTGGATGAACTGGAGGGAGTCCCTCCCGGGTCGACCCGTGGGCCCGAGTATGAGCGGCAGTTGTGTGTGGTCGTCACCGACGCCGGGCCGCGCCGGGCGTGGGTCTACACGGGTCCACGGACTGCCGCCTCGCCGGGGTAAGACACGCCTCTCAGGTGGTGGTACGTCAGCCAGGTGACCCACTGGGCAATTGCCCGCAAAGTCTGCGGAGGCTGTCCGGGTTCGCGGAGCCTTCCGGCTCACTGCTCCAGTCACCTTGGGCACAAAAAACGACTGGCCCGCGAACCAGTCGCGGGCCAGTCAAATGTCAGTCGCGGGCCGCTGGAGAGGTTAGACGTTCTTGTAGAACTCTTCGGCTTCGCGCATGAAGTCGAGGTCGAGTTCCCGCATCTTGCCCACGGCGTTCGCCAGCGTGTCGTCCACGATTTTCAGCCCGCGGAGGGCGACCATTCTGCCGAACTGTTTCTTGATCACCAGGCGTGCGGCGTGGATGCCCAGCCGGGTTCCCAGCACCCGATCGTAGGCGCTGGGAGGGCCGCCCCGCTGCAGGTGGCCAAGGGTCACGTAGCGGGTTTCGATGCCGGTGCGGCGTTCGATGAGGTCGGCGACCGTCTTGGCGATCCCCCCGAGGCGGACGTGGCCGAACTCATCGACCTCGGCATTCTCGGTGACCATTCCCTCCAGCGGGAGCTTGGCCCCTTCGCTGGCAATCACCAGTCCGTAAGACTTGCCCGCCTCGCGACGGCGCTTCAACACCGAGCACATCTCCTCGACGTTGACTTCCTCTTCGGGAATCAGCACGTAATCGGCGGCGGTGGCGATGCCCGCGAAACAGGCAATCCAGCCCGCGTGGCGGCCCATGGTCTCGATGACCATGACCCGGCGGTGCGACTCGGCGGTCGTGCGGATGCGGTCGACCGCTTCCATCACGATGTTGATGGAGGTGTCGAACCCGAAGGTGAAGTCGGTGCAGTCGAGATCGTTGTCGATGGTCTTGGGGACACCGACCACCGGGAACTGGAAGTCCTCGTACAGCCGCTTCGCCACCCCCAGGGTGTCGTCGCCACCAATCGCCACGAGGGCGTCGAAGCCCAGCCGGCGAAACGATTCCCGAAGTTCCGCGACCGACTCCGACTTTTTGTACGGGTTGGTGCGCGACGACCCCAGGATGGTTCCCCCCCGGGCGATGATTTCATCGGTCTCGATCGCCTTCAGGGGGGTGGTGTTCCCGCGGATCGCCCCCCGCCAGCCCTCCAGGAACCCATGGCATTCCCCTCCACTGTTGTGGATGGTTCGCACCACGGCTCGGATCACGGCGTTCAAGGCGGGGCAGTCTCCGCCACCAGTCAGCAGGGCCACCTTCATGGCAGCTTCGCTCCTTCAGGAATCGGGAAAACAGGGGTGTATGACAGGGGGGCTGGTGACCGCCTATTTGGCCGCGGGGGGGCTCCCCACTGTCGGGGGACGCCACTCGCGTTCAATATAGGTCGTGTCGATCTGGCTGGAATGGAAGTTGGGGTCGGCGAACAGGTCCCGCAACAGCGGAATCGTGGTCTTCACCCCCTCAATCACAAACTCGTCCAGCGCCCGACGCATGCAGGCAATCGCCTCGGCCCGCGTTGGCTTGTGCACGATCAGCTTGCCGATCATCGAGTCGTAATACGGCGGAATGGTGTACCCCTGGTACACGTGCGAATCCCACCGCACCCCCGGCCCCCCCGGAGTTCTCAACTTCGTGATCGTGCCCGGGGAGCCGCGGAACCCGTTCGCCGGGTCCTCGGCGTTGATCCGGGCCTCGATCGCCGATCCCAGGCAGGGAATCTGTTTCTGCGTGAAGGGGAGTTTCTCTCCCGCCGCCACGCGAATCTGGGTCTTGATCAGGTCGATCCCCGAGACCAGTTCACTCACCGGGTGCTCGACCTGGATGCGGGCGTTCACCTCGATGAAATAGAACTTGTTCGTCGCCTGGTCGACAATGAACTCCACCGTCCCGGCATTGGTGTACCCGGCGGTCTTCACCAGTCGGACCGCCGAGGCGCACAGCTCTTCCCGCACCTCTTTGGGCAACGTCGGGGCCGGGGCCTCTTCGACCAGTTTCTGGTGCCGGCGCTGCAGCGTGCAGTCACGCTCCCACAGGTGGCAGACATTCCCGTGGGTGTCGGCGATGATCTGGACTTCGACGTGCCGGGGGCGGTCGATGTATTTTTCGAGATACACCCCGGCGTTCTTGAACGCCTTTTCGGCCTCGACAGCCGCCGCCTTCAGCCCGGCCTGCAGCGAGGCGGGGTCGGCGGCGACCCGCATTCCCTTGCCACCACCGCCGGCGGTCGCCTTGATCAGCACCGGGTAGCCAATCTGCTCGGCGACCCGCAGCGCCTCGCTTTCCGAGGTGATCAGCCCGTCGCTTCCGGGGACGAGGGGGACCTTGGCCTTGTGGGCAATCAGCTTGGCCGACACCTTGTCGCCCAGCTTGTTCATCGCCTCGTGCGTCGGGCCGATGAACTCGATTTTGCAGCTGCGGCAGACCTCGGCGAAGTGGGCGTTCTCGGCGAGAAAGCCGTAGCCCGGGTGAATGGCCTGCACGTTGCCAATCTCGGCGGCGCTGATGATCCGGTTGATCATCAGGTAGCTCTCGGTCGAGGGCCGGCCACCGATGCAGTAGGCCTCGTCGGCCAGTTCGAGATAGTGGGCTCCGCGGTCGGCCTCGCTGAACACCGCCACTGTTTCGATGCCGAGTTCCTTGCACGCGCGAATGATCCGCAGCGCAATCTCTCCCCGGTTCGCCACCAACACTCGTTGAAACATTCTGCCTCGCCCCGTTGATTCGGTTGCCAAGCCCTCCGGGTCCCGGACCGCCCCGCCCGCCCCGAACTGTGACTCACGTCTCTCATGCAGCGGGTGACTCGACCAAACGTCTGCCGAGTCTGCCCGCCTTCCGCCCTGCACTTCACTCCCCGAGCCTGAACTCGAGATTTACGGCTCGCGCTACTGTCTGAACCCGCTGTCACGAGCGGGCCTGCCTGGTCCGCAGACCGCGCCAACCCGGCACCCAGGGGGAACGGGGTCATCGAGAGCGGATCGGGGCGGCCCTCTCCGTTGTCAGCCGGGCCCCCCACAGCGAACGCCCGCAACACAAGCCGCCGTTACTTGATCCGGAACAAGGGCTGCCCGAAGTCCACGGGATCGCCGTTCTTCACGAGGATTTCGGCGATGGTGCCCGACACGTCGGCGGTGATCTGGTTGAAAACCTTCATCGCCTCGATGATGCAGACAACCGTCTCGGGAGTGACCTTCGAGCCGACGGTGACAAACGGCTTTTCGCCTGGCGCCGCCGACTCGTAGTAGGTGCCTACCGTCGGGCTCTTGATGGCAGGGAGTTCCGCCGCAGGAGGCGCGGCGGGAGCCGCCCCACCTGGCGGCCCCGCAGCCGGCGGACCCGCAGGCGGATAGCCCGGAATCGGGAACGGCGGAGCAGGGTAGTTGGGCGGGTAGGGGGGGGCGAACGCCGGGGGAAACATGGAGGGCGCCGCTGCGGGCACAGGCCCGGCCGGATTGCCCCGCTTGAGTTTCCAGTGCTGGGCGCCGCTCTGCAAATCGACCTCGGTCAGCCCGTGCTGCTCCATCAGGGTGACCAGCTCGCGCAGTTTGCCCAAGTCGAAGGGATGCTCGCTTTTGGAATCGGACACGCTCATGGCTTCCGTCGCTGTAAACACAAACCCCGACGAACTTTCCGGGGACTGACGGACTCTAATTTCGAGCCGCGATCACGTCAAGGGAAGCCCCGTCACGGGACCGTGCGGTCGGTCGTCTGCCACGCAGGAAAAACTCCTTTCACGGGTACCTCCTGGCCCCCCCGAATCACCCGCCATTCCATCGGGCTGCCCGGCTGGTACCGCCCCAGTAAATTTGACTTAAATTGTTCGAGGCTTTTGACTTGGCGATCGTCCTCAACGGCGATGATCAGATCGCCCTTCTGCAATCCCAGGGCCTGCGCCACCCCGCCCGACTGGCCTCGAATCGAGACCACCTTCAGCGCCAGTGTCTCCAGGGGGAGGCCCTGTTCCCGCCGCTCCTCAGCCCCCAGCGAGTAGCCCAGGAATCCCCACACCACGGGATAGCTCCGGAGCGACTTCCGCCAACTGACATCCCCCCGCTTCCAACCCGCCCCCAGGGCCAGCGTCAACTCGACTCGGGCCGGGGACTCTCCTGCAGGAGCCCCGCTCTTCGGGGCCCGCAGCACTTCGAGCGGCAGTTCTCCCGATTTTGGGGCGTGGTGCAGCGTCCAGCGAAAATCGTCTTCCGATCGGATGGGGTTCCCCCCGGAACGCAGCAGCACATCGCCCGGCTCAATTCCCGCCCGTGCCGCAGGACTCTCTGCCTGCACCCCCGCCACCCGGTACCCGTGCTCGCGGTCGAACTCGATCCCGACGTTTTCCGGCAGGGGAAATGGAAACAGCAGGCCGGTGTCGAACGCCCCGTCAGCGAACGACTGCAGCAGGCGATACTCCTGCACCTGGTGACAGTGCAGGCAGCCCGAATGGTGCTGCTTTAATAAGGTAAAGTCGGTCGGGAGCCGGCGTTGCGGCGGCACCCTGCGGAGTACCGACAGGTCGGCCTGAAGAGCAGCGGGGGGTTCGCCCGCTTCCTCAGCCGGCTTCGAACCTGGGGTGGGGACTGGTTTGGGGGCCGATTTGGAGTCCGGTTTTGGTCCCGCTTCCGGTTTCTTGCCGGGATCGCCTCCGGCGGCGGGCCGGCGGGCGTGGTCCTGCAGCACCGCCTCCATCGTCTGGGTGAGCGACTTGAGTGACAGCCGCGACTCGGGGGAACTGGCGTCCCGGCCGCCGAAGCTGGAGTAGACGTTCAGGTCGGCGTCGAGGAAGAAGGCCTGCCAGGTGTTATCGTAATCAAAGTCAAATCGGCCCAGGTCGATGCCGTTCATCTGCGTCAAACGGACGCAGACAAACCGCTCTCGAAGGGCGGCGATCCCGGGGTCCTGATGAGCAACCTGCCCATCCCAAATCCAGCACTCGGGTCACCTGACGCAGCGGAAGACCACGAAGATGGGCTTGCCGGTCGCACGCGCCTGTTTCACTCCCTCGGCCAACGAGTCGCTCCAACCAACCGCAGCCGACGCCTGGAGGGGCGAGAGCGCCAGCAGCGTTCCCAGCACGAACAGCGACAGCGCCGGCAGCAGGCGCCCAGGACGGGCCAACGGGCGAGGCAGTGGGCTGGGCATGAGAACGACCTGCGCGAGGGGGGCAAGGGGGAGAGAGTGAAGAACGGGAACCGGTCTCAAGCGCGGCCGGCGGCTTGGACGATCATGTCGCAAACCACAGGCGACCAGCCGGGAGCGGGCCGAGTCGGCATCGTACCGCCCGGGCACAACCCCCGCCACCACCCGCAACGCAGGTGCCGACTGACAGCGTGACGAGGGTTGTTGATCAATCGGGCAGCGGATCGCGTGGCCGTTGGCTCGTCCCAGCGGCACCGTTCGCGCCTCGAGCCCCGCCCGGGCGTTGGCTCCGTCAGAATCGAGGAGCCGCCTGGGGCGAGGTGCCAAGTCGACACGTGTTGAATCGAGAGCGGTTGGCGGCCACGTGACCGCTGCTGCTTTTGGGCCGATCAGGGCTGTGCTGCTCGGCCCCCAGTGACTTTTGGACAGGGCGAACTGTCCGTGGGGGATCCCGGACCGCTTGCAGGGGAGAGTGGTTTTCTCGCGTCAATCCGGGTGCGCCGCGCGCGAGTTCCTCATCAACCGCCCCCGCAGGCTTCATTTTGGCACGGGCCGTCGCGGGAAAGATGGCTTTCGTCGCTGGTTGGGTTCGAAGGTCCGGGCCGGCCCGAGGAATGGCCAAACGCGCTCGTCTTCCGCGTGGTCCCAGCCTGCCACCCCGCGCCACACTACCACCGGAATAGACAACCAATCACAATGCCTCGCACGCGTACCGCTTCGGTCAGACGTCGGCCCATCGGTCTTTCCGAGGGCCGCACAGCCCTGGTGCCGGTGGCTCGGCGTGGGCGCTGGTCTGCACCCTTCCACACTCCCCGTTCACTCTTTCAGTACGGCATTCCCCATCATGATTTGCGTGAGCCTGGGTCGGTCGCGGCACAAGATGATGATCGCCGAACACCAGGCCCTCGCCAAGAAGGGGGCCCAGTTGGTCGAACTGCGGCTGGACTGGCTGGGCAACCCCCCTGAGCTGGGCCGCCTGCTGAAGGATCGCCCCACGCCGGTCGTCGTGACCTGCCGTCGAGGGCAAGACAAAGGGCTCTGGAAGTTCAGCGAAGAACAGCGGCAGACCTTGTTGCGTTCCGCGATTGTCGCGGGGGTCGACTACGTCGATCTTGAGGAAGATGTCGCCCAGACCATTCGTCGCTATGGCCCGACCAAGCGGATCGTCAGCCATCACGACTTTGAACAGACTCCCGAGAACCTGGCAGAGATTCACGCCCGGTTGGCGAAACTCGATCCCGACATCGTCAAGCTGGTGACGCTGGCGAAGACCCCGGCCGACAACATCCGCATGCTGCAACTGGTGCAGTCGGCCCGCGTCCCCACCATCGGCTTCTGCATGGGCGACCTGGGGGTCTGGAGCCGCGTGTTGTGCGCGAAGTATGGTTCACCCTTCACGTATGCCACGTTCTCAAGCGAGCGGCAACTGGCGCCGGGGCAGTTGACCTTCGAAGACATGCGGGATGTCTTCCATTTTGATCAGATCAACGCCCAGACCGAGGTCCTCGCGGTGGTCGCCGACCCGGTCGCCCACAGCCTGAGTCCGCAGATTCACAACGCGGCCCTCCGGGCGGTGGGACGCAACGCGGTGTATGTTCCCATGCGGATCCCCCGGGACGAACTGGCCGAAACTCTCGGTCACTTCGAGTGGCTGGGGGTCCGTGGCTACAGCGTCACGCTGCCTCACAAGGTCGACGCCCTGGGAGTCGCCCGCGTGCACCACGGGTCGGTCGCGCGGATTGGGGCGTTGAACACGCTGTACCGAGGGCCCGGAGGGGGTTGGGAGGGGGCCAACACCGACTGTGACGCCGCCCTCGAAAGCCTGCGGCTGGCGCTGTCTGGCCAGGCGACCGTGCCTCCCGGCAGTGACGATGTGCTGACCGGCAAGCGGGTGCTGCTGCTGGGGGCGGGGGGAGTTTCACGGGCCATTGCCTGCGGACTGCAAGAGGCGGGTGCCGTGGTCACCATCACCAATCGCACGCGGGCGAAGGCGCAGGAACTGGCCCGGCAACTCGGGTGCCTGCAGGTTGGCTGGGAAAACCGCGGCGCGACCGGCTGCGACATCCTGATCAACTGCACGTCGGTCGGGATGCACCCCAAGCTCGACGAGACCCCGTTCGCCGCCAACTGGCTGACCGACACCACCACGGTCTTCGACACCGTCTACACTCCGGAGCGGACTCTCCTGATTGCCCAGGCCCGCGAGCGCGGCTGCAAGACGGTCACCGGTGTCGAGATGTTTGTGCGGCAGGCGGCCCGGCAGTTCCGGCTGTTCACCGGGGTCGACGCCCCGATGGACGTGATGCGGCAGGCGCTCCGCAAGGCGATCTCGGCGGTGAAGGTGCAGGGATGATCCTCACGCTCATTGGCTATCGCGGCAGCGGAAAGAGCACGCTTGCTCCCGAACTGGCCCGCCGACTGGGCTGTCCCGCCATCGACGCCGACGTGCTGCTCGAGCAGCGGGCGGGTGAGTCGATCCGGGCGATCTTCGACCGCGAGGGGGAGCCAGGTTTTCGCCGGCGTGAAACCGCACTGTTGGCCGAGCTGCTGACCGGGGCCCCGTGCGTGCTGGCGGCGGGTGGCGGGGCGGTGCTGAATCCCGAGACCCGCGCGCGAATGCGGGCAGCGGGACCGGTGGTCTGGCTGCTGGCTCCCGTCCAGACGCTGTCGCAGCGCATCTCGGGAGACCCCACCACAGCCGGGCGACGTCCGAATCTCGCCGGTGGGGGGGACGCCGAGATCGCCCAGTTGCTGGCCGCCCGCGAGCCTCTCTAC
>Ga0315906_10010761_pt1 | contig 10710 bp, 17 predicted proteins | sample LakEriMetagenome_4_FD_203526 | JGI IMG/M metagenome (GOLD analysis project Ga0315906, IMG submission 203526) | Freshwater fungal communities from buoy surface, Lake Erie, Ohio, United States - Buoy 2 MA122 | ecosystem: Environmental > Aquatic > Freshwater > Lake > Lake biofilm | place: USA...
CTATCTTCCTTTTTTTCTCTTAAAATCCTTCCCACGGATTGTTGAATATCACTAATAGGACTAGCAAGAATTAGGGTGTTTAATGTGGGAATATTGAGACCTTCACTACTCATTTGATAAGTAGCAAGAATTATCTGTTTTGTAGCTGATATATCCAAATCACACATCTTCATACCACCCACATAATATCCATAATTGGCATTTGCAATATTTTCACTAATAATCAATTGTTCAATTTCTTTCAATTGATTTTTACGTTCCGATAACACCAAAACCTTCCTATTTTTCTCCTTTTCCAAAACCGACTTGAGGATGTCAATAATTAAAAGGGTGCGCGGTTTATAACTACAAATATTATTAATGGACGCAACGATATTGGGTTGTCCATTATAAAAGGTTTTAATGAAACTATATTCACTTGAAGATGCGAAATATTTATGAACTTGTACAATCATATCTGCCGAATTTTTATCCACTTTAAAATCATAAATAGATTTCCCTAAATACCATTCAAATACCTTTCTTAATCCATCTTTCCTATTTAAAGTAGCTGATAATCCTAATGTAATTTTAATAGTCATCTTTCTGAAAGCTCTTGAAAACACTTCAGAAGCAATATGATGACATTCATCTACGATTACTAATCCAAAGTCTTTAAATACCGATGCGTCATATTCCCTTAATGCCAATGATTGAAGAGTAGCAATTACGATATCTTTATCTTTCACATCAATGACTCCCTGTTTAATCTTTCCAATTCTGGCTTTGGGAACAAAATCCTTTACACTTGTAATAAATTGTTCATTTAAGAAATCTTTATGAGAGATAAATAAGGTTTTCTTTTTAAAATGACAGGCGATATAAATAGCCATAATAGTCTTGCCAAATCCACAAGGAACACTTATAATTCCACCTAATTTCTCAGGATTTGTGGCGGCTTCAATGAAGTTATGAATGGGAACTTTCTGAATATCACGAATTGTTCCATTAAAAGCAAGATTGGGACAATCAAGACCTTCATCTAAATTATCATTGAGTGGAATGCCAAAAGTAGATAAGCCATAACACTTAGGCACATAAATCTTACTATCACTTTCAAGATAAATGGGATATTCTTTAACATTCGAAAAATTACCACTTGGTATAACTTTAGGAGATACAGTCAATTCCTTCTTAATATCTCTTATTAATTTCTTATTTTTCTCAGTTTTAAGAATAGCATAACCTCTATTTGATAAATAAGTTGTTTCTAACACCATCAATTAAATATAATTAAAATTAATTTTATATATATTTATAAATTAGATAATAGAAATGATACTTCAAGTGTTAAGAATTCTGGTTTTAGTTGTTTTAATTTTTTCAATTATGGTAGATATTGAAATACCTGTGATATTACATACACAGGTCAATCAATTAATCATTGCCATTATTATAATAGCTATTATACTTCTCGTGGATGAAATAATAGGTTTCTTATTGGGATTATTATTCCTAATCATTTATTTTAAATATTATCAAAAACTTATTAAAAATAATCAAGTGGAATTAAAAGAACCTTTGATTAATAATAGAAATGACTTTAGAAATGAAAATGCTGAAAATTTTAATACTGATGTTAAACCGACACCAAAAGAAAAAACAACAGAAATAACAGAACATTACATTCGATACACAAATGATGGTATTGAAATGCCTTATATCTCAAATGAATTATTGGAAAAAGCACAAACAAATATCTATGATATGACTAATTACAATAATGAGATTAGAATTGATAATAATACTTATGGTGTTCAAGGATTAAACTCGGATGGCATCCATTATCCAGCCTTTGAACCTTTATTTGTGAATTATAATAAATTATAATAAAATAATAAATAAATTGCTACAAAAGATATCATTAATTTAACATAATAATTATAATTATCAAACATCTCAGTAAAAGAAGCAGGCAATCTCTCGACAAATGTCGCAAATATTATAGGAGAGAATATTAGAGCTATGATAATGATTATGATGGCTGTTTTACGTAAAAACTCCTCATTATAATAACCTGTAGCTGCTTTAGCTTTCTTCATTGGAATAGGACAAGCTTGTTGCGGTGGTTGAGGATAATTGATAACATAATCAGGTTTTGCAGGTACTGAAGGATTATTAACTTTGAGCTCTTTTTCAAATTCATTTAAGATATCTTTTACCATAGGGTCGTCACTATCATCTTCTTGAATATCATTTTTATTGGTTTTTAATGGAATATTATCAATATTAGTAGTCATATTCATTTTGTTTTTACTATTATAATCATAAATTTAATGATTATAATTACGCATATTTTTATTTATTATTAGATTTTAGATATGATAAAACCTGAAATTATTAAACTCATTAAAAATAAGAATTCTACATTTAAAAATCTTACCAAACTCAAAAAAGAAAAATTGATTGAAATCCTTAAATCTTTAGAGGAGAAAAAACCAATGTGGAAATTACTCGATTGGATTAAAATTGATGAGATAGATGCCAACCATTTATGTAGAAATAAAAACCCAGCACTTATTCCATTTTTAAAGAAACATCCTGAATTCATTGATTGGGTTGTTTTATCAAAAAATCCAAATGCTATTGAACTTCTTGAAGCTAATCCAAATAAGATTCATTGGAATTTGTTATCTGGAAATCCAAATGCTATTCATTTACTCGAAAAGAATCTCGATAAGGTTGACTGGATACGTTTATCAGCGAACCCAGAAGCTATTAAGATTCTCAAAGCTAATCCTGATAAGATTCATTGGGGATGGTTATCTGGAAATCCAAATGCCATCAAACTTCTTAAAGCCAATCCTGATAAGATTCATTGGAGGTCTTTATGTGAAAATCCGAATCCTGAAATTATTAAATTCATAAAGAAAAATCCTGATAAAGTTGATTGGATTCGATTATCAAAAAACCCAGGTGCTGTTGATTATCTCAAAGAAAACTTAGATAAGGTATATTGGAATGGTTTAAGTGAAAATCCAGAAGCCATTGAAATTCTCAAAGCTAATCCGGATAAAATTGATTGGTATAGGTTACCTTTAAATCCAAATCCAAAGGCAATTGATTTACTCAGAGAACATCCTGATAAATTAAAAGAAGTTTCGTGGGATACCTTATCTCATAATCCTTATGCCATAGATATCCTCGAGAAGAATCCAAAGAAAATTAATTGGACTATGATGAGTGAAAATCCAAATGCCATTCATTTACTCAAAAAAAGAAAGTCAAAATATTGGAATGAGTTAGCAACAAATCCGGCCATATTTGAAATTGCTTAAGAAAAAACCTTACTTAAGAATCCTGGTTCTTCCAGTTGATTATCCGGTTTTTCATAACCATCATAAAACATCACTGGTTTATCTTTTTCATTACATTTAACTTGAACTGATTTATATTTATAACAGGTGTCTTCTAATTTAAATAACTTGCCTTCAATTTCCTCTTTTCTTGGGGCTATATAAATAACACAATTATCTTTACAAACTCTTTTAAATAAAAGAGATAATGTTAGACCAAATAAGATACTTATAAATAACTGTCCTGTATATGTATATAATAATCTATCAATTACTTTTTTAATTTCCATTTCTACCTATAATAAGAGGTTTAAATAATCGGTTGAGGAATTGCTTTATCAGTACATTTAAGCTCCTCCACTTCATATTTGTAACAAAAATCATTTTCGTTTTTGTAAACAATCTTATTTGAATTATAAGGGGTTGGATATTTAACTATAACTTTCTGTTTAGGTGCTGATAGATAGACAAATAGAAATCCTACAGCAAAAGCACAAAAAAACGCAATAAAATTAAAATGAAAAACCTTTTCTGCCATTTCTAATTTATATAAATATTAATATAAAATAGAAAAGTTATAATGAATGCTATTATAAATGATTTAAGGAAAATTAATAACGAGCAAAGGGATAATATTAAAGAGATTAGAAATGAATTGGTAAATGTGGAAAGTAATATAAATTCAGTAAATAATAATTTAAATGCAATTCAAGAGACCATAAATAAGAATAATACCATCATTGAAAAAATAGGGGCGATATATAAAGAATTGGCCAGTAATAAATAATGATTGTTTATATTATGAATAATCTAAGTGATTTAAAGAATGAATTTAGACTTGGTTTTATTGATATTAGAAGTGATTTAACTGATATAAGATTTGATATAGGTGATATTAAAACTGATTTAACTGTCATTAGAAGTGAATTATGTGATATGAGAAATGAATTAAGTGTTGTAACAAGTAATTTAACAAATATAGAAGACGATTTGAAATTAGTAAACAATCATTTATTAGTAATGCAGGAAATATTAAATAAAAATGAACAAATATATAAAGAAATAGGAAGTAATAATTATTCATAATGAGAACTTCTTTATTATTACTTACCAGTCTTTCAGTCTGTAATGGTATTTATGATAAATATACAAATAGGGATATTTATGGTCTTATGTTGAGGATGAATGATATCCCTTTTTATTCATCCTCTGAATTATATTCATCTCATTACTCAAAATCTTTGTATAATATTACTAAAAATACATCAAAGTAAGTGACAAAAACCTAATGTTAATGCCACTTTTCTACTAACCTTCCTCCTCAATCGTCACCGAACATCTCCTCAATGAAATCAAACCCTGGGTATTTGAAAACCCACTTCGGATGCATAATTAGAGTAGTAAGTTCCATTTCTAATTGCTCATTGTTAGCACGCATTGCATCATAATCCAAGGTAAAGATGCCGGGATGAGAGGATAGAATTTGCCAATTGATAAGGTCGGGTTTTTCCATCAACAGCTCAAACGAATCAGGATTTGAATTCTTACATAAACACACATAATCAACCTCTTCCTTATTTTTCTTCATAAACTCAAGTGCTTTCGGACTCGGGTTTGATGAGAAGCCCTTCCACACAATCCTTTCCGAGTGCTGAAGCAGATAATCAACAGCCTCGGGATTCGAAGAGAAATGCCACCAGAAAATCCTATTAAAATGATTCTCAAGAACATAATCCACCGCATTTGGATTGGAGCAAAGATGATTCACATCCAATCTATTAAGAGGAATCCAGTCCCTGAGTACCATCTTACCATCCACCTCGTGAAAGATTCCCGGATTTTTTGATAAATAGCTTGAACAATATCTATTAATCTTCTCTGGATGAGCCTTAAGAAGTTCAATAGCATAGGGCTTACTACATAACATTTGCCAATCGGTATCGGTAAGAAGGTGAACACGCTCTTCAATGAGCTTGATGCTTCTCGGATTCGAATTCAAACATAGCCAACCGATATTAATACGCTCAGGGTGAAGGGTCAGATAATCAATGACCTGGTCGGATGGATTAGAGGAGAATCTTGGCCAATCAATCAAATGAGAGTTTGCCATAAGGTAATCAAAAGCATTCGGGTTTTCTGACAAACGAGAGTAATCCAGCTTCTCCACAGGAACACAGCTTTTCAACTTGAACACAGGACGATTCAGACTCATTTCGCTTTGCTTTTTCTCTAATCCACCAATATCTTGAAGTAATAATAAAATCATTTTTATCTTAATTTGATAAAAAATAATAAAAATAGATTTAATATAAATAGATGAGTACTGTTACAGAGTTTTTTTCGAATTTAGGACTTATTATTTATGGTGTATTAACTCAACTGTTTCAGGTTTTTGATTTGATATTATATTTCTTTTCAATGTTTTTCTATATATTCAAATCATTTTTCTATAGTATCTTTTATTTATTTTCAATGGCTGGTCTATTTATCAAAAGTTTTTTTGAACAATTTACTTTCATTTGGGACTTAATTAAATCTTTATTTGAGATAATTACAAAAGGAATGGAATTTATTTTATACATATTCGGAACATTTGTATCATTAATAAATTTATTTGTAAGTTTCACTGATAATGGTGGTGAGGATTTATTTTAATTTCGTTTTTGGTTTTTTCTTTGTATAAATATCAGGAATTTCTTCATAAGGAGGTCTTTCGTATTTAAGTAAGTTATCTAAATCAAGAACATTTTTTGATTTTTTCCATTTCATATATAAATTAAATCGATTTGATAGATATTCGTCATATAAATTTTTATTTTGACTTCTTTTATTTTCATAAGTGGCTATATAATTACTAATATCTTCCAGTGTTTTATTATACTCCTCTTCTTTTTTATCTTTATAAATCTTTGATGTTTTTAAAAACTTGGCTTTATTTTCTGGACTATTGTTATTCATTGATTTTAATAATAAAAAACCGATATCATTAATAGTCATATTTAATTATTCTTACTTATTATTTACATTTATTTTACTATCATACATATTTGGCTGAACACTTTCAAACAAACCTTTATAAAAATCAGCTAATCGAACGTCATCACTCATTTGAGCCTCATATTCACTCCTCGGAATATATTTAACAATAACTTTAGGTGTAGCCATCTTATTATATTTGTGACTATAATAACCTTTAATAATCAAAATCATTCCTAAAAATAAAAGAAACACAGCAATCGCTTTCATTTATATATCTATTAATATAAAAAATAAAAATAATCGAATTTATGAAGCCTCTTCCTTAACCTCTTCTTTAACCTCTTCCTTAACCTCTTCCTTGACCTCTTCTTTAACCTCTTCTTTAACCTCTTCCTTAACCTCTTCCTTAACCTCTTCCTTAACCTCTTCCTTAACCTCTTCTTTAACCTCTTCCTTAACTTGCTCCATATTTTATTATATACAAAGATAAAAAATAAATATTTAAGCAGATTCAGATACCTCTTCCTTAGCTTCTTCCTTAGCTTCTTCCTTAGCTTCTTCCTTAACCTCTTCCTTAGCTTCTTCCTTAGCTTCTTCTTGATTAGCCTCCTCCTTCTTGCGTTTCATCCAAGGGTCTTCTTCAGTAAGAGTATTGGCCAAATCTTCCTCTTTCTTTGCCTTATTTAGAACTTCAATGCGACGTTTATCAAATACCTCGTCACGCTCCTCCATATTCTTCTTGTATTGCTTCATTAGGGTATTAAGTTGAGTTTCTGAATATTCTTGATTTTGCAAATCATTCGGATTGGGAGACCAGGGACACCAACAACCCACTTGACCAACAAAGATATCAAATTTATTATCAAGCTTTTTGAGAAATTCACAACGATTTTTAGCTTCTTCGACGGTGTCAAATACGCCACGAACCTTAATGCCTCGAACACAAGTAGTAAAATTATTCTCACGATAAAAATCCTTTTCAACTTCCTCAGAATTTACTGATTTATAGAATTTATATTGCTCATCCATCTCTTTAGTATCAAATAGATAAGCGTGATTGGTGCGAATGGTTTCAATCAAATCCTTGGATTCAGTATACTTATTCTCGAGATTATCCAAGAGAGTTTTCATATCACGACCAAAATTTGTCAAAAAACGAGAGAAATAATAAGCCTCTTTATTAGCAAGAGTATCCTCGGGACTTAGGAATGACAGAAGACAATAATTTTGTCCCCGAATCGGCTTATCCTCATCCAAGAAATCCATTTCCTTAGTTGATACGAGAGTCTCTTCAGTAGTCATATTTACTATTTATTAATAAAATAAAAATCTTATATATATTTTTATTTTCTTAATATAGAGTATAAAGACTATTTATAATATGAACGGTGATGCGAATTATACCTTTGATTTATGGGAGGCTTTAATACGATTACTTAAATATGCTATTGAAGCCCTCTTTGTTGCTCTTGCTGCCTATCTCCTACCTAAACAAAAACTTCAAGTGAATGAGATATGGATGATTGCCTTAACTGCTGCCTGCGTCTTCTCCATCTTTGACTTATTATCCCCATCTATCTCTGCTGGAGCTCGCCAGGGTGTTGGCTTAGGTGCTGGTTTCCGATTAGTCGGATTCCCAGGTTAGAGAGATGGAATAACTTGATAATTTAATTCTTCACATATTTTTTTCCATATTTGGTCTTGAGCATATAATTTCTCCCTACTTTTCAATAATGGGAAAAATTTAAGATACTCCTTAAGTCCAAGTATTTGAAAGAATTTATATAAGACATAGCTGTAAGATAAGAAGTTCTTTCTGTCTTTGGGGCAATGTTTAAGAAAAGGGGCTTGAATGTCTCTAAACATCGAGCACAACTTTTCCTCTAATTCTGCTGAAAATTGGGGTGTAGGTATTCCATTAATCCTATTAATGATATAATTAATATGTTCATAATACTTATTAATCCTCAAACGTTTCAATATTTCCCGCATTTTATTATAAGTAATCTTCTTCGTGTCAGCAATCTTTTCCTTTTTAATCTCATTTAAAATCTTCTCAAAGATATCATTTGGGATATCTGTGCTCTCCTTACCTTGGACTTGATTACACCATTCTCTAAAATGATTAATTCTCTTATAACTGAAATGAGATGTATCTTTCGTATTTTGTTTTAATATGGGTCTATTTTGCTCTACTAATAATGGTTCTTGATATCCACATAAACTACAAATCATAATCGCCTCGTGTTGAAGACAGGTCAATACATTCCTACAACTTCTACATAACTCCCTATTATCAAATTCAATCTTTTTTATATGATTATTATTAGTAATAGAGAGATATTCATCTACCAATGAACTCTTTTCGATTTCATTCGAATTTTCATTGGAATTTTCATTATTATTATCAATAAGTAAATTGAATGATTCGATAATAGATTTATTCTTATATTTAATATTTTTAATTTTGGTGGTATTCGTCGTTTGTTTTTCAATCATATCATAATAATTAAATAAGATGTAACTTGTTTTTTCATAATATTCAATTTCATTAAAATTTTTGATATCTTTCAATTCATCTTTTATTTTAATGATATTTTCCTTAATTCTAATGTTACTATTCCATAATTCATTATAATAGGTATCATTTGTATTACCATCATTATTATAATTAACGATTAATGAATTTATCCAATTATAGGTATTTTCCAAATCCCTTATTTTTTCAATATTTTTTTTCTCTTCCAGAATTTTATTCGAATACGTGGTAATAATTTTATTATGCATGGCGTCTAATGTAGATATATCTTTATTGGAACAAACCCGTTTTTTTGCTGTTTTATCTTTAAACATATTTAAATGTTATCTATAAATTAATGTTTTTAAATATGCTTATATAGTTAAAAATAAGTATTATTTTTTTCTCCTATTATAGTATAAAGAATATAGCATAAATGGGTGGTGGTCTTCTTCAACTTGTCGCTTATGGTGCTCAGGATGTTTATTTAACTGGTAATCCCCAAATTACTTTCTTCAAAGTTGTATATCGTCGTCATACTAATTTCGCAATGGAGGCGATACAACAAACTTTCTCAGGTATCCCTGATTTTGGAAATACCGTATATTGTCAAATATCCCGCAATGGCGATTTAATTAATCGTGCTTATCTTGAGGTTACTTTACCAGCAATGACTGCTTCCAATATGTTCGTTAATTATATTGGATTACGCTTATTAAAATCTGTAACCATAGAAATTGGCGGTCAGCAAATAGATAAGCATTATTCCGACTGGCTTTACATTTGGAATGAGCTCTCTCTTCCGATTGGCAAGCGCTATGCTTGGGAGCAAATGGTAGGTGCTGATCAGGATATCACAAGTGATACTACTTCAACTGGTGTAACCTTATTCGTGCCTTTAGAGTTCTGGTTCTGTCGTACCATAGGTCTTGCTCTTCCCCTCATTGCTCTTCAATATCACGAGGTAAAACTCAAGATTGAATTTGAAGCTCATAACAATTGTATATATCAAATGGGCACAGCAGGTACTGCTAACGATACTATTGACCCATCAACCACTTATAAATTACAGAAGGCTAACTTGTGGGTTGATTACATCTTCCTTGACACTGATGAACGTCGTAAATTTGCTCAATTATCTCACGAGTATTTAATCGAACAATTACAATTCACTGGTTCCGAAAGTTTAACTACTGGAACTTCAGGCACTTCCACTCGTGTAAAACTAAATTTCAATCATCCTTGTAAGGAATTAGTATGGGTTGCTAAATACGCCTCCAGCACTACTCGCAACCATTGGTACAACTATACCGTAAAGGCCGATGGAAGTTTCTTAACAGGACTTCAAAAACCTGCTATGTTATCTGCTCCTGCTTTCGCTGATGTAGACCAAGATATTGCTGCATCGAGTAATGCTGTTGCTGCCCAAAATGATTTATTTATCAAAAATTTGGTTTATAATGTTGAACCGGGTTTCCATCCAAATTCAACCAATCCATTTGAACGATGTTTACTTCAATTAAATGGAAATGACCGTTTTGCTCAACGCGATGGTTCTTATTTCAATTATGTTCAACCCTTCCAACATCACACTAATATCCCTGCCAATCAAGGCATTAATGTTTATTCATTTGCTCTCAAACCTGAGGAGCATCAACCATCTGGAACCTTAAATATGTCTCGTATTGATACTGCTGTTTTAGCAGTTGATGCTAAAAAGTCTACAGGAACTCTTTCAGGTGTTATTAATATCTATGCCACTAATTATAACGTTCTTCGTATTCTTTCAGGTATGGGTGGTTTAGCATACTCTAATTAGATTTTTACTATTCTTTTTTTTTCTCCTATTATAGTATAAAGAATATAGCATAAATGGGT
>Ga0315906_10010762_pt1 | contig 10709 bp, 7 predicted proteins | sample LakEriMetagenome_4_FD_203526 | JGI IMG/M metagenome (GOLD analysis project Ga0315906, IMG submission 203526) | Freshwater fungal communities from buoy surface, Lake Erie, Ohio, United States - Buoy 2 MA122 | ecosystem: Environmental > Aquatic > Freshwater > Lake > Lake biofilm | place: USA: Lake...
GAGGAAAAGCCCGAGGCCGTCGATGCGCTCGTCGCTCTCATGACCGAACGCGCCGACGTGCGCGGTGATGTCCTCGCCGGCATGGCCGCAGGCTTGGATGGCTTTAGCAGCGCGAAGAAGCCAGCCGGATGGAGTGATGGAGTGGTGGAGAAATGGATTTCTGAATCCCCAACACCCCCAAACTCCAATACTCCAGTCCTCCAGTCCTCCATCACTCCATCACTCCGTGCTCTGTCCGCCCTCTTCGGCAGCGGACGCGCCATCGAAGACCTCATCGTCCTCGTCAAAAACGCGGAGGGCGATGCCAACGCGCGCTTGAACGCCTTCAAGAGCCTCACCCGCACGACGAAGCCCGAATTGCTCGCGGTCATCCGCACGCTCATCAACGACAAGGTGCTCGGCACCGTCGCTCGCAGTGCGTTGGCGGCTTACGACGATCCGAGCATCCCGAAGCAACTCACCGGCTCGTGGCCGGAACGCAGTCAGGAGCAGCAGGCGGCTACCGTGGCCACGCTGACCTCCCGCGCGTCCTACGCGAAGGTTTTGCTCGAAGCCGTGAAGTCCGGGAAAGTGCCCGTCGCGGCCATTTCGCCTTTCCAAGCCCGCCAGATCCGCAATCTTGGCGATGAAGCCTTAACCAAACTTCTCACCGAAACCTGGGGCGAGATCCGCGACACGCCGGAGGCCAAAAAAGCCGAGTTCGCCAAGTGGGAAGCCACGTTGAAGCCCTCAGCCCTCGCCAAGGCCGACAAATCGAAAGGCCGCCTGATGTTCACCGCCGCCTGCGGAGCCTGCCACAAGATGTACGGCCAGGGCGGAGCCATCGGTCCCGAACTCACCGGCAGCGACCGCCGCAACCTCAAATACCTCCTCGAAAACATCCTCGACCCCAGCGCTGTTGTGCCCGCCGACTTCCGCGTGAGCATCTTTCATCTCAAAGACGGCCGCACCCTCAGCGGCGTCGTCCCCGAGCAAACTGAGCGCACCCTCACCATTCAAACACCCGCCGAGCGCCTCACGCTCGAACGCACCCAAATCGTCAAACAAGAGCAGATGGCCCAAAGTTTGATGCCCGAAGGTCTCCTTGCCGCCCTCGGCGAAGAAAACGTCCTCAACCTTATCGCCTACCTCATGGGCGAAGGGCAAGTCGAGATGCCGAAGTGATGCATCACGAGTTTTCTGTGAAACACGTTAGGAGCGGTTTAGGGCTGGGTATATTGAATCCTAGTTCACACTTCACTCATAAGGCATCCACCAGGCCTTGAGCCATTCGGTCGTAGTACGTTTGAAGCCGCGTTTGATCAGGCGCTGTTCCATGTTCAATAAGTGGGCGGCTCCGTAGAAGATGGCAATTCGCTTTTTACCGATGGCAATCTGTTTATCGAGCACCTCGAAGGCCACGCGATTGCGCTCGCCGACGATGACGGTGCCTTCGCCTTCCTCGACGCCGCTCATGAGCTTCTCCACCTGATCAAACTGCGAGGCCATGCCACGTTTCAGCTCCAGCGAGCCGTTTTTGCTCATCATGATGCGGAAGAGCGTGGCAAGTGCGGCGGCATCGGAGTCAGCGGCAGTGTCTCCATCCTCCTTCGCGGTGGCGGCCTGTTGAGCCTGCCAGAGCTTCAGGTAGAGCTTGAGAAAGCTTTCACGCTTTTTCTCCCGTGTATCGTGGAACTGGGAGGATGACATGTCCGCATGCACAAAGTTTGGCGCGGCATAGTCGATGCCCTCGAGCTGGCCGTGAAGCTTCAGCGTGTCACGCATGAAAGTTTGCATCGTTCCCACCCATTGCAGGCTGTTGCTCCCGCCGCCGGGCTTCATCTGCTCCTTCTTTCGCTCATGCATCGGTGGCCCGACCAGCTCGTAAAGCACGGCATCATAGTCTCGAAAGAGGGTGTTGAGAGCATCGTAGTAACTTTTGTCGGCGATGTGAATGGCACCCACGAGATCGACGACGATTTTTTGAGGTGACTCGAAATGCACCACGGCAGTCTCCAGGCTGTCGCCCTCATTGCCTTCGATAAAGCGTACGTGCTTGGCGGGTGTCTTCGATGGCTCTGCAGATCCAATTGGCCCGGAAAGCAAGCAACAGCATAAGGCAAGAACGTAACGCTTCATCGAAATGGGTGGTTTATTTAAAGAGCCGGTCAAAAAAGGCCTTCATCTCCTCCCATGAAGCCTTGTCAGCGGCTTCGTTGTAGGCGGCTCCTTTGCTGTTGTCATTGCCAGCAGCTTTTTGGGTGAAGGCATGCACCGCGCCAGGATACTGCACCAGTTTGTAATCCACGCCCGCGTCCTTCATTTCTTGCTCAAAGGCCGCGAGATCCTTGGCCGGCACAAACGGATCATCAGCCCCATGGAGGGCAAGCACCTTACCTTTGATGTTTTTTCCATCTGTCGGGGTAGGGGAGTCGAGTCCGCCGTGGAAGCTGACCACGCCCTTTATGACCGCGCCGCTGCGGGCGAGCTCAAGAACGCCAGTCCCACCAAAACAGTAACCTATGGCGACGACTTGAGCCGTATCGGCCTGTGAGGTCTTGCGGAGCTGATCGAGTCCTGCAAGAAGTCGTTCGCGGTAAAGTTTGCGGTCGGTTTTGTATTTCCCGGCCTCTTTGCCAGCCTCTGGTGGCTGTGGGCGAATACCTTTTCCATAGATGTCAGCCACAAAGACATTATAGCCGAGTTCAGCAAGCATCCTTGCCCGCATTTTCTCGTTGTCGCTCACTCCAGTCCACTGATGAATGATAAGAACGGATGGCAACTTGCCGGATCTCGAACTGTCCACCACATGCAAGCCCTCGCAGGTGATGCCGCCGGTGGTGTATTCGATCGGAGTAGTCACCACGGCTGCACGAAGAGCCACGTTCAAGACAAAAAACAAGCATGGAAGAAACCGGGACAAGAGGGTCGCATTCATCTAAAGGGACGCTAGGCATGCCAAGGAGGGCTGACAAGCATCCAAACAAGCTTTTGAGACGCACTTTTGTCCATAGGACGAGGAAAGGGGTGGATTTCCGCTTTCGTTTTGTTCATCCCCTCTAAAATCCGCCACCTCATCGAAAACCATCCACCATGACTCCCGAAGAAGCCAAAGCCCAGCTCGACAACCAGGTCCGTGAAATCATCAACTGGCACTTCTCGCCGGAAACCGGCTGCCAGTTCTGGCTGGAGTGGGCAAAAAAGAACTTCGACCCACGTGGTGTGGTCAACAGCTATGAGGATATCATCTCGAAGTTCGACCACTTTCAAGATGAATGGTTGCGTGACCTGCAGCCCGAGGTCTGGGTGCCGAAAGCTTTCGCTGGCAAGCCTTTCAATATTTTCGAGACTGGCGGCACCACTGGCATGCCAAAGCAGCGCGTCGGCTGGAACGACTTCCGCGTGGACTACGAGGAATTCAGCCACAAGCTCAAGGACGAGCATTTCCCGAAGGGGCAGAGCTGGATCATGGTCGGCCCGACCGGCCCGCGTCGTCTGCGACTCGCCGTGGAGCACCTCGCGAACTATCGCGGCAGCGCATGCTACTTCGTCGATCTCGACCCACGCTTTGTGAAGAAGGTCATCTCGAACAAGCAGTTCGATGTCGCCCGTCAATACATGGATCACGTCGTCGATCAGGCCGTGCTGCTGCTGAAGAATCGCAAGATCTCCGCCATCTTCACCACACCGAAGCTGCTCGAAGCGCTCGCTGAGAAGGTCGATTTGTATTCCGCTGGCATTCGTGGCTGCTTTGTCGGCGGCACTACCATGACGCCGCAGTATGTTCGGTTCATCGTGGAAGAAGTGCTCGAGGGCAAAATAGGCTTCTACCCGACCTACGGCAATACCTTGATGGGCCTCGCCGCTAGCGTGCCGTTGGAGCCGTCCGATCATTTCTCCATCACCTACTACGCCCCACAGCCGCGCGCCGTGCTGCGCATCGTCGATCCTAAAGCAACGAACAACACCGTCGATTACGACGCGTGGGGCCGTGTGGAACTCACCACGCTCACGAAGGAGTTCTTCATGCCGCGCTTTCTCGAGCGCGACGAGGCCATGCGCCGCAAACCGCGCGCTCCCTACGCTTGGGACGGCGTCGCCGACGTCCGCCCCTTTGGCGCTATGGAGAAAACCATCGTGGAAGGCGTGTATTAATCGCACAAAACGGCGCTAGATGCGGCGGTGCGATGCTTGGCATCCGCCGCCGCTTTTGCCATTCAGCCTTTTGATAATCCCTAACCTCAAAAACTAAAACATGTCCCATCCCCATCTCCCCGCTCTTCGCAAAGGCCGCCCCTATGAGTCACTCGACAAGGTTCAGGTTAAAGACCACAAAACCGGTGAGATTTGCGCCGAAGTTAGCCAGGTGAATGCCGGCATTGTTCGCAAAGATCTCGCCAAAATTGCCGAGGCGCGGAAGTCACTGAAAAAATTTACCGTTGAGCAGCTTCTCGAAATCACGGCGAAAGCTGGTGACCTCTTCCTCAATGGTACGCTGCCGCTCGGCGACAAAGGCCACACGCAGTCGCCGCAGGAATACATCGCGACGCTGTCCCGCACGAGCGGGTTGCCGCACATCATGGTGAAGCGCAACATGACAAAGATTCACTATGCGATGACGAATATGAGGACGATCCTCAATGGTTTGTCCCGTGGACTCGATTTGAGCGTGATTGATCGTGGCTTCGGCACGCAGGCAGGCTGCCCCGTGGCCTATTTCCCCACGACGGACTCCCTTGGCCTTGTGATGCCCTCAAATTCGCCTGCGGTGAACTCGCTTTGGTTGCCCGCTATTGCCCTGAAAATTCCTGTCGTGATCAAACCGGGGCGGGAAGAACCTTGGACGCCTTTCCGCCTGATTCAGGCATTCATTGCCGCTGGAGCACCCGCTGAGGCGTTCGGATTCTATCCGACTGATCACGAAGGCAGTGGCGAAGTCGTCAAGCTCAGCGGTCGCAACCTAGTCTTCGGCGATGTGAATATTGCGAAGATGTACGAGGGTAATCCGCGTGTGCAGGTACATGGGCCTGGTTGGAGTAAGATCATCATCGGCGAGGATAAGATCGAAAGCTGGAAGGAATACCTCGATGTCATCGTCAGCTCCATCAGCGACAACGGTGGACGTTCCTGCATCAACGCCAGCGCTGTTATCGTGCCGAAATACGGCAAAGAAATCGCCACTGCCATCGCTGAGCGTCTCGGTCCCGTGAAGCCTTTGTCCTCCGATGACGAAAACGCCAAGCTGTCCGGCTTTGCGAATGTTAAAATGGCCGACTACATCGATAGCGCCATCGACAACGACTTACAAACACCTGGCGCCGAGGATGTCACAGCGCCATTTCGCGATGGCTCGCGAAAGGTCGAGTTCCAGGGCGGCACTTTCCTGCGTCCTACCATCGTCTGGTGCTCCGATCCGAATCACCCGCTCTCCAACCGCGAGTTCTTATGTCCTTACGCCAGTGTGCTTGAGGTGCCGCAGAGCCAAGTGCTCGAAAAAATCGGTTACACACTCGTTTGCACTGCCATCACGCAGGATCAGAAGTTCATCGATGAGTTGCTGGAGTGCCAGACGATCGATCGTCTCAACCTCGGGCCTATCAGCACCATGAAGATCAGCTGGGATCAGCCGCATGAGGGTAATATGTTCGAGTTCCTCTACAAGCGTCGTTCCATCGACTGTGCGTGAGCCATCGTAGCAAGAGCACTCCAGCCCGTGTTCACTTCCATCAGCTCCGTCATGTCTGCTCTAATCCCCTTCGATCATCAACCGCGCACGCGCCTTGTTTTTGGCAACGGCACTCTATCTCGTGTCGGTGAGCTCGCGTGTGGGTTTGGAGGCAAAAGGGTGCTTGTGGTGAGTGATCCGGGCATCGTCAAGGCGGGATACGCGGCACGTGCCGAGGATTTTTTGAAGGAAGCGGGCCTGTCAGTCGAGATTTTCGGCCATGTGCGCGAAAATCCGAGCACCGAGGATGTGGATGCTTGCGTGAAAGTGGCGCGCGAGTTCAAAACCGACCTAATTATCGGCCTCGGTGGCGGCAGCAGCATGGACACCGCGAAGGGTTGCAACTTCATCCTAACCAATGGCGGTCGCATGCACGACTATTGGGGCACCGGCAAGGCCACCAAACCCATGCTGCCTCTCATCGCTATCCCGACGACCGCTGGCACCGGCAGCGAGTGCCAAAGCTACGCGCTGATCTCCGACGCTGAGACACACGTCAAAATGGCCTGCGGCGATCCCAAAGCTGCTGCGAAGGCCGCGATCCTCGATCCCGAGCTTACCACCTCTCAACCGCAACGTGTCACCGTGTGCACCGGCATCGACGCGATCTCTCACGCACTTGAAACGGCTGTCACAAAGAAGCGCAATGCCTTGAGTATGCTCTACTCACGCGAAGGCTTTCGCCTGTGCCACTCCGGCTTCAGTCGCGTGCTGCGTGATTCCAGTGACGTCGAGGCGCGTGGTATGATGCTACTCGGTGCGGCTTATGCCGGCACCGCCATCGAGAACAGCATGCTCGGTGCCGCGCACTCCTGTGCCAACCCGCTAACTGCCAAATTTCACGTGGTTCATGGTGAGGCTGTCGGCGTCATGCTCCCTCATGTCATTCGTTTCAACGCGCAGCTCCCGGAGATCGCCGCCATCTACGAAAGCTACTTCGATGGCGACCTTGCTGACCGCATCAGCGAACTTCTCTGGGAAGCCAGAATGCCACGCACTCTCACCGAGCACGGTGGCAAGGAAGAATCTCTGTCGGAACTCGCCGAAATGGCTGCCAAGCAATGGACCGCACAGTTCAATCCCCGTGAATTGAGCGTGGATGACTTTGCGAGTCTTTATCGAGCGGCGTTGTGATTCTGGATTTGCTGATCGATATTTTTTAAAGCCAGATTAAAGCGTCAGTCCATGACACCAGTGCAGCATTTTGAGCAGCTTTTGGCTCGGCGGGAGCCGTTGCTGGCGCTGGCGCCGATGCAGGATGTCACGGACAGAGCCTTCTGGCAGCTCATGAGCCGCTATGGCGGGGCGGATGTATATTACACGGAGTATTTCCGCGTGCATCCGGACTCTCATTTGGAGAAGTGGATCCTCGAATCGGTGATCGATAATCCGACGGGCCGACCGGTGGTGGCGCAGATGATCGGCAATGATATTCCTTCGCTCGTTCGTGGGGCGAAGGAGCTTCAAGAGCATGCGGTGGCAGCGATTGATCTTAACTTGGGCTGCCCAGCTCCCATCGTATATCGTAAGTGCGCAGGCGGCGGTCTGCTGCGGGATGTGCCTCGCATCGACAGCATCCTCGGAGCTCTACGCGAGGCGGTAAAGGTGAAGTTCACGGTGAAGACGCGGCTTGGCTTTGATGACACCGAGGCCATCGACGCACTGGTGCCGCTGTTTGCAAAGCATGCAGTTGACCTCGTGACCATCCACGGGCGCACGGTGATGCAAATGTACCGCGAGGGTGTGCGATACGACTTGATTGGTATGGCTCGTGAGCGGTTGCCCTGTCCGGTGCTGGCGAATGGTAACATCGGATCGCATCATGATGCAGAGGTAGTGACACGCGAAACAGAGGTTCATGGCCTCATGATTGGTCGCGGGGCGATCCGTAATCCGTGGCTGTTTGAGCAAATCCGCCAGCATTTCCGAGGAGAGCCGGTCTTTAAGCCGTCTAGGGCGGATCTGCTAACCTATTTCGAGGAGCTTTACGAGTGTGTGACCCTGCCAAACACGCGTGAACTCGATCAGGTGAATCGCGTAAAGAAGCACCTGAGCTTCTTCGGTCCCGGTTTGCGGGATGCTGAGACCTTTTTGCATGATATGCGCCGCTGCACGACGCGTGCTGGTTTGCGTGAGGTGTGCGAGCACTGCTTCTGAACCTCACATCGGCGGCAAGGGGCCGGAGGTAAGCGGATCGATGGTAGAAGGCGTAATGATGCCGCGTGCAAGGCGACCACTGTAAAGATCGATGGCGCGTTTGGCGATGATGTCGATGACGGCGGGCTGCAGTGTTCGCGCGGCGACGTTGGAAACGGCGATGCTAGCCCACATAACGGGTGACTTGAAACGCAGCACCTGCCACACAGGCAGGAGGCGGCTGTACCATTTGTTAGCCTGTTGCACAGTTTCATGCGTGGCGAGCTTGTGGGTGACCTCCCAAGTTTTGAGTGCAGTGGAGGCGCTAACATCGACGAGACGTCCGATGGAGCGTGTTTGCAGGAAATCAGCCACATCCATCGATGCGAGATGCACGGCGCGTGAGAATTGGCTGAGGCCTGGAGCGAGTAATGCGTTGGCTTTTCCCGGATGGTAGATGGCGGCGATTTTTTTCACGAGCTGTGGGATCTCGGTGACGAGCGGGGCGAGCCATTCGGGATTCAGATTCTTTTGCCAACGCAGTCGGTTTTTGCAGTCTTCGACGGCTCTGCGGGCACGTTCATCATCTTCACTGGTGAGGAGTTGATCGTAGCTGGCAATGGTGTGACGCGCAGCACGAAGGTCACTGAGGAACTGCAGCAGCTTGTAGATCAACACGCCTGCCACACCAAGCATCAAACCGGCAAGAAAGGTCCAAAAGTGGCTCCAAAGCATCTCGCAAAAGGAATGAAAATGGGCTGCTATTCGTCCATGCGAGCAGGGGTGCCGATGTTCCAGAGCAGAACCCGGAAGCCAGCGTCAGGCAAACGAGCGCTGGCCGGCACCTGCCGACGGTGGGAGGAGAGGAGTTGGTTGCTCTGCGCAGTGGTATAGGCACCGCCGCGTAACACGGCCGCATCCGGCGTATTGTTCCAAGGTGTGGAGACCCACTCCCACACGTTGCCAGCGAGGTCTTGCAGGCCGCGGATGTCGGCGCGGAAGCTGCCAACGGGGGCGAGTGTGGCAAAGCCGTCCGTGTAACCGCTGATAGAGGTCTTGCCGGACGGGTCGGCGGTGAGGTCGAGGAAGTTACCTGCCTTGGACGGTGGTGGCCATTGGAATCCCCAAGGGTAAACGCCGCCGATGCGCTCATTGCTTTCCTGCGGCGAGGCACCGGCCTCGCGGGAGAGATCGCCCGCCATGCTCCATTCATCATCCGTGGGCAGACGGTATTCTTGGTCGGGTTCGAGTAGTCCCAGAGCGCGTTCACGGTCGGTGAGCCAGCGGCAGAATTGATCGGCTTCGGCACGGTTCACCATGGTTACCGGTAGCATGCGGTCAGTTTCGAGCGCGCGACCATCCACGGGCGGCTGGTTGGTGGCCTTGGCGAACTCAGCCAAGTCGCCGCAACGTGTTTCAATCGAAGCGATCATGGCTTTGCCAAGGGGGACCAGTTTCATGCCAAGACTGTTCAGCCACGGTTTGTCAAAGACGACGGCTCCGCTGGCTTTTAGGCGCAGGTTGAAGGCGATGGTTTGACCCTGTTTCAAATCACCGGAGGCATGTTCGATCTTGTAGCCAGGCAGGTTGACAGAAAAATTAAACTTCGCCGCCCGCACATGTGGCAGGCGCACGGGCGTGCGGCCGAGAAATTCCTGTCCATCATAGACATCTGCGCCAGGCGGCGTGGAAGTGATTGTCACTGCGCCATAGCGCACTTGGATGATCTCACACACAATGGCCTGCATGCCATTTTTGGGCGGCGGGCTCCCCGCTGAAGGGGTCAGTTTAGCTGGTTTCCAAGAGTATTCATGATTTAGATCGAGCCGGCCGTTGCGGCGCTCGATCTCTGTCATCCATGCGCAGTAGGCATCTGCCTCGACGGCTGAGACGACGGCGGCATTCAGAATGCTTTTGTCTGGCTGAGGTACTAGCAAGACGCTGTATTCTGCCGCACGTAACGTTGTATCCACAAAACTACGAAAATGGGCGATGTCCGTGGGCAGGTCGGCGATGTGCTTCCCCTCTTTAAACGAGAACCATTGCTTGAGGCGATTTTGCCAAGGCTTGCCTAATAAGGGCGGTTCGGGTGACACAGGTTTGGGTTTCACCGGCGCGGCAACCTCGTAGTGCCAGTCCCGCTGGTGTCTTGCCATTACGAGACCGCTGGCAAGCACGAAGGAACCGATGACCGTGTAGATCGCCGCACGGCAGAAACGTCGGGAAAAAGTTTCCGGACGTTTTTCGCCCACCCGTTGGAGTGCCTCGGCAAAATCTGCTGCGGTGGCAAAGCGGCGATCTAGGTCGTTTTCACAAGCTTGGCAGATAACGCGATTCAAATCGAGCCAGAAGGGCCATTCCTCGTCGGAAATCTCTTCGGGAACCTCAGGGAACTCCATGCGGTCCTTCCCGCTGCTCATTTCATAGAGCACCTTGCCGAGGCTGTAGAGGTCTGCCTGAGGCGTGCCGGGGCCTTCGGGCGGCACGAAGCCCTCGGTGCCGACAAAGGAGCGCTCGCCAAATGCCGCGACGAGGCCGATATCAGCCAGTTTGCATACGCCGCCGACGAAAATGACATTCGAGGGCTTGATGTCGCGGTGGGTGAGCCCGTGGTTGTGCATGTAGTGCAGCGCGTCAGCCATGTAGACGCCGGCATCGCGACAGAAGAATGGATCGAGGCGGCCATGCCGCTTCATGTCCGTGCCCAGAGTGCGTGGCACATAGTTGTCGATATTGGTGATGTTGCCACCCTCCTCGACGTCATCACCTAGTTCCATCACGCAGTAGTAGAAGCCGCGCTTCTCATTCCATCCCACGTGCAAAATATGCACGAGGCAGGGGTGGCCACGTGAGATAGGCTCAAACTGCT
>Ga0315906_10010765_pt1 | contig 10709 bp, 20 predicted proteins | sample LakEriMetagenome_4_FD_203526 | JGI IMG/M metagenome (GOLD analysis project Ga0315906, IMG submission 203526) | Freshwater fungal communities from buoy surface, Lake Erie, Ohio, United States - Buoy 2 MA122 | ecosystem: Environmental > Aquatic > Freshwater > Lake > Lake biofilm | place: USA...
TCACATAAAAAGTAAAAGTACAAAATGAAGATGGAGAAAGTGTAGAAAAAACAATTGAAATTCCTTGTGAAATTCATGACACTGACGACGGTAAATATAATTGCAAATATCAAGTTGACAATGAAGGCAAAGTTGACGTGAATGTATGCTTTGAAGATGACAAAGGCAAAATGGTTCCAATTAGAGGAAGTCCATACACAGCCTCCTTTATTACAGGACTAAAAGCTTCTGACAACACAATGACCGGAAGCATCATGGACAAATACTTGAAAAAAGAATTAGATAGACTAAACAACTATATGGTTGACTCCAAAAAAGAAATTATGACCAAAGATAAAGATCTTAAGGATGTTAAAGCCCTTCTTAAAGTGAAAGATAATGTTGATTCTGTTATCAACCAAACTGATAATATTACTCTTTAGATTGATTAGATTGATGAAGCTCTTAAATTATTTTAGGCAAACAAGATTTCAAAGGATTAACAAATCAAACAGCTTGTTAAACTGAGCAAAGATTTTAATGATTTAAAGAAAAATGCAAAAGATACAAAAAAAGAAATAGCTCCTTTAGTTCAATAAGAGAACGATAAAAATAATCTCAATATCAAAAAATTAGAAAAGGAAATTGAGTAATTTACTTAAGACATGAGAAAGAGAGAATTTTTCTAATTTAAATGCGGAACCAAGACAGCATTACAAAAATTGGATGGAGTTTTCGATGAACTTTAAGTATTTGAAAATAAAATCAAGGACTATGGTGACAATGCGGCTAAATTTGGAAATCCAGAACTTATCTAAAAAGCTATAAAAGATATTGAAGCTATCAAAATCACAATCGACACAATGAAAGTCCTTTGGGATCACATTGCAACATGCCAATAAGTCTTTTCTGGCTTTATGAAGAATAAGTGGATTGAAACAAAGCCATTTGAAATGGAAGATGATGTCAAAAAACTTTTGAAAACACTAAAAGATATGAAATGTGATAAAAAAGCTAACGCATACATCGGAATCATGGATGAAATTAAAAAGTGGCTTGTTTTCTTGCCTCTCATTGCTGAACTTGCTGATGCAGCAATGAGACCAAGACATTGGGACATGATAAAGAAAAAATGTGGAGTTCAATTCACAATTGATGAAAATTTACTTCTTCAGTTTATTTTCGATTTGAACTTGGGTAAAATTCAAGAGGATGTTGAGGAAATCACTGACTAAGCAAAATAAGAAGCAAAAATGGAAAAGACATTAGAAAGACTTGAAATCACATGGAAAGATATTGTTTTTGATTTTACTCCCCATAAAGATACTGGTTTCTTCATGATTAGACTGATAGAAGAAAACTTTGATCTTCTTGAAAATGATCAAGTATCTGTAACTGCTATGTTTTCTTCAAGATATTTAGCAACTTTCGAAGAAAAAATAGTTTATTGGTAAAAAGCCCTCGCGTCCATTAGTGAGATTACTGTTCTTATAGGTGAAGTATAAAGAACTTGGTCCTTCTTGGAAAACCTCTTTATTCATTCTGAGGAAGTAAAGAAAGAGTTGCCAAAGGAATCAATTAAATTCATAGATATTGACAAAAACGTAAAAGAGATCTTAGCTGATGGTTATAAACATTAAAAAGCTTTAGATTTTTGCGTTCAATAATATGTTTTACCAACTCTTGAAAAAGTGTAAGTCGACTTAACTATTTGCGAGAAAGCACTTAATGAGTTTATGTTTTCAAAACAAATTGCCTTCCCTAGATTTTTCTTCGTGTCACCAGCAGATCTTCTAGATATTCTTTCAAACGGTAACAACCCAACCAAAGTCATGGTTCATATGCCAAAAATTATTTCTGCAATGGATACTCTTGAGTTAATTGAAGAAGGAGTTAGACCATTTGCAAAAGGAATGCATGCTTGTGTTGGTAAAGAATATGTAGAATTCACTGAAAGCTTAAAACTTATTGGAAAAGTTGAGTGCTATCTTCAAGATATTATTGACACAATGAGAAGCTCACTCAGAAATATTTCAAAGAAATCTCTTAAAGCATATGCTGAAACTCCAAAAGCTAAATGGCTTGTAATGGATCCTGCTATGGTAACACTGTTAATTAATAATTGTCAATGGGTTATTGGAGTAGAATAAGCTTTCTCGAAACTTCAATCTGATAAAAATGCAATGGAAAAATGTTGGAATGACTAAATTAATGGGTTAAAAGAATTGATTATTATGGTGCAAGGAAAATTAGAGAAGCCTGTCAGAATGAAAATTATGTGTTTGATTACTATGGATGCACACTCAAGAGATATTGTCGAGCAACTTCATGTTGAAGGAGTCAAAAAAGCTGACGAATTTTAATGGTAAACTTAACTCAAAGGTCTTTATGATTCAGGAAAAGATGATTTCAACTTTAAAATCGCTGATGCCTGCCTAGATTACGGTTATGAATATTTAGGAAATGGTCCTAGACTAGTTATTACTCCTTTAACTGATAGAATTTATGTTACTGCAACTTAAGCTTTGCATTTAAAAATGGGTTGCGCTCCAGCAGGACCAGCCGGAACAGGTAAAACAGAATCAACAAAAGATCTTGCCTCTGCATTAGGAAAGGCTTGCTACGTTTTCAATTGTTCAGATCAAATGGACTACATGGGTATGGCAGGTATCTTTAGAGGACTTGCAGCATCAGGCTCATGGGGATGCTTCGATGAATTCAATAGATTAGTACCAGAAGTATTGTCCGTCTGTTCTGTTCAATTTAAATCAGTTACTGATGCTATAAAAGCAAAAAAAACAAGATTTGTTCTTATGGGAACTGAAATTGCATTAGATTTTTCATGCGGTGCATTTATTACAATGAATCCTGGTTATCTTGGAAGATCTGAGCTTCCTTAAGATTTAAAAGCTCTATTTAGACCAATTACTGTCGTCGTTCCTGATCTTTAAATGATTTGCGAGAATATGTTGATGGCTGAAGGATTTATTTCTGCTAAATCTTTGTCCAAAAAGTTCTTCACTCTTTACTTCCTTTGTAAAGATTTACTATCTAAGGCAGCTCACTATGATTGGGGTCTAAGAGCTATTAAATCTGTCCTTGTCGTGGCAGGAGATATGTTAAGAAAAAACAATGATGCAAGTATTGGGGAAGATGCAGTTCTCATGAGAGCTTTGAGAGATTTCAATTTACCAAAAATTGTTGCTGACGATCTTGATATTTTCTACGGTCTTCTTGGAGATTTGTTCCCTGGAGTTAACCCACCAAGATCAAGAAATATGGTATTCGAAGGAGTCATTGAAAAAGTAACAATTGCAAACGGTCTTTTCCCAGATGAAACTTTCTTGAGAAAAGTTGTAGAACTAGGTGAGTTATTAGAAATTAGACATTGTGTGTTCACAATGGGTCCACCAGGAGCAGGAAAATCCTCAACATGGAGAACATTAGCTTCGGCATAAGATGAGGATAAGAGAAAAACGACTTGGGTTGATTTAAATCCAAAAGTTACTAGTACAAATGAATTATATGGATATGTAATGTTGTCAACAAGAGAATGGAAAGATGGTTTACTTTCTAACATTTTAAGAAGACTTAGTCAAATCCCTGACTCAAATCCAAAATGGATTATTCTTGATGGAGACTTAGATGCTAACTGGATCGAATCAATGAACTCTGTCATGGATGATAATAAACTTTTAACTCTAGCTTCAAATGAGAGAATTCCTTTGAAGCCTCACATGAAGATGATTTTCGAAATCAGAGATTTGAAATTTGCTACTCCTGCAACAGTCTCAAGAGCAGGAATTTTATTTATTTCTGATTCTGCAGGATATCAATGGAGAGCTTATGTTAAATCATGGATTAAAAAAATGAAATGCGATCCATAGATGAAAGCTGATCTTCAAGAAAAATTTGATAAATATATTCCTGAAACTTTATTCTATTGTGCAAAAACTTTTAAGCATGTTATTCCATAAGTGCAAATTAGTATGGTAATGTCAATTTGTAAATTGCTTGAAAATATAATCAATAAAAATGATGTGAAAGGCCTTGAATATGTCTTTGTATTTGCTTGTATTTGGTGCATTGGAGGAGGTTACATTGAAAAAGATGGAAAAGATTACAGAAAAGAATTTTCAAACTGGTGGAAAGATAAATGGAAAGTTATTAAATTCCCAAGCAAAACAGTTTTTGACTATTTTGTCGATATCGAAAATTCAAAATTAGAAGAGTGGAATAAATTAGCTACAAACGATATTATCAGCACTATTGACACATCTAAAAGTATTTCATCTTATACAATTCCTACTGTCGATACAATTGCTGCTCAATTCTTGATGAGACAATTCATTAATATCAATCATTCTCCGATTCTTGTAGGAATGGCAGGTTGCGGTAAAACATAGATCATTAAGGGTCTTCTTAATGAGTTAGTTGGAAAATCAGATGAATACATTCAATAATGCGTAAACTTCAATTTTTATACAGACGCAAACTTACTCTAACTAATTCTTGAATAATAACTAGAGAAAAAGGCAGGTAAAACATTTGCTCCAGTTGGTAAATATAAACTTTTATACTTTGTTGACGATTTGAACATGCCTGCAAGAGATCCTTATGACACTCAAAATGCTATTGCATTGCTAAGATAGCACAGAGACTATGAGCATTGGTATGATAAAGGAAAGCTTACAGTTAAAGATATCAAAAACACCTAATTAGTTGCAGCTATGAACCCAACTGCTGGTTCTTTCATTGTGAACCCACGTTTACAAAGACATTTTTGGCTTCTTGCTGTAGGTCTCCCAGACAACTCATCTCTATCAACTATTTATTCAGCTTATCTAAACAAGCATTTTGGAAAATTCAAGGGTACAATTTAGGAATAAATTGCTCCTATTATTAAAGGAACACTTTAATTACATAGTGATGTTACGAGATCATTCAGAAAAACTGCTTAGAATTTCCATTATGAATTCAATGTAAGACATCTTACCAATGTCTTTTAAGGATTATTGAATGCCAAAGCTGAAATCATTAAAGAACCAGATAATCTAATCAAATTATGGGTCCACGAGGCAGAAAGAATTTATGGTGACAGACTTGTTTCATATCCGAACCTCAATAAATTTAGAGAATTGTCATTTGAAATCATCTCAAAATCATTCTCTAAATTCAATCTAAAAAGATATTATGGTGCTACTCCAGAGCCTTTAATCTTCGCTCAATTTGTGGGAGGGCTAGACGAGAAAAATTATGATTAATTTGCAAATGTTGAAGCAATGAGCACTAGACTTGCTGAAGCTTTAAGAGAATACAATGATACAAATGCAACAATGGATTTAGTATTGTTCGAAGATGCAATGAAACATGTTTGTAAAATTTCAAGAATTATTGCGGCTGACTAAGGTCATGCTCTACTAGTAGGAGTCGGTGGTTCTGGTAAATAATCCTTGACTAGATTGGCTTCCTTCATCAACTCATTTACTACTATCGGAATTATGATTTCCTCTACTTATGGAATGAATGATCTTAAAATAGATTTATAAGGATTTTACTTGAAATCGGGAGTAAAAGATGAGGGGCAATGCTTCTTATTTACTGAAGGTCAGATCACTAACGAAAGATTTTTGGTTTATCTTAATGATTTACTTTCATCAGGAGAAATTGCAGATTTATTCGCTGCTGAAGATATCGATGGAATTGTAAACAATGTAAGACCAGCAGTTAAAAGTGAAGGAATTTTGGATTCAAAAGATAATTGCTGGAAATTCTTTATTGACAGAGTAAAGAGAAATCTTCACATGTCACTTTGCTTTTCACCTGTAGGAGATGGATTCAGAAATAGAGCTAAGAAATTCCCCGCTATTATTAACTGTACTGTTATTGATTGGTTCCATCCATGGCCTTAAGATGCCCTGCTCTCTGTGGCAAGTAAATTCCTTGCTGATGTTGAAATGGCTTCTGATGAAATTAGAAATGGAATTGAGAAATTTATGCCTTATTCATTCTTAGTAGTAGGAAAATACTCAGATTAAATTCTTCTTACCGAGAGAAGATGTGTTTATACAACTCCAAAATCTTTCTTAGAGCTTATTAAGTTGTTTAAGGTTATGCTAGCTAAGAAAGAAGGAGAGCTGATTGATAACAAAGACAAATACGAAACCGGAGTTGTTAAGCTAACAGAAACAGGAGAAGTTGTAGCAAAACTTGAAGAAGATTTAAAATCAATTGCAGTTGAAGTAGAAGCTAAAAAGAAAAGTGCAGATGAGCAAGCAGAAATTGTAGGAGGTGAAAAAGTGAAAGTCGAGGCCCAGAATGCTGTTGCTGAAGAAGAAGCAGCTAAATGTAAAGTTATTTAAGTAACTGTAGAAGCTAAAATGAACTCTGTACAAGCTGATTTGGATGCTGCCTTGCCTCTTGTAGAAAAGGCTCAAGCAGCTCTTGCAGGTCTTGATTTGAATGATTTCAGAAATCTTAAGGCTTTCAAAAATCCTCCAGAAGATATCGTAAAGACATTTACAGCTGTACTTAACTTGCTCTGTAAAATTGATCCAAACGTACCTGTAGATAAAGCAGGAAAACTCAAAACAGAAAAACCATGGTCTACTGCTCTTTCTCTTCTTGGTAATCCATAAGCATTCCTTGATACCCTAAATGCATTCAAAGCAAAAGTAGATGCTGAAGAAGTCCCAGCAAACAATTTCAAAGCTATTAGACCAACATTAGCAGATCCAAATTTCACTATGGAAAATATTCAAAAGAAGTCATCGGCTGCAGGAGGTCTCGCTGATTGGATCATTAATATTACTGCATATTATGATGTAGTCATATCAGTAGAGCCCAAAAAACTTGCAGTCTAAGAAGCACAAGCTACATTATAAGCTGCCAATGAAAAAAAAGCATAAGTTGATGCATTAGTAGCTAAACTAAATGCTGAGCTACAGATTCTTTTGGATGCTTTCGATAAAGCTATGAATGAAAAGAATGCTGCAATTGCAGAAGCTGAAAGATGTGAAAAGAAATTAAATCTTGCCTAGAGACTTGTAGGTGCTTTAGGAAGTGAGCTTGATAGATGGAGTCAATCAATTATTGATATTGGAGAGCTCATCAAAGTTATTATTGGAGATGTATTGTTAGCAGCATCATTTGTATCATATGTAGGACCATTTAACAAAAAATACAGAGATATTATTATGAATGAAAATTTCGTTCCTTTCTTTGATAAAAATGGAATTCCAAGAAGTAAAGATAGTAATCCATTAAAAATTCTCACTGATGATGCTACAGTTGCTGGATGGAACAATTTTGGACTACCACCAGACAGAGTATCAACTGAAAACGGTGCTATTCTTACAAACTCTGAGAGATATTCTTTAATTATTGATCCATAATTGTAAGGAATCAACTGGTTAAAAAGAACTTGGGAACCAAAAGGATTGAAAGTAACAAGACTTTCAAATCCAAAAATGGTAAAGATAATGGAGTTCGCTGTAGAAGCTGGTGAACCTGTTATGATTGAAAACATTGAGAACTCAATTGATGCTGTTATTTAACCAATATATGCAAGAATGATCGTAAAGAAAGGTAAATCAAAATATATTAAGATGGCTGATAAAGAGCTTTCATTGCATAATGATTTCAAACTTTTCTTGCATTCTAAACTTGCAAATCCTCACTATCCTCCTGAAATTTAAGCTGAATGTACTCTAATTAACTTCACTGTAACAGAAGCTGGACTTGAAGATCAACTTTTATCTCTTGTGGTTAAAAAAGAAAGGCCTGATTTGGCTCAGCAAAAAGAAGAGCTAATTCAACAATAGAATGGATTCAAAATCAAATTGAAAGAACTTGAAACTGGTCTTTTAAGATAACTTGCTGAGGCTAAAGGAGATATTTTAGAAGATATTGCTCTTATCGAAAGCTTAGAATTTTCCAAGAAACTATCAACAGAAATTTAAGAAAAAGTAGAAATTGCAAAAGTAACTGAAGTAGATATTAATAATGCATCCGAAGCATATAGACCAGCAGCTTCAAGAGGAGCTCTCGTATTTTTCTTAATGAATGAACTTTACAAAATTCACTCTTTCTATAAATTTTCTCTTGACTCATTTTTGATAGTAGTAAATAGAGCCATAGATATTGTAGCAGCACGAATGAAAAAATAAAAAGAAGTTCCTGCCGATGAAGGAGCTGAAGGTGAAGGTGAAGAAGGAGCAGAGAAACCAGAAGTTGTAGCACAAGAAGAAGAACCTCAAGGAGAAATTACTCCAAGATCTTTGGCAATTAGAGTTGATGCTCTGACAGAATCAATCACTTATCAGGCATTTAACTATTCTAGAAGAGGAACTCTTGAAGATCATAAACTAATTATTTCAACAATGTTGTGCTTCAGAATCATGATTAGATAAGGAAAAATTCCATAAAGTGAATATGATGCTCTTATTAAAAAAGAGATAGCTTTAGATCCTCCAAATCAAATTGAATCATTGAAATTCTTGCCAGAATCTGTTTGGGCAGCTGTTAAGGGACTTGAAAACATAAAAATCTTCGAGCATTTAATCTAACAAATGGAAAGTGAAGCAATGCTTTGGAGAAAATGGTATTCAGATGAAAAACCTGAAATAGTAGACCTACCAAAGAGTGTTGCTAACATATCTCTTTTCCATAGAACACTCTTGTTAAGAGCCATGAGACCAGATAGACTCACTTACGCATTAAAAGAATTTGTATCAAACAATATGGGCGTAGAATATACAGAATAATAACCATTTGATATAGTAGCTTGCTAAGAGGAAATGAATTGCGTTACTCCAATCTTTTTCGTATTGTTCCCAGGAGTAAATCCAGTTCCAGATGTCGAAAAAATCGGTAAATTGAACGGAAAATCAATTGCTGAGGGAAATTTTATTTATATATCTATGGGTCAAGGTTAAGAAGAAAATGCTAACAAAGCATTAAAAGAAGCTGGTAAAGCTGGTAATTGGGTTCTTTTTGCAAATGTACATCTAATGCAAAATTGGATGAAAGTCTTAGAGAGAAATTTAGAGTTAGTTTAAGAAGATGGTGCCCATTAAGATTTCAGGTGCTTCGTAACATCTGAGCCTCCTCCAATTCCTTCGATGGAAATTATTCCTGAAGCAATCCTTTAGAATGCTCTTAAAATTGCAAATGAAGCTCCAAAAGATATCAAATCTAACATTAAGAGAGCATTTAGTAAATTTGACTAAGGAGATTTTGATAGAGCGACAACTCACAAAGAAAATGAATTCAAAGCAATTCTATTTGGTCTTTGCATGTTCCATTCTCTTATTCTAGGAAGAATTAAATTCGGAGCTCAAGGATGGTCTAGAAAGTATGATTTCAACGATGGAGACTTAAGAATTTGCGGAGATATTTTGCACAATTATCTCTCTGGCTACGAGAAAGTCCCCTACTAGGATTTATAATATTTATATGGTGAAATTATGTACGGAGGTCATATTACTGATAACTGGGACAGAAGAACAAACAATACATATTTGAAAGTATTGATAAGAGCTGAAATATTAGAAAACATGAACTTAACATTAGCTCCTGGATTCAGATCTCCAGATCCAAAGAAATTCAAAAGAGATGACTACATCAAATTTGTCGATGAAAAATTGCCGATTGAGGCTCCATAAATGTTTGGACTTCATCCAAATGCTGAAATTGGATATCTTACAACTTTGGGAGAAACTCTCGCAAATACAATTCTTCAATGCTCCGGCGGGGAAGGCGGAGGAGGAGGAAAAGGAAAAGATGATGTTGTTAAAGAAGCTTTAACAAGATTCCTTCAAATTCTTCCACCATTTTTCAATATGCTAGATCTTAATGCAAAAGCAAAAGAAAGAACACCATTTGTTGTAGTTTGTCTTCAAGAGTGCGAGAGAATGAATATTCTTACAGAAACAATCAAATAAACATTAGAAGACTTAGATGCAGGTCTCAAGGGTTCTTTGAACATCACTGATGATATGGAAAAACTTGGAAACTCAATATTCATTAATCAACAACCAGAAATTTGGGTGAAATATGCATATTTCTCTAACAAAAACTTAGCTATTTGGTATGATGATTTAATGCTTCGAATCAAGCAACTTGAGCAGTACAGTGAAGATCTTATTGCTCCAAAGTCAATTTGGATCAGTGGTCTTTTCAATCCAATGTCTTACATTACAGCTATTATGCAAGTCACAGCAAGAAGAGATAACTTAGCTCTTGATGATATGGTGCTAAAGACTGATGTAATAAATATCAGAGATTATCACGATGTGCAAGAAGCAGCTGAGAATGGATCATATTTGCATGGATTCTTCTTATAAGGAGCATCTTGGGAGCTAGGAAGAGGACCTGAATAAGGAAACTTGGCAGAAATGATTCCCAAAGAGCTTTACCCTGAACTCCCTGTAATGCACATTACTGCTATTGAAAGAAAAAATCAATAAAAAGTCGGACTGTACGAATGTCCAGTTTATATGACATCTTCAAGAGGTGGTACTTTCGTTTTTACCGCTAGAATGAAGATGGAATCAGAAGAATTCGATGATAAGATCTGGATCTTAGGAGGAGTAGCTTTACTTTTACAGCCAGAATGAGCTTTTAATAAATAATTATTAACTAAATTATAACATTTTATTTTATAATATTATTCTTTTATTAATTTACTTTTCATAATTCCATTTCTTAGGGGTTTTGGGGTTTTGGGG
>Ga0315906_10010766_pt1 | contig 10708 bp, 7 predicted proteins | sample LakEriMetagenome_4_FD_203526 | JGI IMG/M metagenome (GOLD analysis project Ga0315906, IMG submission 203526) | Freshwater fungal communities from buoy surface, Lake Erie, Ohio, United States - Buoy 2 MA122 | ecosystem: Environmental > Aquatic > Freshwater > Lake > Lake biofilm | place: USA: Lake...
AACCGGCAGAGACTCGGCTGGTTTAAACCAGAACAAGTAGGCTGCAAACACCAACACCGCAGCCCACAGCCCGATGGGCAACCAGTTTCGCGGTCTCGACTGCGGTCTCATCACCCCTCGCTCACCCTTGGCAAATGAACTCCCTGGCTCGGATTCCATTTCCGGCCTCGCCCGTCTCAGGGACTACAGGAGATAAATCAGCGGAAACAACACCAGCCAGACCACGTCAACAAACTGCCAATAGAGCGAAGTGTTCTCCACCCAGCCCAATTGCCGCGAACCAAGGCGAGTGCACAACAGTCCGCCAATCACAATCAGGCCCGCAATCAAATGGAGTGCGTGACAGCCCGTAAGCAAAAAATAAGTGTTTGCCCAAGTCCGCCCCTGCGGCAGGACCTTGGGCAGGTTCAAGTCCAAAGCTCTGTCGAGTCCCGCAGCTTCAGGCTGAGCGGTCAACAACTGCAGAAACTCGATCCGGGAGGCCACGGCACTCTCTTCCGCCTTGCCCGCAGTCAGCTCGGTCGTCACCAAAGACGCCTCCGCTTTCGCCTTTTCTAATGCCGATGTCCACGCTGGTTTATCAGCATCGCCCACCTCCGCCAGCTTGGCTTGCGCTTGGGAAATCCGTTCCTGCAGTTCATTCAAGCGAGCAGAACGCACAGCCCGCGCTTTCTGCAACTCCTGAACTTGGCCCCGGAGCCCAGACTGTTCTCGCCGGGCAGTTTCCGCCCGCTGTTCCGAACCGTGCAGGGGATAAACCGCCTCCGCCAGCCGGTCGAGTAGCTCTTGCTGCTGCGCGGCGTCACTGGTCTTCCCCAATTGCTGCTCTGTCCAATTCACTCCACCGAACAGGAGCGCAGTCCGCGCGCTGTCAGAACCCACCAAACCGTTCGAAGCTCCCCCCGCCCCCGCAGCGAGATCAGGAGCAGCACTGAGATCAGGAGCAGCACTGAGAGCAGGAGCAGCACTGTCAGCCAACTCGCCGGCAGTTGTTACTCCGTTAGTCGCTCCCTCAGTCGCTCCGCGGTCAGTTGACGAGTTGCCTCCAGAAGCGCTCACGCCCAGCGCTCCCGAAAGAACCGCCTTCAGCCGGGAGAGATAGTAAACGTCGGCCCGGTCGTGCAGCAGACTGGCTCGACCCGCCGGCAATAACCCCAGCTTGTACTTTTCGTTGTATTCAATCGATTTGATCCCGAGGAATGAGAGCCCCAGCAAAAAAGCGACCAGCATCCAGAGCCTGCAAGTGCCCCCAGCTCCGGAGCGGAGCAGGCTCGCAGCCCGAGCCATCGCCAGGCTGGAGGCAACCAGAATCAGAGTGTTCACCACGCCCAAGACCGGCTGCACATGCACCGCATGCCGGTCTGGCCACTCGCCCCCCGGTGCACTCCAGCGCAACACCAGGTAACTTCCCAGCAGGGCAGCAAAAAACATCACCTCGGTCGACAGGAACAGCCACATCGCCAGTTTGCCATTGCTGACTGGCAAGGCTTCACCGCCAGCCGCTTGGGAATGACCAATCACTGCCTGACCCAATTCTCGCTCCTCATCGATCTCGCTTGAATGCCGTCGTCAACCGCCTTGATGTCAACCGCCTTGATGTCCAGCCATCAGCGCCTGCAAGCGGCTAGTTAAACCAGCGGCTGAACAGCACCAACAGCAGCATGTACAGCGGCAAGTAGAGCACTGAAACTCGCAGGAGTTTCCGCGCTGACTGGTCGGTGGTTTCCCGCTGAAAGCGAACGGCGGCAAGAAAATAAACCGCTGCGGCGGCGGTTGCCAGCAACGCGAAGACGAGGCCCGCCCAGCGCGGCTCAATCACAACGACCGGCAGCAAACTGCAGAGCCAGGTAGCGACTGCCGTCACCACGGCTTTGCGTCCGGCCCGGCGGCCAGTGGGGTCAACCACTGTCAGCATTTGCAGTCCACCCGCCGCATACTGTTCGCGATACAGCCAGGCGATCGCCATGAAGTGGGGAAACTGCCAAAACACGAGGACGAGAAAGAAGCTCCACGCTTGCCAATTCAGGGTCTCGGTGGTCGCCAGAGCCCCGGAAAAAATCGGCAACGCTCCCGCCACCGCGCCAATCTCGGTATTCAACCACGTCCGCGTCTTCAGCGGGGTATAGACAAAAACATAGAGTACCCAAGTCGCCGCAGCACAAAGGGCGGTCTGCCAGTTAAGCGTGGTCAAAAGATACGAGCAGCCCATGCCAAACGTGATCGCGCCGAAATTCAAGACATCGAGCGCCGTCAATCGACGATCGGGGAGGGGACGCCGGGCAGTCCGGGGCATCAGCGGGTCGGTGTACCGCTCGAGATACATATTCAATGCATTGCCGCTGGCTGCGACCAGAAACATCCCCACAGCGACATGCAGCAGCGGCCAGAAGCCAGGCATCCCGCTCGCCGCAACCACTCCGCTGGCGACGATCGAAATCAGGACCATCGCCGAAATCCGCGGCTTGGTCAGCTCTACAAAAGCAGCCCACCGGCCGCCAGTTTTTTCAATCGTCCGCGTTTCAGCCAAATCCAATCCCGATATCGACATACCCGTTTCAATCCCTCTCCGTCTCCAGCCGGTTCCGCCGTGGACCAGCCTGAGCTCACCTCCGACTCAATGCCCACCGGCATCAGCCGCGGTCACCATTATATCGACCACATCATCCGCTGAACGCCGCTTTTCTCTCTCCATCCAAACTTATCCAGTCGTTCCTTGGCCGATTTGCCAGCGTTCCGCCCGCTCTGCAGACAGCTCAGCCCCCGCTGCAGCCTTTTCTGCCAACCCGAACACCCGCCAACAACGCACGGTCAGCACTGCCCAACAGGCGACAATGGCCGAACCAATCGCCACGTGCAACGTCACAATGTTGGTTTGCCACATCGTCTTTTCCGGGATCACAAACTGCGCCGTCCAAGTCCAGCTATCAAGCCACGACGGCCAGTTGTACTTCACGATCCAGGTACTCAAGCCGAGCAGAAACTGCAGCGTCACCAGCGCACTGAGCCAGCGGGCTGCCGATCGAATTCGAGGCTCCACGCCAGGCAAGCGACGAACTCTGCCGGCATACAGGTGCGTCCCGCCGAGCACGATGCAGGCCAGGGCCACATGCGTGTAAACCAGATGTTGAAATCCTTGAGGGCTCCCATCGACTCCAACGTGCCTCAGGAAGGCACCAATCACCAATTGCGTGAAACTCAACGCCAACCACAGATGGGCTCCGCGCCAGACTTGGCGTTCCGCCGGCCCAAGCGCGAGAGGTGCCCGGCCTGCTGATGCTGAACGACTGGCCTGAATTCCCTGATCGCGCCACCAGCGGCTGAGCACAACACAAAAAGCGGCGGCTGAAGCAAAGAAGGCCGGGCCCACGCAGCCATGCAGCTTGGCAATGGTGCGGGCATCGATCACAACCCTCAAACCGCCGAGCAAGCCCTGGAAAATGACCAGCAGCAACAAGCCACCAGACAACCACCAGACCCAACGTCGCTGGTCGCAACGAATACAGGTCGCCACCAGCCCGATCGCAACCAAGCCTGCGGTCGAACCGATCAGACGGTGTCCATGCTCGAGGAAGAAATCCCAAGGGCCAAAAAACCAGGACGAAAAGGGATAGAGAAACATGTTGTAGCCATAGGTCCCCGGCCAATCCGGAACCGCCATTCCAGCATCGCTGCTGGTGACCAGCCCACCGAACCAAATCAGCGGAAACACCACGGTCACCAACAAGGCTCCAACTCGCCACGGCCACGGACTGTACCCGGGAACCGCTTCTTCGGCTGGCTGTTCAGCCAGGACGGCACGTTCTTTCCGCTTTACCGGTTGCTGCGTTCGCTCAATCACACTCATGCCGGAGCCTCCGATTGGGGCCAATAGTCCGAATCATGCCCCGGATAGCTGTACTCATAAGGGCCCCGATAAACCTGCGGAATCTCGGCGAAGTTTCCATGCGGCGGACAGTTCGGCACGGTCCACTCCAGCGAATTGGCTCGCCAAGGGTTTGCTTCCGCTTTTCGCCCCCAAAACAGACTCCCGAGAAAGTTAATCAGGAAGATTACCTGAGCGGCAGCCATCCCAAACGCGCACCAGGTGATGAACTGATTCACCGGTAACAAGTCGCGAAATCCCTCCACCACATAGGGATCCGCAGTCCGCCGCAGAAAACCACGGGCCCCGAGGAAATGCATCGGGAAAAACGTGCCATTGACGAAAATAAAGCTGAGGAAAAAGTGCACCTGCCCCCAAAAATCGTTCATCATCCGGCCGAACATCTTGGGGAACCAGAAGTAAATCGCTCCAAACACCCCGAGGATGCTGCTCCCAAAGAGCACGTAGTGAAAGTGGGCGACGATAAAGTAGGTGTCCGTAATGACCATGTCGACTGGCGTTGCCGCCATCAGCAACCCCGAAAGGCCGCCGATGATGAACATGGAGATAAAACCGAGACCAAACAGGGTAGGGGAGTCCATTCGCAACTTGCCGCCCCAAATCGTCCCCAGCCAATTGAAAACCTTCACTCCGCTGGGAAGGGCAATCAGCATGGTCGAAATCATGAATGAGACCGAAAGGAAATAACTCATACCGGAGACAAACATGTGGTGCCCCCAGACGATAAATCCCAAGCCCGAGATCGCAATCATCGAATAAATCATCGGACGATAGCCAAACAGCGGCTTCCGCGCTCCGCAACTGAGCATGTCTGAAACCATCCCCATCGCCGGCAGTACCATGATGTATACCGCCGGATGAGAGTAAAACCAGAACAGGTGCTGCCAGAGCAGCGGTTGACCGCCGCTTCCATCCAGCGGCTGAATCGAATTCGCTTCCAGGCCGTTGGGCAAAAAGAAGCCGGTCTGAAAGACCTTTTCCAGCAGCAACATCACCAGCGCGGCCGTCAGCACGGGCAAGGCAAAGGCTTGCAGGATCGCCGTGATGAACAATCCCCAGACCGTCATCGGCATCCGAAACAGCGTCATCCCCGGAGCCCGCAGCTGGAGCACTGTCGTGATGTAATTGATCGAACCGAGCATCGAGGAGATCCCGACAAACACCAGCCCCAAAACCCAGAGGGATTGAGCGTCGCCAAACAGAACGCTCAGCGGCGGATATGCAGTCCAGCCAAAGTCTGGGCCCCGCTCGGGAGTGGCCATCGCCCAGATCATGCAGCCAAAGGCTGGCCACATCAGCCAGTAGCTGAGCATGTTCATCGTCGGAAAAGCCATGTCCCGGGCCCCGATCATCAGCGGGATCAGGTAGTTGCCAAACGCGCCGGTGAGGATCGGGACCACGACGAAAAAGATCATGATCGTCGCGTGCATCGTGAATAGCACGTTGTAAAACTGCGGAGTGATCTGCCCCCCCTCGGCGGCAAACAAGGTCCGGCCAATGATCGGGATTTCCGTCCATGGCCAAGCCAACTGCCAGCGGATGGCCAGCGCCAGCAGTCCGCCAATTCCCAGCCAGATCAGCGAGGAAAAGAGGAACTGCAAACCAATCACCTTGTGGTCCCGGGAGAAGACCCACGTTCCCAGAAAGCGGACCAGCGGATTGCTGCTCGAACCGTGCGGTTCGTGAACGGCACTTGTCTCGCCACTGAGTGAAAATCCGTCGGCTGTCATTCCTGCTCCTCCTTGGCGGCGAATCCCTTCCAGGGCGATTGCTCGGCCAACCAGCGATCGTAATCCGAACGGCTGACCAACTGCATCCGGGCTTGCATCGTGTAATGGCCCCAGCCGCAGAGCTCGGAACAAATGATCTCCAACTCCACCGGACTAGTGGCCTTGAACCAGACAAAGTGCTGCATTCCTGGCACGATGTCCTGCTTCAACCGCAAACCGGGGACGAAAAAGCTGTGAATCACGTCGCGACTCTCAAGCTGCAGCACCACCGGCTCGCCAAAGGGGACGTGGAGCAGATTCTCGAGGTACACGTCATCCGGCGTATCGAGCCTCCCATCGGGTCCAGCGTGGTAAAACTCCCAGCCGAAACGCTTGGCAACCACCTTCGCCAGCGGCGGTTGAGGTTGCATCCGGCCGGCGATTTCCACCAGCGGTCGCTCCAGCTTGTTCTCCGCCCAGGAGTTCAATTGATACAGCGAAAGAAATACCAGAATCCCCGCCGCGGCCACCGACCAGGTCAACTCGAGCAGATTGCTGTGCGTGAAGTACCTCGCACCCAACTCTTGCCCGCCGCTCAACTGCCTCCCGCCGAATCTCCAGACCGACCAGCCCAGCAACAGACCGGTGGAGACAAACACAACCGCCATGATCCCGTGGATGACGTTGTAGAGGTGATCGATCTCCACCCCGGCTTGGTTGTAGTTGGCGGGCAACCTCAGACCGGCAAATGGTGCCACGCCCAGCATCGCCAGCGCGTAAACGATCGTGCCGACAATCGGCACGGCGATAAACAGCAAGCCCCAGAAGCGATACATTTTCCGCTGGACTCCTACTTCCCAGAGACTTCGCGGCCACCCACGGGCCGAGCGGACATCGCGGCATCCCCACCGGACAACCGCTCGTACGGCATCGCCTGCACATAAGCCACCACGGCCCAGACTTCCTCCGGAGTCAACGACGGACTGGAAGGCATCGGCGTCCCTTCAATTCCATTGGCGATCCGGCGGTAGATGTCCGCGGGAGCATTCCCCCCACGATAAACGGGAATCCGCAAGTTTCGCGGGCGCACTGGTCGCGGCGGCAACGCCCCTGCCTCGAGGAAGTGCTGGTAGGTCTGCTTGCTGAGCACATCGACGCCGGGAGTTTTCAGCCAATCGTTTGTCCAGTCGTCGTAGTTTTGAGTTTGCCCATCACCCAACCCGGTCGCACCATGACACTGCACGCAGTTTGCCTTGCCGAAAAACAAATCTCGCCCCTTGGCGACCCACTCCTGCGGCGGCGCGGCAGTCGACATCAAGTCCGCGGGAGGAGCCGGTACTTCCGTAATCGATTCGTCGCGATCACTCCAGCGGTCGACGATCTCTTCATACAGGTACTCGCCAACCAAAGTCTGCAACTGTGCATTGAGCGCTTCCTGTTCGGCCGGCAACTCTGGCTGCTCCGAGCCTCCTCCAGCTTCCTTTTGATTCGCACCCGCATTCGCACCCGCAGTTGCCTGCTTCGTCGAGCCGGCTCGCAAGGCTTTAAGATCAACCAGCGGTTCGCCTTCCAGTCCCGGCAACTCGGCCAACAGCCGTCGCTCGTACTCGCCACGAATCGTCAAGTACTTGACGTAATCGACCAGGGCCAGCACCTCTTCTTCCGGCAGTGTCGTGAAGGCCGGCATGGCTGAACCTGGAATCCCTCGGCGAATCACCCGGACCAGGTCGGCGTCGGTCGGAGGTCGCCGCAAGGGCGTGCTCTTGAACTTGTACTTCCCGAGCCGAAAATCTCTCGGGTACGGGTAGAGTGCGAGCGCGGTCGGACCGGCGCCATCACCCGTGATTCCATGGCAGTGAGCGCAATGCTCCCGATACAGCCCCCAGTGTTTTCCCTTTTCATCACTGGAGACCGGCCCCGCCGCCAGCCTTAATCGATCGAGGCTGACCAGTTGATTCAACGGATCCTCGTCTCCGTAAATCGCTGGCAATCGCGGTTCGTCCGGAGTTCCGAACAGAGTCGTCAGCAAAGTATCGACCTGCTCGCGGTACTCAGGGGCAAACTGCTGGTCGGCCTCCAAATTGAGCCGCTCCTGTTTGACCCATTCCACGCGGTTGGCGCGAAACTCGGGCGAGGGGACTTTTTCGCATCCCGCCAGCAAGAATGCCATCAAGCCGACGGCCGCCACGCTTTTCGAAACTAACGCTCGCAAGATTTCCGCCATCGTTCCCTCTGAGAATTCCCGACCAATCTGCAATTGTCCGGGCTTAACAGACTGCTTGCCAGTCCGTCAAAATGTCGCAAACCCGGAAATTGCTACCGGGGTGACCGTTGAAAGGAGCTTCTTGGTCACAAGTTCGCCCTAAACGGAGGGTAAACTGCGAACCGAGTGGCGGCAAAACGGTCGTGGGCTGCGACAAATGGCTCAAACGCCGTTTTGAACTGACCGAGGCTACCAGTCGATTTGATCCAGGCGGGACCGCAACGCCGCGACATCCTCGGGGGAGGTTTGCAGTCGCCCGGGAGCGTCAGGCCGGGCACAACCGGACCAACTGCAGCACCCGGTCAGCAGCAGCATGAGCAGCCACGTTCGAGGCTGCTTCCAACTTTGGCGAAAACGGACTGGCAACTTGCTTTCCTCCTCCGGCAACTGAGCCCGGCCTCGCGGGCAATCCTTCCGCTGCTCGGGCAATCTACTAAAGCGCGCGGCCAACGGACGGCTGAGGCCGCCATCACGCGCGATCGTTTGGCAAGCGAGCAACTCGAAATTTCGTGCGGGCCTGCCTCATCACAGGACCCTCGTCACTCGCGTCAAGCCCCTCAGCCCTCGCCACGCCTCAGGGCGAACGGTCCTTCCCGCGAACGGGCCTTCCCGCGAATGGACCTTCCCGCGAACGGGCCACCCGGAACCGAGAGCCAACCAGCACGGGCGGCTTCAGCAAAGACGAAACGACGGGGCGGCGCCCTTATTTGTTCAGGCTTGCAGCGGGAACGACAATCTGCCCAAAGTCAAAGGTCTCGCCGTTCTTGATTTCCACTTCGACTTCGCCACGCTTGCCAGTCTTGTCCTTGCCGACGGAAACGCCTGAGAGGTAACCGGCCTTCTTGTGCCAGAACTGGAACGTCCACTTCCCGGCGGGCAAGTTCTCGATCAGAAAATTGCCTTTCTCGTCGGTCACGGCTGCGTACGGTTCATCCCGAACCAGGATGACGGCATCCATCCATTTGTGAATGTCGCAAACCACGTTGCCGGGCGTCTTGTCAGCCGCCTTCAGCTTGATCTCGACGCTGCCATGCTGCGGAAGATTGACGTTCTCTTCGTTCTTCATCGTCACGATGTGGCAGTTGTGACCGACGTCGTCGCTGTTTTTGAGGGTTATCGCCTGCCCCGCGCGAACGACCAACGCATGTGGAACAAAGCGGCAGTTGACGTTGTCGAGCACCAATTGCTGCGTCTTTTTCTCGTCATAACTAGGGTGGACTTTGGGATCCGAGCCCGGCTTCAGCAGCATCATCACGAACACGTCGCGGAGCGAGCCTTCCTTGTCGACCACCAGATTGTCATCCAGCGGCTTGACTCCGTCCTTCATGCAGGCAGCCTGGTCCTTGTCAATTTCCTCCGCGGCCGGAGCGGGAACAGCTCCTTCGACCTTGATGCGACCCTTTAAATTCCCCCACTCGCCTTGGGCCCAAACGGCAGCCCCGAGCCCCAGCACCATCCAAACCGCCAGACTCAAACCAATCAGCTTTTTCATTCTCTGTTCCAAATCTCAACTGAGTCCTGAGAACGCCAGGATTGAACGAGCCTCCGCCCGTTTAAAACCAGCCCTGTTTCCGCAGGCAAGTATAACCGAAAATCGGCTGTTGGTTGACTTTTCTCCGGGGATGGCCAAATGGCCCCTCAACTCGTTACGATTCGGTCTTGCGTTTGAGCGCGCAAACCCGCGTTGAAGATCCGGGAAAAGTGCATTTCACACGCTGCACAGATTCGGATTTGCCAGCGTCTGAGCAAGCTTCAGGGGGGGGGCGGCCACGAGCGACCAATTCCCCGGCTCCGCAACCTGAACAATCGTTTTGAACAAGCCACCAACTCTATCCCCAACCCGGATTTCTGATTCATGAATGTACTCGTCATCGGCAGTGGAGGTCGTGAGCACGCGTTGGCTTGGAAGCTCAAACAAAGCTCGGCAGTTAGCCGCGTCTTTGTCGCTCCGGGAAACGCCGGTACGGCGGTCGATTGCGAAAACGTGGAACTGGCCGCCGATGACATCCCCGGGCTGTTGCAGTTTGCCAAGCAGAACCAGATTGGGCTGACGATTGTCGGCCCCGAAGGTCCGCTCTGTGCAGGCGTGACCGATGCCTTCCAGGCCGAGGGCCTGCGTGTGTTTGGCCCCAGCAAAGGAGCCGCTCAGCTCGAAGGGAGCAAAATCTTCTGCAAGCGGACGCTCTTCAATGCGGACGTGCCGACGGCCGAGTACTGGACCTTCAGCAACCCGGCGGCCGCGCTGGAGTTTGCCGAGGAACGCTACGGCGAGAACCCGCAAAACGTGCCCCTGGTGGTCAAGGCCGACGGGCTGGCCGCCGGCAAGGGGGCGATTGTCTGCCAGACCATGGAAGATGTGCACGACGCGATTCGGCGAATCGCGATTGAGCGGGAGTTTGGCGACGCCGGCAACCAGTTCATGATGGAAGAGCGACTGCAGGGGCCCGAGTGCAGCCTGCTTGCGATTACCGATGGCCAAACGATTCTGACCTTGCCGCTGGTGCAGGATCACAAGCGGGCCTACGACTTTAACCGAGGTCCGAACACCGGCGGAATGGGTACCTACTCACCCGCCAATTTGATGGACGCCAAGACGCTGGCCTGGGTCGAGGAGCATGTACTCGTCCCGACGGTGCACACGCTCAAGCGAAACCGCACTCCCTTCAAAGGCGTGTTGTTCTGCGGCCTGATGCTCACGCCCACGGGACCGAAGGTCCTGGAATACAACGTGCGGTTTGGCGATCCCGAGTGTCAGGCGATCATCATGCGACTGCAGAGCGACCTCCTGCCGATCCTCGACCTGACGGTCGATGGCAAGCTCGAGCGATTGTCCGAACCGCAATGGGACCCGCG